>Ga0325405_1007608_pt1 | contig 10901 bp, 5 predicted proteins | sample PopdelMetagenome_21_FD_205663 | JGI IMG/M metagenome (GOLD analysis project Ga0325405, IMG submission 205663) | Populus deltoides microbial communities from Bellville, Georgia, United States - Xylem-Control-R2 | ecosystem: Host-associated > Plants > Phyllosphere > Stem > Wood/Secondary xylem...
TTTTTTTTCTTTTTAATTAATTTTTTTCGTTTAGTTTAGTTTGTTAATTGACAATAAACTAAAACTGCTCAGTGTTTTACTGTGCAACTCCACAGTGAAACGCTGAGTTGTCTACTTCTTTTTTTTTTCTCTTTTTTTTCCCGTTTTCTAGCCTTTATGGGTTTTTTTTGTTTTTTTCTTTTAAAGAATTTTTTTTAATTTTTTTTGTTAATGTTAATTTTTTTATTTAGTTATCAAACTTTCATGACACGAATCCCGGGTTTAACGGGTTAACCTGGTTTGGCGAGTTAACCCGAATTTTTTTTTCTTTTTAATTAATTTTTTTCGTTTAGTTTAGTTTGTTAATTGACAATAAACTAAAACTGCTCAGTGTTTTACTGTGCAACTCCACAGTGAAACGCTGAGTTGTCTACTTCTTTTTTTTTCTCTTTTTTTTTCCCGTTTTCTAGCCTTTATGGGTTTTTTTTGTTTTTTTCTTTTAAAGAATTTTTTTTAATTTTTTTTTATTGTTAATTTTTTTATTTAGTTATCAGATTTTCATGACACGGATCTTGGGTTTGACGAGTTAACCTGAATTTTTTTGTGCAGTCCACAGTAAAAACTGATGCTTTATGTTTTTTTTAAGTTGTCTCATTTTTTTTTAGCTTTTTTTATGCCTTTCGGGATTTTTTTTGCTTATTTCTTTGTTTTTTTCTTTTAACAAATTTTTTTGTTTAATTTAATTTAGTTTATTAATATTAAATTTTTTTATTTAGTTATCAGACTTTCATGACACGTTTTTCGGATTTAATGGGTTAACCTGATTTGATAAGTTAACCAAGATTTTTTTTTTGCTTTTTAATTAATTTTTTTTATTTAGTTTAGTTTGTTAATACTAATTTTTTTCTATTTAGTTGTCAAACTTTCATGACACATATCCCGAGTTTCACGGGTTAACCCGGTTTCACGGGTGAACCCAGTTAATTATGGGTTGACCGTCAATTTTTTTTTGTTTTTTTTATTTTCATAAATTATTTTTGTTTAATTTAGTTTGTTAATGTTAATTTTTTTTTATTTAGTTATCAGACTTTTATGACACAGATCCTGAGTTTAACGGGTTAACATGGTTTGACGAGTTAACCCGGATTTTTTTTCGTTTTAATTAATTTTTTTTGTTTGGTTCAGTTTCTTAATTTTTACTTTTTTTATTTAGTTACCAAACATTCATGATACGAATCCCGGGTTTAACGGGTTAACCTAATTTGATGAGTTAACCTGTAATTTTTTTTTGCTTTTTTTTCTTTTTAATTTATTTCGTTTAGTTTAATTTGTTAATGTTAAATTTCTTTCTATTTAGTTTTTTTTCTTTTTAGAGGTTTTTTTTATTTTTAATTAATTTTATTTAATTAATTTAGTTTATTAATATTAAATTTTTTTCTAAGCAGTTCTCGACTGATGCCTTTAGTTTTTATTGTTGTTTTTTTGTTGTTTTTATGCCTTTGACTGTGGACTGCACAGTGCAGTCCATAGTGAAAAGGCTTATACCTTTTGTTTTTTTATTTTTAATTAATTTTTTTATTTAATTTAAATTGTTAATGTTAATTTTTTTCTATTTAGTTATCAAACTTTCATGACACGGATTCCGGATTTGACAGGCTAACTTGGTTTGACAAGTTAGCCCAGTTAATTCTGGGTTAACCCATTAATTTGTTTTTTTCTTTTTAATTATCAAACTTTCACGATGCGAATTCAAGGTATGACGGGTTAACCTGATTTGAAGGGTTAACATAGTTAATTCATATTTTTTTTTCTTCATTAGTTTTTTTCTTCCTGTTGGTTTTTTCTTTGTTTTTTTAACTAATATATTTAATTATTACACTTTTATGACACGACCTTGTAGTCAGACACACGTCCAATGCTATTGGGTCTTGTATTGCAGTCCAAACACTTTTATGTTAAGGTTTAACTGAAGTTTAATGTTATTATTAATATTATAAATATTACTTTTGGATTAAGTGGTGTAACCAAACTTAAAATTTTTGGGTATAACTTTGAAAAAAACCTAATATTTTTAAATTTTAAATTTTTTTATAATATAAAAAATAATTGACCTGCTGCGGTATTGCATGTGGCATGTCACTAGTAATCCCTTGAACCACGTGGGTCACCCAGTCGCCTGGCTGGAAATGGTGAATGACAACACCGCAACTACAGGGGTAGCAGCCCGCAGAGACGCTGATCTCACATTAACCACACCAGCTCTTTTGATAGGACGGATACCAGTTTTTAACACTTTTTTTTTTTTTTTTTGCGGGCTTCATTGTTTATGACAGCATTTGACAGATTTAATTTACTTTGACTCGACACCCCTCATGATCATCTCGATCCAACGGCTGCCAATAATCATTGGTAGACCCCAGGAATTAATACACACACAATAGCATCGCCTTTGTCTTAACATGGGAGCAGTCTAGACTGGAGCAACAATGTTCAACAACAGCTAGAACTGGAGTTGTATTCAACAACATGCACGACTGCAACAAAGTGGGTGCGTCTCTTTTCCTTTTCATCGATATTCGGTAACAAAACTACTCCCTCCAAGCAAAAGATCACCTGCCGGTCGACATTCAAAGCGTGGGACAGAAGGAGGAGTCAGGTGTCTATACCTACTTAGGTAGGTAGGTAGGGCACTATGAGCGCCAGGTGACGTGATCTTCAGTTTCCCGTACGTAAATTTGTGTGTCCACTGTCCAATGAACGTCTTATCTACCTCTTTAAGGCGTAAATTCTTAATTCTTGCATTGGCGATCGAATTAATTTTGTGGAATCCTTTTTGTTCTACAATTAACACAGCTGCTTTGCTTGCTAGAGAGAGAGTGGCAGAAATAGCGAGCTTCTTACAACTAACTGCATAAGAATTTACTTCAATTTCTCTTTTGGTGAATTAACCTGGGAAAAAAATTTCAAATCGTTTCCCACAAAAAGCGAAAGAACTGTTCTCTATATGATTTCTTTATGTCATGGGGCCGAAAAGATCAGGAGTCCAGTGTTCGTAGAGTAGACGGGAATGCTCACTGCACGTAATGTTGCCATTTATTTTTGCGTTTAAAGTTTTATTTGGATATATTTTAAAAATTTATATTTTTTAATATCTTTTACGACTTTAATGTAATGATATTAAAAATGAAAATATTTTTAAATAGCACTTTAACAAATGGATATGAAAGAGGAATATTTTTAAATGAATGTGTCTCTTACTTCCTTACACGCTTGTCATCTTATTTTAATCTATTATTTTTAATTATTTATATTCGAGTAATTGTTCTAGCTTGTTTTAAGTTAATCAAGGAAGAAGATATCAACATCGATCCCAGATAACAAGGCGTTCATGTAGTGTTCATGTATAGTGCAAAACGTCTTTTCCTCTGCACTATATTTGCCATAGGGTTTTGGTCTTTGTTAATCCAAGGAAAGAATGCAGGATTTGGTTCAAATGTAGAAGCAGCTTGACGGATTAGTCATATCAGGATTCGGGAGGCGGTGGAAGACAGGCACCATCTATAAAGCCTTTGAGATTATGACAGTTTACAAGAGATTGAAATTGTGTTTTTCAGGCAACAAATATTTCTTGATAAGCTTGATAGGTAAATTGTAATGAGGCCACGAATTCAAGATATATATGTTGACTATAGGAGACGCTGGAATAAGTGAGGTAACAGAAGCAGATGTGGTGGACGCCATTGTAAGCTCTGATACCATGTTTTAGGTTCTGAAAGAGATAGAAGATATTGTTTATATTTTACAAAATAATTAAAAAAAAAATATATATATATATATATATATGATTTAATAAAGTATAAACAAGTTGTTAACACTTATTAGGGCTTGATATCTCTCTCTTTTTTTGTTTTATTTTTTTTAGATTATTTTTTTCTATCATATTTACTAGCCCAAACATTTGACTTATCAACCAAAAAGCCCTGACACAAATGGACTTAGAAACCCAGGCTCTTGCTCCTAGCAAGACTTTTTTTATAGGATCAAAGAGATTGGTCGTTTGCCGGTTGGTTTTTCAATCCAAGTTTTTGAAACTCAATAACCTATTTATCAACTAATTTTTATGTAAAAAAACCTTAATAAAATCATCAACAACCACGAAACACTCTAAAATTACTTGTAAAAATAAAAATCAAATTAATACAAAAAAATAACATATCTTGATCTACTTTTTCCCAACATGGTTATAGTGAAATACCACTTTCATATAACTTTTCTTAAAAAGACAAACCCATTGACACAAATATCAGTCTTTGTGGTGATTAAAATGTCGTCATCCAATCATTTTTTTATTTAAATTTTTTTAGTGATTCTCTCTCTCCTTACTCAAAAATCCAATAACTACAACTTGAAAAAAATTAAGTTTGGCATCGAAGCGTGAATTGACAAAACAACAAGGACGAGAAAATAGGAAATCTAAAATTATAGAGATCAAACTAAAGTTATCCATGACAAAATCTAAATCAGGCATGTTTTGTTGTTTTTGATAAAATTTGATTCCCATCTTTTTAATTTTAATTATCAACCCCAATTAAAATCATATTTTGTAAAACTAAAGCTTAATTCATCCCCGACCATCTATTAAAACTCAAAAAATACAAGGTAAAATTTAAACGAGAAAATATTAGCCCAGAGATATGTAATCACCAATGAATTATTTGTTTTGATGATAACAACATATTATTGCATTGAATGTGTGTATCAAAGTATTATTGTGTAAGAATTTTTCAACATCAAACTAAAACTATGGACTTTTTGAAGAGGTATGTAATCACCAATGAATTATTTGTTTTGATGATAACAACATATTATTGCATTGAATGTGTGTATCAAAGTATTATTGCTGTAAGAATTTTTCAACATCAAACTAAAATCATGGACTTTTTGAATGCGAACTTGACTTTAAGATTCTCATGCTCATATCTTTATATAATCAAGTCTTTATAGGATTTAATTTGACATTGTAAAATAAGTTTCATTTATAATCTTTTAATTGTTGAATTTCATCAAACAAAAATATTTTTATTGTCAAAAGCTTTACTTTGGGTTATTTTCAATCTTGATTCTTGAAAAAAAATTGTGTGATAGGTTTTCTAATCTTAGCTTGTAAAAATATCAAGTGGTTGGTTTGATCCTAAACCCATAAAAGACCGAGTTTGATCTTAAGCCTATAAAAAAAATGGGTTTAACATTGAACCTGTGAAAAAAATAATATGACAGGTTTGATCATAAACCCACAAAATAATCAAGTTTAATCTTAAGCCCATAAAAAGATTGAGTTTAATATTTTTTAGTAGGTCAGGCCTCGCTTGTAAAAAAATAATGCATGATAATGAATACTTAAATGAAGGTTCAAAGAGTATAGAGGAAAATTATCTAAATCACTGTATAATGTATCATTGTCTTGATATTTGAAAAACAATCATTCAATATGTTATTGTATCAATATTTAAAAAAAATATCATTCAACATTATATTTTAAATTCATAATTAATTTTTTATTAGAAAACAGTTTAATAATTTTTTATAGTAAAAAATAATACTCCTACCCAAAACGTGCAAATGCAACTTTTAGAAGATGCAAGACTTTTAAGTATTTGTTTTTTCTTTTTACGCGTGCATTGTGTCCTAAATAATTTCATGTTGGATTTTCCACAATGATACGCTCTACTTTCCCATCTACTATGAAATAAGTCCTTAAATTTATTGGTTATTTACTTGTTGATGTCGTTCTTTAAGTTTGCTTATGTGCTTATTTGTACACGAAAAAAACTCAAAAATACTCTATTCTTGTCTTGAATCATTCACAATAACTTAAATTTGCCTAGAGTGAGCTTGCGTGTAATCCATCTTGTTCAGTATAATTTTGATAAAAATGAGAGAGCATGTTATAAAATGAAAGTTGATAATAGAAATTCGGGAAGTACCTCATTGTTACAAAATGAATTTTTTTTTATTAATATAGATGTCTGGTTTAGTTTGAGTCTTCAATAATTATTATATTAGCGATCACATGACTCGATCCTGAACTATAAAATGAAATTTTAGTAGTAGTTATAGTTACATTTAGAGTAAAATTTATTGCAAGTAATGTTATAATGGCTTTTCAAACAATTGTTTTTATAACACATTTGTTTATATTTTTTAAAAATTATGATAGAACTTCACATATAATTTAAAGTCACTTGTTTCATATGTCATTAAAATTTAATAGTATTTGAAATAAATGCTTTAAATCTAATGTTGGTAAAGACACGCCATAATTGTCACTCAAATTAAGAAAAAATTGCACCAGGGATGTAAATAATAGCAATTCGAAATTACCGCTGCAATTATAGAATTTATTAAAACACATCGCAATAACTTTTTTTTTATTCTCAAACTGTTTGTTTAATTGCATCGTTCTAAAACTAAATTATTCAACAAGAGATGATTAAAGTCTAAAATAAGAAGAAATCCTATGACCAATCTATAATTTTTTTATATAAAAAAAATCATGTTTAATCTACTAAGTTTTTTTTATTGAGTTATGGGATAAATTACTGTAATTTGATATCATGTTTGAATTGAGGTATTTAAAATTTTAATTAATGCAATTAAATATTTTTTTATGGAATTGAATGAAATGAAAATTCTTCTTGTATATAACATGTCTTGCAACTTAAAACAGTATCTTTTTCTATGCAAAAGTCTACTCCTCTTCTAAAAATTATTTTTAGTAGTCTTGCTATATCATTGCCAATAACAACACCTTTTGTTTTTTTTAAAAAAAATTTTATAATTTTTCTAAATATTTGTTTTTTTTAATAAAGATTCAATCTAATTAAAGTTTAGATGGAGTATCTTGTGTTTGTTTATATTTGATCTCAATATTTGTTCCATTACTTGTTGGAGTTTAAATAATTATCTAAAAATGTGATAATGATTATTTTTAAAGTGTATTTTGCTAGGAGATGTATCAAAATAATATTTTTTATTTTTTTAAAATTATTTTTAACATTAGAATATTAAAACGATGAAAATACCAAAAAATAATTATTTTAAAATAAAAATAAAATTTAACTTTTTTTAAATATTTTTGAAATTAAAGAACAACCTAGGAGCCGTAAAACTTTGATGATTATTTTTCTATTAGTTTAACCTTGATAGTGCTTTCCACTCCTAATTGATGCATAATACCTTAAACTCATCTCTAATCATGCCTCATAATAAAGTTTCAGGAAAGACATTTCAAGATTAAAAGTTTAATTTATTACTCAAAATAATAAAGTTCAAATTTTTTAAACATTAAGAAGAAGGTATTATTATTATTATTATTATTAATCTCTCATAACTGTACTGTAAAATAGTTATTTATTAGTAAGATATGATATTTTAGTAATTAAAATAATTAATTAGGGGTGTTTCCTAGAACTACAACGTCCTGTCTTTTTGACATGTTTGTTTTTGCATTTTAAAAATATTTTTGATAAAATTTAAAATTTTTTTTATTTTTTTATTAACTTCAAATTAATATGTTTTTAGTATTTTCAAATTATTTTAATGTGTTGATATCAAAAATAATTTTTAAAAAATAAAAAAACATTATTAACATATATTTTAACATAAAAAATTATTTAAAAAATAACCAAAAATACACTAACAAACACCCTCTTTATATCGTCCTATGCATCAAAAGGCAAAAGAGTGAAATTCGCTCGAGGGACCCATCGGGGAGACAAGAATTCAATCCACGAGCGTGCCATTTTCTTGGCCGTCAGATTTAACGTCAAAACCACGTTAAAACATTGCTTGAAAAAGCTAAAGCGCGGGTTAGGCGTTAAGGCTAACGGCAAATACCAAAACTTCGCAATTATTGTTTTCCTCCTCCTTCGTGTACGCTTTCTTCTCCCACCAAAACACAACCAAGAAACCTCACCGGAAACTCGCCGGAAATTGTACCCTTCTCGTGTTTTTATGGATTGGTTTCCATGTTTTTTTTTAAGGTAATTACTAATTTTCTTGATACAAGATTAGAGTATTTCTTATGAGTTTTTCCTTTGAAATTTGATCATCAAAATCTTGCTCAAAGATTTATCTTTACCTTCTTCCTTTTTTTCCCTCGCATCTCCTTTTTTTCTGTTCATTTTCATGTATTTGGAAATCTCTGTTTGATATCTATATGTTTTCTTCTTCATAACCTGTGAGGGTTATCAAGAAGCAACTAAAGCTGCAGTGGTCAAAGTGAAACAAGAGATTTTCATTATACATGTTCTTCAACAATTGGATCTCTTCCAACTCAGTCTCTCATTCTTGTTTTTTCCTTAGCTGTTTTAGACTGCTGACATGCACGAGGGTTTATGCTGTTTTTTATTGAATTAGGGTTACAGTGGTTTACGTGAGGTATAATTATGATATACCTGTACTGCAGTATATACACATGCATATAAAAGGGTGGCAGGTTACAGACAGTTCTCATTTAGTCCAAGATTGAGTTGGTTCGAGTTGTTGAGTATTAACTCTGCAAGATTTTTTCACTGCTCCTTTGGTGGGGGAAAGAAAGCCTTACAGTTTGGCTGTAACATGTACAAAAGTTGAAAATAAAATAATGATGACGATGAAAATGGTAGAAAAAGTCTTGTACAGATTTGAGAGCAGAGACCTCTCTCTGAGTGATGACGAACCTACAGTTGGTTCTACTGTTATTGCTTTTCTTTTTTCCTTTCTTGATGAATATGTTGTCGTTCTTCTAGATTCGTGTCGTCATATCTTGCCATTTTTTTAATTTTTTTTTCTGTTACATTTTATGTCTGTCGTGGCTGTAAAATTTAGAGCATTAATATACCATGTAATCTCTGTAACAGGATGGTATTGGAGGAACTTTAAGTTCGTAGAGTGACAGGACCAAGCTTGGTGGGTGTTGGAAACGATGGACCTGGTTCTTACTTTCAATGTCTTGTTATGACTATATCAAATTGCATATAGCACACTGCGAGAGACAGGTAAAAAATGCTTGGTAAAAAATTACTGCCATCAATCATCCTACATGCCTGTCACGTAAGCTTTTATTGGCAGCCAACGAAATTAGGAGTTTATGTGGAAGGGAATGCTTTCGGAATACGTGGCTTGTTATTATTTGACTGTTGTGATGTAATAAGTGACGAACCGTTATGGGTACGCTCTAAGTAATTAATTTGGTACTTTAGAGATAAAAAAGCAATGCCACCAGTCATGAAGTTGTTGACGTATTTCCTTCAGAGGGCCACGTATGGTGAAGTTTGTAATCCAATAATATTTTCCCATGTCAGCAACAAAAAATAATTGTCTTGCTTTCCTTCTTGTTTTGAGATACACAGCAAAAAGAGCGCGACAACCAGTAAAAAATAACGTTTTTTTTAATATATTAAAATAATATTTTTTTAAATTAATAAATCAAAATAATTCAAAAATACAAAAATTTAATTTTTTTTAAAAAAATATTGATTCACCTTCTATTTAAAAAACATGATCCCAAATAAGGGTTTAGAGCCTATTTATTTTTATAATTTTTTTTTTAATTTTTAAATTATTTTAACGTGTTATATTAAAAATAATTTTTAATATATTTTTAAATAAAAAATACTTTAAAAAAAAAACTTTAAAATAAAACATGCCATTAAAGTTTCCGATTTATTGCGTAAACGACCATAAACTTTCCTAAAAGACTAAAACTCTTGTTGTCTTTTTTTATTTCTATAATTGTTTCACACTTTTTTGAGTTTGATCATCACGCAAATGGAAACAAATTGTATAAAATATCTCCTTTTTTTGAGTTTGATTTTTTTTTTTTTGTGTTTTAACTCTATTTGAATATTTAAATGATTGTTGTTATCTTTCTTGTGCTTTGGACTGCATCAATTACATGATGCTTTCCCCTTGGAAGATCCAAAACACCACGCTGCTGCTACAAAAATAAGGTTAGCAGGTGAGTGAACAAGATAAAAAAGAAAAGAAAAGGCATTGGATAATTGCAAAGTTTAACACGCACGATGTTTTTTTTTTTTTAATTAATTGAGCTTTGCACTAAACCTCATCAATTGGAATATATTCCCAGGGAAAAAGCAAGGCTCTTCTGATTGCTGGTCTCGCTTTCATGTCCAGGAGGAAACACAAGATTCCTCCACTCTAGATCTGGTTTTATAAAGCTTGCCAGACATGCTTTAGAAGTAAGAAATTCGTGCCCTAATGGTGGTGGGACCTATTAATGGGTCCATGGATGTGATAATCTTATCAGAGACTTCATGGTTCAAGGTTATGAGTGTACTGATAACCTAAAAGGATTTCATACAAAGGAAACATTCAGCCATTTGGTTCCGAGAGCTAGTGTACTTACTAGTTACTACAGTAAACGAAGAACATCACCGAAAACTTGTCCCCACCATAAGTTCTCTCAAATAAAATGGTAGTGATCAAAGTAAAAAAACACAGAGAGGAAGCTGAGGATCCCACTATGGAACAGTTTGCCAAGTGGTGAGCCAGTGAGTCAGAGTGGCAATGTTGTTGGTGATGTCGTCGATAGCATCACTCCTTAGCGCCACCACAATGCCTTCTGGATAACTTTCTTTTGCCTCCTCCAACAGGACTTGGAAGATTTCACATTCCATGTTGTTGGATATCTTCGTCTCTGAGTAGCCTCTTTTGTTTTGTTTAAAAGAAAAATGAAGATGAAAAAAAGATTAACCCTGACATTTGCTACTGCAGAAGCTACAAAACACACACGCAACTATACTTTTAAGGACGTTCAAGATGAGTTAGATAGGCTGAACTACCTCTTGCTTAAACGATCGTACAAAACAGAATTGTCAGTTTGCAGAACCACAACTTGATCAAACCATCGCTCTGGAAAG
>Ga0325405_1007612_pt1 | contig 10898 bp, 9 predicted proteins | sample PopdelMetagenome_21_FD_205663 | JGI IMG/M metagenome (GOLD analysis project Ga0325405, IMG submission 205663) | Populus deltoides microbial communities from Bellville, Georgia, United States - Xylem-Control-R2 | ecosystem: Host-associated > Plants > Phyllosphere > Stem > Wood/Secondary xylem...
TTCCAACACAAGTAAGCTTCTTACACACACACGCAGACATATTGCCACTTTGGTCAATCAATTCTCATGCAATAAAAGGAAGAGAGAATAAGTTGCCACCAAGAATCATGCATTTGAAAGGCAAAAACTGAGATGTGTACGTGTATACTGGAGGTACAAGAAAAAACACTATATAATGCTAGATACCACCACTTGTAATATTAAAATTTTATTACAATCCAACCATCTAGGAAGTGACCTAGTGGTAAGAGTTTGGGACTAAGAAATTTGCTCTTTCTGTAGTCTCAGGTTTGAGCCCTGTGGTTGCTCATATGATGGCCATTGGAGGCTTACATGGTCATTAACTTCAAGGTTTGTGGGATTAGTCGAGGTACGCGTAAGCTGTCCCGAACACCCACGTTAATAAAAAAAATTTATTACAATCCTAAGTGGTGTAGCTCAACTAGTCAGGCCCTAAATTTGCTTCTTAGATGTCACCCAGTTCGAGTTTCACAAACCTCAAGAGCACTGGAGGCTTACAAGGTCATTAACTTTAAGACCCGTAAAATTAGTCAAGATGCGGACAAATTAACCCAGAAACCCACGTTAATAAAAAAATTTATAAAAAAATAAATCACTACAAGAATACAACAAAACAGCTACGAATATTAGCGATGAAGTGTATCTTATTGCTAATACCAACAATTTTAATGGTAGAATTATTTATTTATTTATTCATAAGATGGCAAATTTAGAGACTAAAATTTTATCCCTACTCATTTTATATTTATATTGTTTTCTAAGTTCCTTTTCCAATTGTTTTAGACTAATGATGGAAAACTTCATCATTACATAATGCTTCTATCTTAATATATAATTTTTTTTCTTTTTCTCTCATCTTGCTTAATCAAAAAATGACCTCTGTCTCTCTCTCAAAATCCAACAAACAAACCCCATTAGTGCTGATCAATAATCTTTTGACCTCCTCTACCCTAACCACCACCATCACCACCACCATTTTTACTACAAAAAAAATCTCCTCTGACTACTTCTTTCCTTTCAATCTACAAGTTGTAACAAAGTGAGTTTTTTTTCTTCACTTTCTTTAAATTTTATGATATAATGTGTTATTTGCATGATTTGAATATTGATGTGATTTCAATGAGTTTTTATGTAATTTGAAAACTAATTAGGTTTACCTGAACTTAAGTTTAGTAAGTTAGGGTTATTTTATTTGATGATTTAAATATGAAATTGTTAGGATTGTTGTTATTAATATGGTATTTTTAGTTTATTTTGATGGGTTTTTGTATAATCTAAAAATTAATTGGGTTTAGGTTAAGTTAAAGAGGATAATTTATAATTTTATGAATTTGATGATTTAGTTGTCAAATATTTGGTTTGAATATTCTTGTTAATATGAGATTATGAATTGAAATCTAATGGGTTTTTGTGTGATTTAAAAGGTAATTAGTTTTATGTTAAATTAAATTTAGCAATTTGAGGAAGAGAGGATTTGGTTTGATGAATTAATTGTGAAATTAACAAAGTTATTATTGCTAATATGAGATTGTGAATTGATTTTAATAGTTTTTTTGAAGGGGTTTTGTATAATTTGAGAAATGTAGATGTTTATGTTATGTGAGAGTACTTGATACTTTTAGAAGTTTGTTTTGTATTGATGGTTTAATTATGAAATTGAATAGGATGTTAAGGTTTATTAGAAATCATTAATTGATTTTTATGGGTTCTTATTTAATTTGAGAAATTACTAGGTTTAGGTTATGTGGGAATAGTAATTAATTTTTGGGGTGCTTTTGGTTTTGATTTTTTGATTATCAAATCGGTTAGGATGTGAAGATTAATTTGGAATTGGTTTGTATATATTTTGGGAGTTCATAATTTTAGGGTTTTTTTTTTCTCTTGGTTAGAGCGTGAAATTGGTTAGAATGATAAGGTTTATTTGGAATTGTTACATGATGTTTATGGATTTATATTTAATTGAAAAATTTGTAGGTTTATGTTATGTGATTAGAATAATAATTTTTTAGAGAGTTTCATTTTATGAATTTGATTGTTTAATTATGAATTTGGTTAAGATGTTAAGGTTGATTTTAATTTGTTGGTTTATTTTATGGTTTTTGTATAATTTAAGAAATTTATAGATTTAGGTTACGTGAAAGTAATAATTTTAGGAGGTTTTTAGTTTTGATAGTTTAATTATGATATATATCAAGGGTTATTTGTACTTCTTAGTTAATGTTTATGGATTTTTATTTAGAGTTTGTTTGTTTTATGAAAAATATTTTTTTATATATATTTTAGTGCAAAACAAACAATAAAAAAAATCAACAAAGAATATTTTCTAGTCAACCTCTAAATAATTATAATTTGGAAGAAAAGTATTTTAACTTCATTAAAGAGGGAAGAATATTTTCCTCCTATTACAAACTCATTATATTTATCTACACTATCACCACTACCACAATTATCACCTTGTCATCATCCCATCATCACTACCACCACTACTATCAATTATCATAAACTCCATCTTTTCACCACCCTATTATAACTAATATATGAGATTTTTCTCAAATGCATAATCTTATATTAATGAGTATAACTTTGAATTTGACTATTAAATTGAATTGAAACTTTGCTTGAAAATTCTGGAGGCCTTGCTTCCAATAAGGTTAAAATCTTGTAGTAATCAAATATTAAGAATGCCTTCAAATACAATCCATAAGATACTATTTGGATTTGCAATATTTTCCTAGTTGATTTACAATTCTTTTTTCTATTTGGTTTAGAATTCTTTTATTATTTTTTTAGCTTTGTTTAAGACATTTTCTTAGTATAAATAATGTTATTTAGCTTGTATTTTAACAGAATACTTGAAAAGAAATATTCAGTAATAAAATTTTGAATTAAGATTTTTATGTGAAGACCTTTATCGTCCAGATTTTGTGTTCTTATACTTGCTATTTTTTTATGTTATTTATATTTACGTTAGTTGATATCAAATACAAATGATTCTTGATGGTTATTTGTTGTGTATTGTTGAATAACCATAGATGAAAAAGGTTGTCACCAAATAGGATGTGCTTATGTTGTAGGAGATGAAGAGGTTTTCTTGGAAAAGAAACATTTAGGAACTGGTAATAAAAGATATGCATAGGTAAATTATAAAATTAACTCATCGATTAACAATAATAAAAATATAGAAGCAATTTGAAGAACCATCCTATTAATTAACAAAGTCGAAGAAAAGCAAATAAGAGGATTATAAGAAGAGTGATCATGAATTAATTGATGACTAGTTTTGAGAACCTGTTTTAGAGGCATGAGTAGATGAGGAAACTTTTTGATCAAGATGTAATGGTATTGAAACTGAATTTTTTCTATGATTCTAGTTCATTTACAGATTAGAATCAACCACCAAAATTAAATGAGAATAGGGAAGATGATGCTAAAAGAGAAGATTTCGATGCAAAAATCTTAATCTATGATGCACTTGAGTATGCATAAGATGTTCATGCTAATGAGCATATTGAATTAAGTCTTTATAGTGAAACCATCCAACATAAGAAAACCATTAAATGTGGTTTTAAAGGTGATTTTTTATTAAGCATATTGCAGAGGACGTGCCTTACATGTGCTTGAGGAGAATTTTTGAATTGATGAGGTTAAAATTAATGTTCTTGAACTTCAAATAAAAGTTTTGAAGCAGATTTCAAAAGTTCTTCTAGTAGAGAAACCATCATGAATCTTGTTGGTGATGATATAAAAGATATATGAGTGTTTGGTCCTTATAGTGCTAAGTCTATGGTTGAGTTAAAAGATTGGGAAGGTTATTGCAAAAGTTGTTGCAAATGATCTTTAATATATTGTTAAGATTAATTGGTTCTGTTACTAAGAAAGCTAAACATGTTGTTGGTATCTATGATGTTTCTAATATAAAGGTTAAATATATAAAGGGTCATAAACTTTTGATTGGATATCCATAAGATTGAGGTAAGTGCAATTTGAACTCAAGAATGAGTTCTCTTTAATCTAGGAAGACTGATGCATGAGACTTTCTCCAAACACGTAGTCTTATTTTAACAAGCATAACTTTAGATTTGACAACTTGATTATGCTAAAATTTTGCTTAAATATTTTAGAGGTCCAGTTTTCTATAGATTTAAAATTTTATTGTAATTGGATTGGAAAGGTGTTCAAATAAAGCCTAAAATTTACTATTTAGATTTGCAATATTCTCCTTATTGATTTATGATTGCTTATCCTATTCGGTTTAGAACTTTTTTGTTATTTTTTTACTTTATTTAAGACTTTTTTTTTAATATAAATAAGTTTATTTAAATTTTATTTTAGTAGACTACTTGAAAAGAAGTATTCTATAATAAAATCTTGAATTTTGGTGTTTGTGTGAAGACCATTTTCATCCAAATTGTGTTCTTATGCTCACTATTTTTTTTTTTGTGTATTTTTTCCATATACATCATTAACCCTTCACCATCACCACAACAACCCCCCCATCATGCATTATCACAAACAACTAGCTTATTATCAATATAATCACTATTTTATCACCATTCCACTATAATTCACTTACACCACTACAATTACAACAACAACCAGTACCACTACTTTATTATTATGGTCGTAACCACCATTTTTTGGTTATTAAAGAAAATATTAATTCATCACTTCATAATTATTGTTATCATTATCTCTACTATCACAACAATTAACCTTAATCATCTTTAATGTCATCATCACAATTATCATGACCACTATTTTTATTACAAATATTGTAATATTTTTTTCATCTTATTACCATCATTAAAAAACAATGAATAAAAAACAATTTATTTTACATAACTATTTTTCTTGAAGCATCCAAACAATAGAAAATAACTTATTTTTTAAAAAAATGTTTTCCATAAGAGAAAAATGCTTTCCTTGAAAAAGTATTTTCCTCAAAACAAACACCTATATTTGAAAAATTTATAGGTTTATGTTTATGTGAAGGTTGTGATTTTTATAATTTTATATGATTTAGAAAATTATTAGGTTTAGTCATGTTAGTGTTGTTATTTGGGTTTTTTTATGATTTAATTGTAAAATTGGATAAGATAGCAGGATTAGTGTCAAATTATTAATCATTTTTATAGGTTTAACGTGGAAATTAATTATGCTTTACTTATTCATTTTTTCTACAACTTGAAAACGTTTATTACGATAATGTGTTACATTTAATTTGTCATAGGCAATATGATAGGTCCAGGTTGATGTTGAGGATGAGAACAAGACAAGGTTGAGGCAATGGTCGTTGTTGCTAATTAGGAAAAAGATAGTCATTATATTGTAACAGTTTTTATAGGGTTTTAATGTTAGTATTTTATTTATCATCATTACTTGATTATGTTTATTTTGAATGATGTTTATAATTTTTTAGAGTGAGATTTTTTCTTTCGCTTCTGTAAAATTTGGTATTTCATCAATTTTTGCAATTATTTTGGTATTTCATCTTCCCTTCAGCTTTTGCAATTTGGTATTTACGTTCAATTTCTGCAAATTATTTTGTGTTTTGGAGTAATTGTATAATTTTGAGAAGATATTTGTTTAGTTTCTGCAATCTCTGTTCAGTTTCTGCAATTTGGTATTTTGTTTTCCGCTGCTTTTGCATTCTGGTTCTCTATGATTGTTAATTATGGCTAGTGAAAGAGATGATTGGCTTTAGTCTGTGAGTGTGAGATTGGATGGGAAGAACTATTCGTATTGGAGCTATGTAATGAGAAATTTTCTTCAGGGTAAGAAGATGTGAAGATATGTTAGTGGAACTTATATGGTACCTAAGAATACTGAAGAAAGAGATACTGCTTCGATAAATGCATGAGAAGCAAATAATGTAAAGATCATTACTTGGATCAACAATTTTGTTGAGCATTCTATAGGTACACAGTTGGCAAAGTATGAGACAGCAAAGGAGGTTTGGGATCATCTGCAACGGTTATTCATGCAATCAAATTTTGCAAAACAGTATCAGTTAGAGAATGACATACAAGCTCTTCATCAGAAGAATATGAGTATTCAGGAGTTCTATTTTGCCATGACAGCTCTTTGGGATCAATTGGCTATTACAGAACTGGCAGAATTAAAAGCATGTGGTGCTTATATTGAACGTAGAGAGCAGTAACAATTGGTACAATTTTTAACAGCACTTCGCAGTGATTTTGAAGGACTTAGAGGTTCAATTCTACATCGTTCTCCACTGTCTTCTGTTGACTCTGTTTTCAGTGAGTTATTGGCTGAAGAAATACGTCTTCAGTCTTATTCTAAAAAGGGAATTCTTTCTGCTTCAAATCCTTCTGTACTAGCAGTACCTTCTAAGCCATTCTCTAATCATCATAACAAGCCTTACACAAGGGTTGGCTTCGATGAGTGCAGTTTCTATAAGCAGAAAGGTCATTAGAAGGTTTAGTGTCCTAAGTTGAGACAACAGAATCAAGCTTGGAAGCCTGGCATTCAGTCACAATCTAATGCTCATCGACCACCTCAGGGTTATAAACCACCACACCACAATACTGCAGCAGTAGCTTCCCAGACTCTATTACTAATCCTAGTACTTTGGCTGAGCAATTTCAGAAGTTTCTCTCCTTGCAGCCACAAGCAATGTCTGCTTCTTCCATAGATCAGTTGCCTCATAGTTCCTCAGGTATGTCACACTCTGAATGGGTCTTGGATTCTGGTGCTTCCCATCATATGTCTCCAGATTCCTCATCTTTTACCTCAGTGTCCCCTTTGTCCTCCATTCCTGTTATGACTGCTTATGGCACTCCTATGCCCTTAGAAGGTGTTGGTTCTGTTGTCACACCTCACTTGTCTCTTCCTAATGTTTATCTTATTCCACAACTCAAATTAAATCTTGCGTCTGTTGGTCAAATATGTGATTCTAGTAATTATTTAGTCATGTTTTCTGGTTCCTTTTGTTGTGTACAAGATCTGCAGTCTCAGAAGCTGATTGGGACAGGCCGTAGAGAGAATGTACTATAAATTTTGGATGAGTTAAAAGTGTCAGTTGCTGCTGCTGCTGCTACTACTACTACTGTTGATTTGTCTTCCTTTCATTTGAGTCTTTCATTTTCTAGTTTTTATTTATGGCATTCCCATCTAGGTCATGTTTCGTCTTCTCGTTTGAGATTTTTAGCATCCACAGGATCTTTAGGAAATTTAAAAACTTGTGACATTTCAGATTGTAGTGGATGTAAACTGGCAAAATTTTCTACTTTACCTTTTAATCGAAGTATTTTTATTTCATCTTCACCATTTGATTTGATTCATTCTGATGTATAGGGACCTTCTCCTGTTGCCACAATAGGAGGGTCTCGATATTATGTCTCTTTTATTGATGATCATACTCGTTATTGTTGGGTTTATTTAATGAAACATCGTTCTGAATTCTTTGAGATATATGCAACTTTTCAAGCTCTCATCAAAACTCAACATTCTACTGTGATCAAATGCTTTAGGTGTGATTTGGGTGGGGAATACACCTCTAATAAATTTTGTCAAATGCTTGCCTTAGATGGAACCATCCACTAAACTTCATGTACAGACACTCCTGAGCAAAATGGTGTTGTTGAAAGAAAACATAGGCACATTGTCGAAAGTACTCGTTCTTTCTTGTTGTCTGCTTTTGTTCCTAGTGAGTTTTGGGGAGAAGCTGTTCTTACTACTGTAATTTGATTAATACAATTCCATCTTCTCATAGTTTGGGTCTATCTCCTTTTGAAAAGTTATATAGGTATGTCCCTGATTATTCCTCATTTAGAGTCTTTGGTTGTACTTGTTTCGTTCTTCGTCCTCATGTAGAACGTAGTAAGCTATCCTCTCGATTCGTTATTTGTGTCTTTCTGGGTTATGGTGAAGGTAAAAAGGGGTATTGTTGTTTTGATCCAATAACTCAGAAACTTTATGTGTCTCGTCATGTTGTCTTCCTTGAGCATATACCTTTCTTTTATATTCCATCTACTACTCATAGCCTGACAAAATCTGATCTTATTCGTATAGATCGTTTTTCTGAGGATTTTGGTAATGATACCTCTCCCTATGTTCGATCAATTTGTACTCATAACTCTGCTGGTACTAGTACTTTACTCTCTGGCACACCTGAAGCTCCATTCTCATCTACAGCCCCTCAAGCTTCATTTGAGATTGTGGATCCACCTCCACGTCAGTCCATTCGCATTCTTAAGTTCATAAAACTACCAGATTTTGCTTATTCTTGTTATTCTTCATCATTTACTTCCTTTTTAGCTTCTATTCATTGTCTCTTTGAGCCCTCTTTCTATAAAGAGGCAATTCTTGATCCACTTTGGCAGCAAGCTATGGATGAGGAACTTTATGCTTTGCATAAGACAGATACTTGGGATCTGGTTCCTCTACCTCCTGGTAAGAGTGTTATTGGTTGTCGTTGGGTGTATAAGATCAAGACTAATTCTGATGGGTCTATTGAGCGATACAAAGTTAGACTGGTTGCAAAAGGATACTCTCAACAGTATGGTATGGGCTATGATGAGACATTTGCCCCGGTTGCAAAAATGACTACTATTCATACTCTTATTGTCGTAGCTTCGATTCGTCAGTGGCATATTTCTCAGCTTGATGTTAAAAATGCCTTCTTGAATGGAGATCTTCAAGAAAAAGTTTATATGGCACCCCCTCCTGGTATTTCACATGACTCTGGATATGTTTGTAAGTTTAAGAAAGCATTATATGGTCTCAAACAAGCACCTCGTGCTTGGTTTGAGAAATTTTCTATTGTGATCTAGTCTCTTGGCTTTGTTTCTAGCAGTCATGATTCTGCTCTTTTTATTAAGTGCACTGATGCAGGTCGTATCATTCTGTCTTTATATGTTGATGACATGATTATTACTGGTGATGATATTGACGGTATTTCAATTTTGAAGACAGAGTTGGCTAGACGATTTGAAATAAAGGATTTGGGTTATCTTCAATATTTTCTGGGTATTGAGGTAGCATACTCACCTAGAGGTTACCTTCTTTCTCAGTAGAAATATGTTGTAGATATTTTTGAGTGGGCTAGACTTACTGATAACAAGACTGTAGATACTCCTATTGAGGTTAATGCAAGGTACTCTTCTTCTGATGGTTTACCTTTGATAGATCCTACTTTATACCACACTATTGTTAGGAGTTTGGTATATCTCACCATTACTCGTCCAGATATTGCATATGTTGTTCATGTTGTTAGTCAGTTTGTTGCTTCCCCTACTACTATTCATTGGGCAGTTGTTCTTCGTATTTTGCGATATCTTCGGGGTACAGTCTTTCAGAGTCTTTTACTTTCATCCACCTCTTCCTTGGAGTTGCGTGCATACTCTGATGCTGATCATGGTAGTGATCCTACAGATCACAAGTCTGTTACCGGGTTCTATATCTTTTTAGGTGATTCTCTTATTTCCTGGAAGAGCAAGAAACAATCTATTGTTTCTCAATCATCTACCAAAGCAGAATATCGTGCCATGACATCTACTACCAAAGAGATTGTTTGGTTACATTGGTTACTTGCTAATATGAGAATTTCCTTTTCTCATCCTACTCCTATATATTGTGACAACCAAAGTTCTATTCAGATTGCTCATAACTCGGTTTTTCATGAGCGCACTAAGCACATTGAGATCGATTGTCATCTTACTCGTCATCATCTCAAATATAGCACCATTGCTTTGCCTTTTGTTCCTTCTTCCTTGCAGATTGCAGATTTCTTTACCAAGGCGCATTCTATCTCTCGTTTTTGTTTTCTGGTTGGCAAACTCTCGATACTTGTAGCTGCCGCATCGTGAGTTTGAGAGGAGACGTTAAATAATATTTATGTACTCTTATTTATTAAGGGTAGAATAGTACTTTCAGTTTAACCTATATATACTTTATTTGTATTTAGGTTAAGACTATACATTCATAATATACAGATTATTCAGAATTCAAGCCTCCTTTTTGTATTTGATCTCAACTATTTTAACATTCTACTAAAGTATATATTCTAATAATTATTATATATAAAATAGTTATGCAAGTAAATAATTAATATTTAATGTTTTTGGGTGTAATTTGAACTTTAAAAATTTGATATTCAAGTTTTATCAACTATATAAATTTATAAACACAACAATTTAATACAACAATTTGAAATGTACCAATTTAAGATAATATATATATATATATATATATATATATATATATATATATATATATTTGTTAAAGAATCATTTATCCAAAAAAAAAAAATTGTTATATGAGGTTTCAAAAATATCTTTATATATTTATAATGCCAAATCGTAACCTTTTGCATTGAAACTCTTACATTTCTACTGCTAAATTCGAAACATGTAAGAGGCACAAACAAAAGAACGTACTCAGTAAAATATATCTACTCTATAATTCTACTCCTAAAACTCTATCAACATACCTAAAACTATCCTCCAGAATTGATGATCCAAAAACTCAGTATGATAATGCATTTATGTTGCTTGTCTTTGGCGGCCGGGGTGTTTTATTTAACATAACATGGAGCAGAAGCATACAAAGGAAATTAATTTAAGAGATCACGAAGTAGAGCTTTCAAGGGAATATACCTTCTTTCGATTCCGGAAGGTATCTTGCTGTACGATATTTCTAAAAAAAAAAGAAAAAGAAAGAAATCTACAATGAGATAAGGATGATCGAGAATTAAACAATTAAATTCATTAAAAACTAATGAAGGATCGAAATTCAAACCTGTAAGTGACTTTTAACATGGAAGATTGTCAATCCATGAACGTCCATTTCCCTCAGAATACCCTTTGGAGTAGCCTCTACGTAAACAAATGCCAATAACCAAAGATTATCAATCA
>Ga0325405_1007621_pt1 | contig 10889 bp, 3 predicted proteins | sample PopdelMetagenome_21_FD_205663 | JGI IMG/M metagenome (GOLD analysis project Ga0325405, IMG submission 205663) | Populus deltoides microbial communities from Bellville, Georgia, United States - Xylem-Control-R2 | ecosystem: Host-associated > Plants > Phyllosphere > Stem > Wood/Secondary xylem...
GCCCTGCCATACTTTGGTACCAAGTCAAATGCAATGATCGATGATCATGCATGATGGCATCTTCCTTCTATATAAATACTCGCTGCAGCTGGGATTTCATAGTTACAGTCTTTTCTGCATAAGACTTACATTAACCTAATTTGGCCCCGTCAATAAAACAGGAAAATGAAAATCTAGTCCTTCACTATGTGATCCATCCACCTATATTTGATTTATTTGTTTTCTCAATAAGCGTAGGATAATGAGGTTTCGTATCAGCCATCCAAGATGGGGAGCCCCAGTCTCTCAATTATTGATCTTGAATAGCAAAAACAAACAAAAATTAAATAATGAGAGCAGATTTATGGAATTGCAGCTTTTTGTAATATTTTAGTAACTTTTCCAAGTCATTGACAATAAAATATAATGTTATTCTATAGCAAGCCAGTGATTAAATGCTGAATGTAGCTTTCCAAGATTTGTTAATGTGTTCAATTTTTTCAGAGGTGATGCCAGTTAATGTGGTGTAAAGCACAGAATGTGATTAAAAATACAGAAAGAAATGTTAATAAAATGTGATTAGTATTATCACACTCGCGCGCATCGAATTAATTACTCTTAATTTTGCTTACGCACTTCCTTCTCAAAGCTCCTTTGTATACCTTGATTATTCTCCATTATTGAGCGTTGTAATGATGGATCCATTGAAGCCGAACCATCCACCAGTATCCTCCATGTTAACGTTTGATCTTCGGCCAATAGTTTCTCATCTCTGACGACATCAGCATCTTTGTCTTGCAGAAGCTCTTGCTATATATTGAATAAGTGGGAGCCTCATGCTGGTAGATTTTTCTTTCTTTCTGATTCTTTTCCTGTCCTCGATCGACTCAGTCTTTCCATACACATTTCCTTCCCATGAGTTTAGTTTCAGCCTATTTTTTTTAAAAAAATATTTGCCTCCCAGTAACTTGATGAAATTTCAGGAGTTTACTCGCTAAATGTATTATAAGTTCAAACTTTATGCAGATCACCAGTGTTACATAACTGGAAAATGTTCACCAAGTAATGTGTTTGAGATGGTGATAACATTACTTGACAGCATTTAAGTATTGATCGTACTTGACAACGGAATCAATCATGTTTGCAGAATATTAACCATGTAGTTTATGTTGGAAGAAAGATGGCTGTGGTAGGTAGGTAGTTTATGGGGAGCAAAGTAAGTAAAATAATAAAGTTGAAGGAACAAGATATTTGAGAGAAAACATATATTTTATTGAGTGTTTTTTCAAAGATACACACTCTAAACTCTTCTCTATATCTTTTATATTCTAATTACAAGTATATTTATAGACATAAAATAATCAAAAAATTAAATTAAAAAAAGAAAACCTATATAATTAGGTAAGATAAGATCTCAAACTACAATGGAGATGGTAGTCATGAATTAATGAAAATTAATCAGTTTTGGCAATTGCAATAACAATTTTTTTAATAGATAGGGTTCGGATTTCAATGCTAAGAACTAATATGCCTAGACCTGTCCTTGTAAACATATATAGCATGAACATGTGTATGGTTTCGGAATATATGATAGGCAAGATTTGGATTTTTAGTTTTTCATACTTTTTTTTTTTCTATTAAGTTTTTGGAATCTTAAGACTGCTATAAATAAAAAGGATTGCAATCATCATCTCATCGACAAATCATTCTTCTTCTCTTCAGTTTTCAAAGTCTACTGCATGCGTACGTACAGAGATGCTTAATGTTGATAAGCAATTTACTCGTCCATGAAAACCCTTACAATTTTTTCCTTCAAGAAATGAATGGTTTAGCTGGTTCTTTAAAATATTGAGAACTTCTGGTTCAGCAGTTGAGAATAGCTCTTTAATTTCTCTTTTAATCTTGCATTCAGATGATAATGATATGAGAAACTGATACGCATAAATTAATATTCACATTATCATCTGAATGAAAGATTAAAAAGAAAAATTAAAGAGCTATTCTCAACTGATACACATAAATATTCACATTGCATTTATTTATTGTTTATACAATTAAAAAAAAGAGTTGTGTATTTCACGAGCCAATATATTCAATACAAGATACCTAAGGGATTTATTATGGATATCTGTCATCTCTATTTTCTATTTTTAATGAAGATTCTGATAAACCTAAATTTAAGAGCCCAAAACACCCCTATAAAACTCAACCTTCCTTGAGCTCAGTTAAGAAAAGGACTCAACTTTTTTAGTACAACTACATTTGAGATCCCACTCTCTCTACACCCATTATGTGTATAAAAATCCTAAAAAAACTCGCTATATTTCCATCGATATCAATGTTATGTAAGAGATAATATGTAAAAGTTCTTTAAAGTCTCACTATATTTCCATCCACATCAATACATATGCCAAAAATATTTTCTCTTCTTAATACTACCAGGACAATATTACACTTTGGCCTTTCTTCTATATAAAAAGACTTATGGGTTATAAATAAACCATGAATCCTTTAAAAAAAGGGTTAAGAATCTTCATTTTCTACTGGATATTTATTTCTAGAGTATTTCTCTGTAATATTATTGCACTTCCTCTTAAAAAGTCACTGACTTAATCATTAGAGAGTTCTCAAATTCACTAAAGAGGTTCTTTTGCAGGTATCAGACACCTGCCTTTAGCCAGCTTGACTAGGGAGAATGGATCACTTTGCTAGAACCAAAAGATTATAGATTATCCAAAACATAAGCCTTGCCCCCAAGCTACTTGAATTTTTTAGGATATCATCAATTGATGTTGTTTGTGGAAAACTGATAAAAAAGCCGTCAATTTCTTTCTAATGATATTTTCAAGTCATTCCATGACACACAACCATGACATACTTAGGCCAGAACACTTGATGGATCTACCTATTACCACAAACACTTTTGCCCATTTGGATTTCTAACAACTCATCAACCAAGTACAACCCATCACCCGGGCTGTGTTGGCTGCTCAGGGGCAAAATTAAGTTTTGCCACCTCAACAAATCTTGAAACTCGCGGCATCTCCACCCTTGAAAAGGATTGACCAGAGGTCTTCCAAGTGAAATAACACAACTCTATAAAGGATGGATCAGAGGGCTCTATAGAGTCCAATAAATTACCTCATGATATATTATCCTTGCTAGGAAGTAAATTTACTTTTAAATTAAAATAATTATCTCTCTGACATACACTTTTTATCTACAAATCTTCAATGAGAGCTTTTAGACTCTTGCACAATCTTCTTAAAAGGGGTTCTCCCTAGTGCAATTGCATATTCTCTTTAGAATGGATTCTCTTTCGTGTGACTGTCAATCTCATTGGAAGGGGTTTTTCTTAGTGTGATTGCACACTATTCTTAGAATGGGTTCTTTTTTGTGTGATTGCACAATCTCTTTGGAAGGGTTCCTTTCTAGTGCGGTAGCTCTACCTTTCATAATAGTTTGAGATGACCAACCTCAATAAAGTAACAAGATCCTTGTCCTATGTCCAAATATATACCACCCTAGGCTCCTGGATCTTATGCTATCTCTAGGAATGATCTTAAATATCTTATTCTCAGGTTTGGTCTCTCTCTCTAGTGATAGGCTTTCACACCCCATGTCATCACTAGGGAGGCCACATGCCTCTAAATTCTAAAAAAAATACAATAACTCTCTAAGAAAAAGATTGATTTGGTCTCTTTAGTGTAATAGCACCACCCTTCTTGGGTTCTCTTCCATCCCTTAGAAAATTTTTTAAATATAAGTATCAACATGAGTCAATCCTTTTTGTCCATTGGGAATTTTCCAAGTATAGACGTCGATAAAGATTCGTTCCCCTCAGCCTTTTAGAAAATTTTCTATATGTAGGCTCACTCTTCTTGGGTTCCCCTCAGCCACTTGAAAATTTTCTAAGCACGACTCCACGCTCCATGGGTTTCTTCCAGCCTCTTAGAATATTTTCTAGATATAGGCTCATCTTCTTTGAGTTTCTCCAACTATTAGAAAACTTTTCTAAGTATAGATTCCTCTATGGTTTCACTTCATCATTTTGGAAACTTTTCTAAGTCTGGGTTTCTCTATTATTCACTTTTACATACTTACAAATTCTTTTTCAAACATGGGGCATACCATTACATGCACACAGTCTCTCTGGTATATTAACTAGGGCTTTCACCCCGCCTTTCATACAAAAAAATTGACAAACTTGTTATACCAGATATTTTTATAAATCTTTGAGTATAAATATCACACAGACTTGGGGGCAACTGATACACCCAAATTTAAAGGCCCAAACAACCCCTTATAAAACCCAACTTCCCTTGGGCTCGGTTAAGGGAAGGACCCATCTCTTTGAGCACAACTATATTTGGGATCCTACTCTTCCTACACTCATTAGATGTATAAAAATCCTCAAAGGACTTGCCATATTTCTATTGATATTAATGTTGTGTAAGAGATAGTGTGTAAAAATCATTTAAGGGTCTATCATATTTCCATCTACATTAATACATATGCTAGAGATATTTCTCATCAACATTAATACATATGTCATAGATATTTTTCCTATTTAACACTATCAGGGCAATATGACACTTTAGCCCATTTTCTCTATAAAAAGACTCATGGGCTATAAATAGACCATGAATCCTTTAAACAAAGGGTTCAAAATCTCAATTCTCACCGACTTAATCATTAAAGAGTTCATAAATTTACCAAAAAAAGACCTTTTACAGGTATTAGACACCCGCCTTCGACCACCTTGGCTAGGAAAAATGAATATTATATTATTAGAATCAAGAGATTAACTGATTATCTAAGAGATAAGCCTTGCTCTCAAGTTACTTGGGTTTTTTGGTATATTATCATATTCTTTTTTTCCTTCTTTCTTTTATATATATATATATATATAAGCAAAGGAGTGGAACGGTCATTGATGCTTATTATATGTTAATCTTGTTGGGAAATGAGTAGGTGAACTACAAGAGAAGATGCCATCAGATGTGGGTTCAACAAGGAGATTCTATCTAGCTTACCCCATTATTATTTTGAGAATCAGCATGAGCTGAAGCTGTGACAAATTTTGATGCTGAGATGAAGCAGCTGGCAAGGAATAGTTCAATAGCTTTGTTCTGCAGATATTACACGTTAGAATTGATCATGTAGAGGAGAGGTGTCAAGAAATTAAAGAAAAAATGGAAAGAGATGAGCCTAGCTAGCTATTTAATATTTTGTTCTGTTTCTGCTTTTCCAAATTTTTGTAGAAAAGTTTCTCTAACATACACGTTGAACATATCGTTAGATAATGTCACTTCATGTTCTTGTCACCAGGAAATAGATAATACGAAAGAAGCTTGAATGCTTCTCATTACAATGGTCACATATCAGCAGTATATATATACCAAAAGTCAGATCTCAATAATTGATAAGTTTTCTATTATCAAATTAATAGATGAATCTAAATAAGTTGAAAATGGATCATAAACAGGATCACATGGACCTCAATACAACCAATGGAAGACAATAGGAAGTACTATAATGCAAGTATATATATTTGAATGCCAAATCCATTGACTTCTCTAGCAATTAATTTAGGGTTCCCTCACAGAAAGGGATGGAGATTATATATATATATATATATATATATATATATATATATATCTTTCAGCTCTAACAATCATTTAATTAAAACTACTACTGATAGAACCGAACGTAGTCATCAAACAGATAGATAGGTGAAGACCCTAAGCATGATTATAAGACCAAGTACATTAGACCTAGTAAAGGAGAAAAAACTGATTAACAAATATTATTAAGCTTGTGATCATACTTACAGTTAGAAGACATTATTTATTCTATACCTAGCTACAAGTAATTTCAAGTGCTCAAGACACCCATTTGATCAAATATTATGGTGTTTGTGAAGCATGAAATATTGCAGCATTTGACTTCTCCATCAGAGTTAAATTGGAGAAGATGATTTGAGTAACGACTTCATGTCATGGTCCACCATTCTTTTGCACAGTGATAACTTGAAGTGCTTGTATGGCAGACAAGGAGCATTTGCTCGGATTAGATATCCAATGAATTAAAAAACTATGAGAGAGTAGTTGATTAGCTAATTAAGCTGCCGTTCAAGCGGAGAAATGCACTGATCAGATAGTATATTATCGGTTTAACAATATACTATCTGATGCATTTCTCCGCGTGAACGGCCGGCAGCTTAGCTAATCAACTTACTCTCTCATAGTTTTTTAATAAAGAATTAATCATGATTAAAAGAATTAATCATGTACGTTAATGAGTATTTAATCAAGTACTTTTGAAAGTTCAAAATAGTATTATGTATATTTGATGATCAAAGTAGCCTTATCCTCCTGGAAAGGGGCTGGAAGCTGACGTAGCAAAATGCAACGGATGGATCAATTCTGATATAAATATATTCTCTCCATTATCTGTTCTTTTTTTTTTTTTTTCTCTTTAGTATTCTATGAAATGAACATTTGAGGGGTGAACATTGAAAGAATCTAATGCTTGATCTGAAAATTCATGTTCTATACAAGTGTTTTCTTCTAGTAAACTTGAGTTCTATTGGTCATCAGGAATTGCCAGCTTGTAGTCCAACTTTCAGGCGCAAAAGAAGCATTATTGCTAGACAATATGGGCAGCACAACTTGTGTTGGTTCCAGAATTATTTCATTTAATCATCTCTAATATTATCCTTGACTGCCATGAATGTGATCTTTCCTGGGGATGCTCCAGCTTTTGTAATCACAATGCTGACAAATTTTTTATTTCTTCAAGTTGAGTATATATAGTAGTCATTCCAATGAAGTTGCTGCCATGTGGTTTACTGTATGCAACTTTGGTTTTTGTAGCCAATTCTTTATGCATTCACCTCTCTTTCGATTTATTAACTTGTAAAGGGATGAAAACTAACCCTAAAAACCATTATTTCCCGTACAGCTTCAGAGGAGAAATTGCCAGAATCTGAAGATTTAGGGTAGCAATTTTATGCCTTTAATAAGAGTTCTACTTCCTCGGTCATTGTTACAACGCGGCTGTAGGGAGCCTCAAAGTTCCCAGATTCCATGCAAGAGAGGCTAGTGTGGTCCTGCAGCTAGTTAGCTAGATTGGCAAGGCAGGGATATATATTAAACTCAAAAAATCATGTAGGATGGATCGAGACATCACTATATATAAAAATCTGTGTGATTTTTGAATTTAATTATATTCAAGACCTTAAGCAGAATCCTCTCCTTAATTATCATCCTCCAAACAATTACAAGCCAACATTTCTCTTCTTCCTAGTACTTTCCAGTGAACAAATATTTCATCTAGTGCCCTACTCATCCTGTTTCTGCTCTTTTTTATTTTTTTATGAAAGGTACATTACTGAAGAAGCTGATTTTACATGCAGTAGCCACCGTCGGTACAGGGAGAGTTCCTATAGAATAAGAGGGGGAAGCACAATACTGAAGCTACAGTTTTCCCAAAATAATTAACTGCCATTATTGAAGTTAACAAAACTTGAAGAATCTAAAAATTAATAAATGATAGAGATGCAATGTACAGTTGCTCAAGGCATGTCTGCTTTGGTGTGTGACATGTTGGGTTTCTCAAATGTTATTCACGCAGTGAAAATAATAAAACAAAATTATTCGGGAATTCATAGGATCTCATTAGATAGATCTAGAGTTATTTAGGGATTTATTACCTGAAGATATAATTTCTTGAATATTGATATATATGTTGCTTTATTTTTTGAGTACCGGCCATCCATTTTTGATTTCACACTCGCATTCTATTAAATCAAATTATATTTGATATGACATTCAATTGCTTAGATATCATACGAGTACTTGTAATGTCTTGATATCAGTATGCTTCTCAGAAACTCCAAACTAACAGAGAGCAGTTAGTCTTTGTGCATGTTGTCACGACCCGAATCCCAGGTCCGTGACCGACAATGCAAGAGCGGTGTCAAAAAGACACCCCACCTAAACTAAGCCTCAGAACGGACATATCAAAAGAACAAGTTATTTGAAAATACACACCATTTCATAATCTTCAAAAAATATTATATTATTCAAAACTTCTCATCAGTAATTAAAACAAAGATAATATTTTATAATACTTATTACATTGTCAAAATCCAAACTTAATTAAAACAGAGTAATAGCGGAGCATCTAAGACATCGAATTAGAACTAAAGGAAAGCCTCGCAAAACAAGTAAGGCATACCGACCAAAATTAAAGAAGTAGGAACACTCAACAAGTCCACATTTTAACAGAAACTAAGAACATGAAATAATATCAAGAATGAGGGGTGAGTTCAACCAACTCAGTGAGGGAATAATATTTAATATATATTTTAGATATTAATAGTTTGCAAGTTGATTTATCTTGATATACATATACATATACATACTAAACATATTATCATAAAGTAGTGAAATACATGTCAGAGATCAGATGACACCCGAAGGTGACTAGATGACACTTGAAGGTGACCAGATGACACACGAAGGTGACCAATGTGGGATGATCAGTCGTCATAGGCTGATGCCTCTCTTACCAGCTAGGTATACAGAATACAATGTGCACATGGGCTAACTACTCTTCGTTAGCATGGAGTTACTGACAAGTCCTATATCAAGGCATAATAGATATTTACATAATCATCAAAGAAATGTATATCATATCAAATAGAATTTAGTTCGACAGATTGCAAGTGCAAATTCAAGAATAAATGATTACTCGGAAAATAAAGCAAAATATATAAATATTCAAGAAATTAACTAGTTGTACTCATCATATATATAATAAACATACATATTTATTTATATTATATGCATATTAAAGATTATCCCACTCACCCGAAAAATATAGAACTAAAAAGAATATCAGATGAAAAACCCGAAAAACCTATTGAGGATTGTTAGGAGAACCTACAACAAATATATGAAATATACTAAAAAACAACTCAAAACAACACAAATAAAAGATTCCAATGCATAAAAGAAAACCAGGTTTAGTCTCCTAGGTTTAGGGACTAAAATGTTAATTTTCCAAAACAGGGACCAAAACATAATTTTACCAAAATTGGACCTAACTGTAAATACATAAGCATACTGAAATTTCACCCATAAAACATCCTCAATTATGTCCAGAACGAACCAGGGACCAAACTATGATTTTTTTTAAAAGTTCAGGGACTAAAGTGTAAATTCCCAAAATCAAGGGACCAAACTGAAAATATTTCAAATCAATTATCAAAATAATATTCCTCATCCTTAACATCATAATAACACTGTCTAGAACCTCAAAATACATTTAGGGGTTAATTTATAATTTTTCCAAAGTTTAAGGACTAAACTGTAATTTTCATAAATCAAGGACCAAAATAAAATTTTGCCATCTTCAACCTCAAGACCATTCTGTCCAGATTTTCCAGCAAGGTTGAAATGAATTTCTTAACCCATAAAAATTAATTTAAACAAATCAACTCACAAATCCTTATTTCTAACAACATACTCAAAATCAATCACTTAACATTAAACCCCTAATAATCATGAATCAATTTTAACAACATGAACTTCAAACCCTTATAAACCCTAATTTCTTATTTAATCCTTTCATTAACAAACTATAATTGAAAGTAATATGAAAGAGAATGACTTACTTGCTACTTCCATATTTCTTGAACCAAAAACTCAAGATTAAAAACTAAAATCTTTGGTTTGATGAGGAGAGCGTTATGATGGCCATAAGAATTAGAAAAAAGAAAAGTAATTCCCTTGCAACTTTTCCATATATATCTTGGTTAATTTAGGTTGGTTTTGGGCCAAAACTTTGGATCTTACACATGTCATATATGTATACTTAGCTGGTGAGAGAAGCACCAACATGTGGCGACTGATCCTCCCACAGTGGTAACCTTTAATTATCATCTAATCTCTGAAATGTACTCCACAACCTTATGTTAATATGCTTACTATGTATATTTATATCAAGATATGTATGACTTACAAATTATTAATAACTAAGATGTATATTAGTTATTATTCCCTCATTAAGTTGGTTGAACTCACTCCTCCATTTTAATATTATTTCAGGTTCTTAGTTTCTATTAGCAGGTTGTTCTTTGAGTGAGAGTTTTTGTTATTTTTTTTGTTGGTATGTCTTGCTTACTTCCGTGAGGCTTTTCTTTTAGTTTTTATTTGATATCTTAGATGCTCCACTATTACACTATTTTATTTATGTTTGGATTTTGATAATATAATAAGTATTATAAATTACTTGTATTTTTTTCCTATTTGAGGATAAGGAGTTTTGAAGTATCATTTGATTTTATTGCTTTGAAGAATATTATATTTTGAAAAATTATGAAATGCTGCACAATTTTTACATAATTTTTTCTTATGATATGTATGTTCGAAGGCTTAGTATAGGTGAGGTATCCTTATGACTTCGCTCTTATGTTGCCGATCATGGACCTGAGATTTGGGCCGTGATAGTTTTTATAAGACCTAAAGTTTTGGCCCAAACACAATGCCAACCTAAATTAACCTAGGTATGTAAGAAAAAGTTGCAAGATACTTGTTTTTTCTCTTCTAATTCTTATGGTTGTTGTGATGCTCCTCTCATTAAACTAAGAATTTTAGTTTTTGATCTTAAGTTTTTGGGTTAAAAAAGGTGGGAGTAACAAGTAAGTGGTTCCCTCTCATGTTACTTTCGATTATGATTTGTTTATGGAAGGATCGGAGAAGAGATTAAGGTTTATAAAGATTTGAAATTTATGTTGTTATATAAGATTGATTCATGATTATTATGGGTTTTAGGCAGTGTTTTAAAACCCGGACCGGCCCGGCTGGTCGACCCGGGACCCGGCTGACCCGGGCCTAGGA
>Ga0325405_1007626_pt1 | contig 10886 bp, 6 predicted proteins | sample PopdelMetagenome_21_FD_205663 | JGI IMG/M metagenome (GOLD analysis project Ga0325405, IMG submission 205663) | Populus deltoides microbial communities from Bellville, Georgia, United States - Xylem-Control-R2 | ecosystem: Host-associated > Plants > Phyllosphere > Stem > Wood/Secondary xylem...
TCTTATCATCAACAAAATGTTAACATTTTCATTGTTTTGTCCTTCACATTTGTTAAAAAATCAAGTTTTAAAGCTAATTTAGGACTCAATTTATTATACGTGATTACTTAGAGAGCTAATGAGTATGTAGCTCATTGATTTTAGTGTCAACATGATGAACCTATATGCATGTTTTCTGCCTTCAAATATAACTTGATTTTTTGGCAGTAGACTTTTAAAGGCATGGTCACCGAGTATTGGCAAAGCGAACAAATATGTGTACATATGTGAAGCAACCATTGTTCTGCTTGAGATCCTTTTTTCTTTTATTGTTAACTTAATTTGGAAGCTGGGGCTAGAGGTAGGGGGTTTGTGCAGTGAGATTCAATTCCTAGGGTTGTTTTTAAACCCAAAAAAAAAACTTCAAATTGATTTTCATGGTTAATTTATTGTTTATAAAACCCTAATGTAAATCAATCGATTTCGCTGTCTAATTTATTCCTCATCTTCAAATACTACTGTTATACATCTTCTTTACATTACAAAAACTCAAATATCTAATTTACAACCATTGATTTTTGGGTTTTTCTTAGTTTGGGAACTAGGTTTTTCAAATTGGGTTGAATTTTTGTGAATTGATTTTTGGGATTTTCTCAATTTGGGAACTAGGTTATCAAATATGTGTTCTTGTGGATAAAGTTGAAGATAATGTATCTGGAGTTTTTGTGAGAAATAAATTGTTTTAAATCATTTAGTAGGATGTTCATAATATTGGTTACTCATTGTTGAAAATCAATTTCCTGGATTTTTTTCCCTTCTTGAATCTAATTTCAGATTTCAAATTGAAATTAAGAAAGCTAAAACTAAAATCTATTCTAAGAAATATTCAAAGCAATTCTGGAGGAGAAATTAAATGGTTGAAGATGGTGGGTTCTTTTTTTTCCCCTCTCAATTTAATGGCAAAGTTTGAATATTTGATATAAGGGCACTTTAGTAATTAAATAAAATATAATAACAATTAGGTGATAATCAAATATTTGATGCTGTATTAAGGAAATATGAATAAAATCTCGAGGAGCTGTGATGAAAAGGATCAGCATAGAAAGCCCCCAGAGGGATAAGGAAAAGGTTTTGAAACATTGTTTTACCTCCTCTCCGTCTGTCTTCCAATAAGTTGTTCTTATTCATAGATATTCAAATTAGTGTCACCTAAAGATAAACAGGGTCCCGTAGCTCAGTTGGTTAGAGCGTTGGTCTTATGAGCCGAAGGTCGCGGGTTCGAGCCCCGCCGGGACCATCGCTTCTGTAGTATATTTTGATTTCCCTAAACTTCTTGTTTTAATAAGATTTTGGTTGTAATGTTTTTAGTTAAGAAATATATTAAAATAATATTTTTTTATTTTTTAAAAATTAATATATTTAAAAATATAAAAAAAATTAAATTTTAAAAAATTACGGTTTACACCCGTTTACAAATGGTCTAAAACCTCAGGACTAATGATTGGTGAAATCCAGTTAGGTTAGGTGCTCCGGGGGACACCTGATTGCGCAGTCGTTTTAATGTATTTGACTGTTGACCTTCCAAAAGATGAAACACCAGTTTCAGTTTGGTTGAGCAGTCAGTTGAAGGAGAAGAGAAGATAGCACCCATCCCCTTTCCACCTGTTTCTTGCATTGCACTTCACCTTCTACTTCTTAATTAATACTTGGAGTGCCAATATTGATCTCCACAACCCATTCCAACGAAGAATGTGTTGCTTCTCTTTTTGAACCCACCTTAAAAACAAACATGGGTTGTCTCTTCTCTGGTATGTTTGCCACTACATACGTCTAGTTATTTTCTCTCATAAACAAGATCGTGTGTTCATGTCAGCATCAACTTATCAATGATTGATGATAGCTATGTTCTAGTGTACTTGTTTATTCTGGCTTATATTAATGAAATCTGTAGTTGATTTGCTAATCATTGATTCTGCTTTGTGTACGTTGATTAAGTTTGCTGAACTAATCATTAGAAATGGAGGGATGTTCTTGATTTTCTATATACATACGCACGCTTAATCTGCTAGAAATAATTAAGCTGATCTATACCAATGGGCTCAGGGAACTGGTTGAAGTCAATTATAAGAACGAGAAAAGCGAAGAAAGATGGATCAAAGAAAGTAAAGGTAAAATTACTCTGGATTCTGATGATTCCTTCTGGTAAGACAGGAGCTGTTGTTTCTTTTTGTAATCTGTTCCTGCATCTCTGTGAGACAGGTACATTCGGCTACCGAAAAGGCAAACGGGTCAAAGGGAAGCTCACCCACCCATGGAGAATCAAGTAATCTTGCCAATGGTGATTTGGAGAGCAATCATGTTGTTCCTGGATTGTCTGCTGAATATATAGCTGCTGTCAGGATTCAAGATGCTTTTCGGGCATACAAGGTACATTTCAATGGTGTGATTATACATACATACATATATATATATATATATATAGAAGGAGCATTCATTTTTTATTTTTTTGGACCCATGAATCAACCCTTTGATTATGATAAGAAGAAAATCAAGAACATGGCAGCGACTGCCAGTTTCGTTTCAGCCTTCTTTACAGGACAGCTGCTTATGGCAGTAGCTTCATTTTGTATGCTGAAATCTCCTCCTGCATATAATGGATGAAAAATTTGATTTGGCATAGAAGAAACAGAGAGTGACAACTTCAGACCATTCACTCACTCTCCTCCCTTTTGTGGACAGGTGCAATGGGATTCGTACCAATCTCATAGTTCCTCATCACTGCTCGATAATCAAACTAGCCAAACATACCTTATCATGTAGGATGCTCTTTTTTCAATGTGTTGAGTTGTGTGACTCTTTAATTACCCTTATAGAACCTTGTACCTTTTTCTCCACCGTGCATGTCTAGAAACCTCATACCAACATGAGATGTCTATATTTCTTATTAAAAAAAATTGTGTCAGAATAATTTATTCATTTCTGTGAGGTTCACCATGTTTCATCGATTTAGCCAACATAATTTTGGGATTTCATTTTATTTGCCAGTCCTTTCCCCGGCAGATCGATTTCAAGATTATGGTATCCAGTTGTCTTTTTTTTAGTGATTTTTTTGAGGTTAAACCTGTTTTTTTATTAAAATTTTAATTTTTTTTATTTTAAATCAAAAATTATAGTGGATTTAATGTGATAAAGTTAAAAATAAATTTTAAAAAAATTCAAAAATTATTTTTATATATTTTTAAATAAAAAATATTTATGGTAATTTACGCTACTTGGGCAGACAACATAGATTTTCTTATTTGTCAGGGAGATTTGGTGGTCTGCGGGAGGAAGTGAAGTAGCCTAGAGGGGGGTGGGGACCAAAGAGGCCATAAAGGAAGGATAGAAACTTTTTTTTGTTAACGCTGATGGAATTTCAAGCAATCTACTTGCTTGCTCTCTTGAGCTTATAGCCAATCCAACCATTATAGAAGTTGTACTTTCTGTGAAGTAATAATAGCTTGCTTTTCTCGTTTTCAGGCAAGAAAAGCAGTGCACCGTCTTAAGGGCGCCGTGAGGTTTAATGTGCTGATTCATGGTCATGACACTCAAAAGCAAGCTTCAAGCACATTAAGCCATATTCATTCATGGAGCAATATACAGGCACAGATTAGAGCCCGCCGGCACCATATGGTCACCGAAGGCCGTATCAAGCAAAAGAAATTAGAAAACCAGTTGAAACTCGAGGCCAAACTTCAAGAGATTGAGGTACTAATCACTGTTACAAAATGAAATAGTACAGAAAATTATGTCACATAAAAATATACTAGAATGTTGCCAATTTTAAGAGGCACCTGACCTGTCAACCAATACAGATCGTGGGTTCCCGCTAAATTTTGTTTAAGATTTTTCCACCGCATTGAAGCGAGTGTCTATGCTAATTTATTGCATTATTCCAAGAAAATGAACTCTTTTTTTTTTTTTTGTTAAAAGATTGTTTTTATTTATAATACAAAATAATTCTTGATGAGTAATGAATGAGCCTGACCCATTCTGTGTGGACTGGTAGCTATTGGCTTTTTTTCTGTGTGAGATGGAGCTATTTGGAAAAAAAAAATGAAATTCGTCCAAGTGGGAAATGTCTTCTAGTTAAGTGGCAGAATTTAATTATACTTTGATCTGATGCATCACTACTTTCCCAGTGAACAGTTATAAAAGAAATTTACAAGGATTCAAGAGAAAAGGAAGTCAGCAGCTACTTTCCTTGTAGTTTGGAATTGTGTTTCAAATAATATTTCATGAAAAGGAAGAATTGCATGAGGTTTGTACAGATACATGTTCTGAGTGAAATTAAATGCATCCAAAGTGGTTAGCTCCCAAGAAAAAAAAAAGAAAAAGAAAGAAAAGGGCAATTAACCATATATGGTTCCCCAGAAGCGATGTTCCCAAAGGAAGAATTTAATGGCGTCCTACCATTATGTATTTTATATGGAATGTAGTTGCAAGCCCGGACCTCTAAATTATTGCACGAAATTTAAGATCCACGGTCCACAATTGCTTGCTTAGCTTTGACTTTGTTGACCAGGTGGAGTGGTGCGGTGGCTCCGATACCATGGAGGAAATCCTTTCCAGGATCCAGCAAAGAGAAGAAGCAGCAGTAAAGCGTGAACGAGCCATGGCATATGCCTTCTCTCATCAGGTCCTTTAACTGTTAACATATTTATTTCCTGTAGTCTCTGGTTCAGTTGGAGGTAAACGTGTGAGCTTAATGTGAATGATTTACAGTGGAGAGCCAACCCTACCCAATATCTAGGCCAGGCCTATTACAGCCTTGGCAAAGAAAACTGGGGTTGGAGCTGGAAGGAGCGCTGGATTGCTGCTCGGCCATGGGAGATTAGGGTTCATGCTGAGCTTCATAACCTCAAGAAAGCTCATCCAAAGCAAGAGAGCAAAACGACACTTCCAACCAAACCTGCTTTGTCAAATGGGAAGGTGACTGCTAAATCTAAAATGTTGCCTAGCCCAGCTGTGGATTGTCAAGCTGCCCAGGTTGCCAGTTCTACAGCCGGCTCGTCTCATCTGCTGATTCCAAGTTGACCTTCGTGATGCTCCCTTCTTGATCCTGTGTCTCTGTATTGTTTATTTTCGGGGTTGGTGTGAGATTGGCATGCAGCGTGTAAAATAAACATATTTTTGCTTACAGTTATTATTAAGTAAATTATCTCAGTAACTAAAAAGATTCATCGAGCAAATTTGGCTTGTTCGGTAATGACAAGAGGCTTCATTTTCTTGCCTCGAAAAGAAGTAACATGGGCATGGAGCTCGAAACCACCGAGGAAGGATGCATTTTAACCGTGAAATTAATTAATGTTCTTAAATCAGCAGGCAACTAGAAGAGCTTCGCACTTTGAGCTAGCTCCTGTGTCCATTATGCATCAATTACCACACCATTCCATTGTTAGTTGTATAGCTAGACAAGAACAAGTACATCCCAACAAGATCTTGCATTCCTAACCCCAATAAATCTGTATTTTTCTTGTAAATCTTAGTTTACTAAGGCGCTATTCAGCATGTTCATCTCATGCGTACCGGTATCCCTGCCAGCCACCCTATGTTATTAGCTTTCAACGAGGTAAAAGAAGGGAATTTGGTGTAGAATTACGCTTATGGCTGTACCTTGCCTTTGCAGTAGTAATTATCAATTCCAGTATAAAGAACACTAGCTAGTAACCAGCAGAAAGTAAAATGTCACCATCTCCATTGAATCCAAGTGTTTCACTTTAATATATTTTGGTTTTTCCCCGGGTGCCAAAAAATAAAACCCAGCTAGGCTGAAGAGATTTTTTTGAGGGACTGAGATTTACAGGGTAGGGGACCGAAGACAGATGGCAAAGCATCGCATTTTTAGTGGTATCCATCTGTGTATTCTTCCATAATTGAGCCTTGCTGTGTTCATGCCATTATGTGCAGTGTATTCTTCCATAATTGAGAGCTTTGCTGTCTTCATCCCATTATTTAATAGTGTACTTACTTTTTAAAATATGTTTTATATTGAAAAGTATAAAAATAATATTTTTTTTATAAATTTATTTTTGATATCATAACATCAAAATTAATTTGAAAAACAAATTCAAATGCATTTTTCTAACGCAAAAACAAAAACATCATCCGGCATGTGTACGTACACAGCGTAGCCGAACACCACTTGTTCTACCTTCTAAATTTATCTAAGCTTAGGAATCATTGATTACACCAAGAATGGCAGGCCATGACCTTTGGATTCCTCCTCACAGCCTGATCTTGATGTAAATGTATCATCCAGGACTGGAGGGCTTGTATTTCAAATCCCACATCAACAACCTAAGCACAAATAGATCCTCCAATAACACCTGGATCTCTTTCAGGTTGGCTAAATAAGGGAATTCAGATAACTATACTGTTTTTTCTGCTATGAAGAAAATGAGGTTTCCGAGATCTATCTTTGTTTTGCTTCCTCTTATATGATGAACTCTATGTTTTACTTTCAGACACAAGTCTATTCAAATCATACTAAAGAGGCTAGTAAAACAGAATGCATGGAGTAAATGACACTAGAAAACACAATTCTCCACTCAACAGACATAAAGTCTCCATTTCTTTTCCAGCTTCCTATTCTATTCCATTGCAAACAGCTTCTACTGTTGATGGAAAATGACTCATTGTTCGATGCTCCCGAAAATCCAAGCAACGAAAGAGATGTTAAAGATGGTTTATTCTTTCAATTCCTTTTGCAGATTTAAGGAAGTTGTTGAGGCATCAAAAGGCAGAAAAGCAACAGACAAAAACAATCACAAAGGGAAACTCTCTCTCTCATCTACATGAAAAAAAAAATCGACCATGTCCAAACAGAGGAAGTAGCCCGTATCATGTTGCTCCCATTCTTTGACACTAGTTATAAGCAGTTCAAAAGAACAGGATATAGTATTGAGCAAGGGGAAAATGCTACTGCAAAAAGTCTATGTTTGCTGATCTGGGGTTGCCTGTTTTACAGAAAATCATTGAAAGGATAACAGATTATGCCTATCAGGTCTGCTCTAGTTGGGGAAAACACGAAACCATTCATCAAATCAAAGTAGTTCTGCTTATATCAGCAATTCTAGAAAATGGAATCAAATACAACCAAACATCCATGACATACAAAAAGTGTAAACACACAGCCAATCCAACACAAGTTCGAAGCAAAGCTGAGGTATCAAAGCCCTCCCACACATGGAAGCTAAAACAACATCTAGAACGTAATACTAATAAACATCTGATAGAAACTAAACAGACCGGGGATCGAAAAACCTGAAACATCCTCTCAGATCTCTCTCTCTTCCCACGGTATTTGCCATTGATTCACCTTCAAGTCACCAGGCCAGTCTTTGAAATATCTTCTTAGCACCGTATTAGTCTCTCTTAAACAATGAACAAGTCCTGCAAGAACGAGCTAAAATGAAAAAATGATGACATTATATGGATAGAATATATGAAATTGAGAAATGGGTTCTTGTGGTAGCACCTGGTAAAGGTGAAATTTTTGACGTTTTTGCTCGATCAATGGCGAGAATCAGAGGAAGCAGAGGACGGCTTGTTGTGAATGCCGTCGTGCTCCTCATCTTCGCCTTGAATTCGTGCTGGAACTCGAAACCCATAGAACTCACCACCTGAGGCAGTGAATCCAATGCCTGATATTGCAGTTTGCTGATGATAAATTTGTGGAATTTGTTGTTGTTCATGATGATCAGGAGTGATTGCTGGGTCTATCCAAGCACGAACTGAAGGCGTGTTACTGGACTGAAGGGGTCCCCTCTGTGAAAAAAACTGGTTTTGGCCGAAAAACGGCTGTATAAGTGGCGATGGCGACATCGTCTGTAACGGTGGTAGTGGTGTGTTGAAGTAGAATCCTCCGCCGCCGCCGCCGCCGCCGCCAGCTGCATTCCAAGCCACCAAATTTCTTTGGAATCGGTTGGTTTCTGGTGTGTGGTGCTGCTCAGACCACCCACTAGAAGAGCCATCTAGGCCGAGATAATGAGCAGTGGTTCCAGAGAACAACACTTGATGTTCATTTTGAGCTTGATGGCCATGATGGTGTGCTTGATGTTGCAAAAGAATTGGTTCTTGAAATGATTGGAGCGAGAGCCTCAGATCTTGGCTCTGGCTGCTGGTTCTTGACAGCAAATCTGGTGGATAGTTCTGAAACTGTATAGTTGGAGACGATGTCTCCGTAGAAGCACCCATTGGAAAGAAAGTTTTGATTGTGTCAGCAATAGCATCTGAGTCTAAAGATGGTGGCAGAAAACCCGAACTACAGTTGGGATTTTCTGCCATTTGCTGTTGCATATTTTGAACTTCAATTGCTGCTGCTGCTGCTGCTGCTGCTGCTGCTTTTGAAGCGGCAACATTTTCCATGGAAAGCTGATACTCCCTCTCGTCGCTTATGTTTTGTTGCTGGGTGCTTCTTGTTGTAGTTTTACTGGTTGCGCGGGTGAATCCCGCTGTGGTTGGATCCCATGCGGGTAGCTCTGCAAGCTCGTCTATGGAAGCCTTGGCTTTCTTGATGAGCCAATCGACGGCTTTGCTGGGACGGTCGTAGCCTAGGCGGTCCTGCACATCGTAGAACTGGATGGCAGTGTGCGCTGAGAGCCGGACGCGGCGGTCTCTGGGGCCTTTGGCAGTACAGACCTTGCTGTGGCGGTCTTTTCTTCCTGTGGACCGAACAATGTGGCCTCCTTGGACCTCCACAATCTCTCCCACTGTGTTTCTTATCCCCAATCTTGACGATGTTGCTGCTTGGTGGTGGCTCTCTCCCATTTTTCTTGCATATTCGAGGCCTTGCTCTTGAAGAGTTGAAGATGAAGAAGACAGGAAGTAAGATCTTTTCTTGGATGGTTGTAGAGGAGACTGCTGCTGTTGCTGTGTGTCTAATCTTTGATATAAGAGTTGGTTTTGATCTTGTTGGGACTCTGTATTTTGGAGATATTGATGGTGGCCAAGAAAGGGTGGCACTTCTTGTTGATGATGATATTGATGCTGTTTGGGTGATTGATGATCTTGTTCTTCTTCTCCTTCTACATGTCTTGAATTGAGAACTATGTTTTGAAGTTGGTGGTGATGGTGGTGATTCCTTCGAGGATCCAGTCTCAGACCCTTGTTCTTTGTCTGTTCCAGCTTTTATTGGATAACACTTTTCTTTAATGGGTGGGGGTTGTCTCTTTACCACTCTCTCTAATTTGCTGCTTCCTAGTCTCTTCTTGTTGCTTGTGCAACTGCTGCCACCACTCTGATACCTGATGCTGCTGCTTCTGCTGCCTCTCCCAAAAGGTTCTGCCATTCAATATTTCCACTTCCATCAAACCCAACATCACCTCCAAAATAAAATAAAAACTCTTAACCTAAAACTGAAAACCAAGCCTGAAAGCCTATGCCTGCTCTATGGGTAGCCTAACCCATCTCCTCTTCCCTTGACTCTCTATCTGCAGTTAGCTAGGCTTTTGATGGTTGTCCTTCTCTACGCAGCACCACACAAGGGTAATACGGAAAACAACCTCCGGAGAAAGAAGACCCAGAACAAGCCACACCCCCGAATTCTCAAGAAGGGTCTTCTTGGGAAATCTCCTGCGGTTGTTTCATCGTTTTGTATGGGAAGAGAGAGGGGAAAGGGTAGATATGGTGCTATGGAACAGTAAATATACGGGCTATAGCTAGCTGGGGAAAGATAAATTCTTTCTTCCTTTCTTGACCTATAAGAAGAGGAGACCTTGATGATGCCACTGGTAAGTGTGGCAGTGTTTGGTCAGAAATGAGATTAAAGATCTCTGTGACCTCATCACTGCGTCTGCTGCTGCTGTTCTTTCTACCACAAGACGCACAAGCACCAACCAAGAAAGAGCTAATGATTCAATCAACAAGTCTCCAAGCCTCAACTTTATTTTACCCCCTCCTCTCTCTCTCTCTCTCTCCACCCTTTTCTTTCAATGTTTGGTATGTTTCACTCTCCAATTCGGTTCTTTTAAGATTTGTTTTTACTATTCCTACTTGACCTGGTTAGAAGTTAGAACCGTTGGTTGTAGTTCAAAGGGAGTGGTGCGTCTCTCTCTCTCTCTCTCTCTCTCTCTCTGGTCTGGATGCTTTGAGAGATTAGATCCTTTATATGCCAACACAGCTTTTGAAAGTGACCCTCCCTTACAGCTTTTCCTCTGCTCTCCCTCTCTTTATTGCTTCGCTCAAAAGGAACAACACCATCTTCCACCCCATCTTTTTCTGATTGGATTTCTCATACATGGCATCTTGACACCCTGTATTTTTTTTTATATATTTTTCCCCAAATTATGTTTCTCTCGATTTGTTGTTCTCCTTTTTCTTTTTTCTGAATATTATTTACGTAGCCATGTGTTTTCTAAATTACTTATAAGTCCAGGTAGAGGTAGAAAATCCAAAGGGAAGAACTGACTGTACTTGAACTGGAGCTGTGGTACTGTGGTCTTTGAGCTGTAATCATTCAGCTTAAAGTTTCATGATTCAATAATAAAAGCCTGGATTTTTAGCTACTATAATCTCAAATAATTAAAGAGGAAAAATCTATTATTGGGGCCGTTCAGAAATTCATTCTAAGTGATTGCGACTAAAAAGATAAGCTTTATAGATTATGTTTTATTACTTCCTCAGCTTGCAACAAGCACAGTAATTACAGTGTCTTCAAGTAACTGTAGAAAGCACCAAGGCAAATCGTTTTGGCTTTCTTTGATTAATGATTTATCATTTTTCTTGAGTCTTTGTTGTTAAATTATTTATGGAAATCCGAGTTTTGGTTATTTGAATATTTACAAATAAGCAAAATTTGACTTTGAAAACTATTTAGAGCTCATTTATCCTTGTAGATGCGTTTGTGTCTCTACTAAATGCATTGT
>Ga0325405_1007630_pt1 | contig 10885 bp, 7 predicted proteins | sample PopdelMetagenome_21_FD_205663 | JGI IMG/M metagenome (GOLD analysis project Ga0325405, IMG submission 205663) | Populus deltoides microbial communities from Bellville, Georgia, United States - Xylem-Control-R2 | ecosystem: Host-associated > Plants > Phyllosphere > Stem > Wood/Secondary xylem...
GTTTCGCCTTTAGTATTGGCTTGCAATAGCAGTTGTGGACACATATCAATAATTTGGCCAACAAAATCAGTGGATTTCGATCCTCTACGTTGGTTTTCTAAGTAAACATGAAGAATTGTGTTTTTTTGTGGAGTCAATAGCTCAATGAGAGAAGTTGGAAGATCCTTAAATGGGTTGATGTTGCCTGCTTCTGCAGCTTTGTACAATTTTGGTTCCATGTAAGTGATGCTATTCATTTGTTGATCAGAGGAATTCATCTTGTATGACTGTTGTTCGTTGAAAATGGTTGTTGATAGAAGTAACTATTTTGGCTAGTTCCATTTACTAGCTAGGCTTGTAAGCCTATTTATACTAATTCATCAATATGAAAAAAATAGTAATAATAAAGCAGAGGAAGCTGCCTGAGTTCTGTGAGAGAATAGAATAAAAATGATTCTAGAAGTTTCACCAACAATTTAAATTTTTATATGTTCAAAAAAATGTAAAACAAAGTATAAAAATAAATTTAAATTTTTAAATTGAAATAGTTATTTAATATTTTCAAATAAGAGTAGTAAAAACAAATGTAACTTCTTGAATAGAGATGATTTCTTAAGAAGTTAAATTACATGCTTAGGAAATAATAGACTTGTGTTCTGTCTTTGCTCTTATTTTTGTCTAAGTGCATTCATACTTTCCACCGTGTGAACATGTGACAAAGGCTATGAGACAAGATAAAATTGGATGATCTATTACAATAAATTCAGAGGCAATCCAGCCAACTATATTCTTAAATTAAAAGTGGCAGAAAAATCTGCACCAAAAATTGATACTCATTAGTTATGACAACGATGCATACCAACCGTTCCTTTAGTTCTTGCTTTGGATCCAAGTCTAAAATTTAAATTTGGCTGGCAACTGTTAATAGTAAGGGGAATATAATGTTTTTTGATATATTATTCATTAATGCAGCAGATATATATACAAGAGTCAGTTGCTAAACTTACGCTACTGTTACAAAAGATATATTCTATTTCTACATTTGAATTCTATCTTTAATAATAGCTAATAATCACTCCGTTATTATAGGAGAAGATTATTCCCAATCACATATTCTAACATCCCTCCTCAAGGTGGTGCATGGATGTCATTCATGCTCAGCTTGTCAAGACAACTTGTAAACACTTTGTTGGATACTGCTTTCGTAAGAACATCGCCAAGTTAGAATTTTGACTTTACAAAAAGGAATTGGATAATTCCGGCTTCAAGCTTCTCTTTGATGAAATGTCTATCCACTTCTACATGCTTTGTTCTATCATGTTGAACAGGATTATGGGCAATCTCTATAGCTGATTTATTATCACAATAGAGATTCATTACAGTTCGTTAAGAGAACCCCAAATCTTTCATCAAGTTTTTTTAACCATAACAATTCACACACTCCAATGGCCATACCTTGATATTCAGTTTCAGCACTTGATCTCGACACCACAGATTGTTTTTTACTTCTCTAAGTCACAAGATTGCCACCTACATAGGTGAAATAACCAGATGTAGAACATCGGTCATTAGCTAAACTAGCCCAATCAGCATCAGTATACCCGTCAACACCTAAGTGTCCATGTTTGGAGAATAATAGTCCCTTGCCTGGTGAAGATTTTAAATACCGCAATATACGTTCCACAACATCCATGTGAGGTTGACATGGATTATGCATAAATTGACTTACAACACTCACGGCATAAGTAATGTCAGGTCGAGTGTGGGATAAATAGATTAATTTTCCCACAAGTCTCTGATATCTCCCTTTATCTGTACAACTAGCACTAGAACATTGAAAGAGTTTATGATTTTGCTCCATTGGATTATCAACTGGTTTACATCTAAGCATCCCTGTTTCAGACAACAAATCAAGAGTATATTTACGTTATGACATAAATATACCATGCTTGGAACGAGCTACCTCAATCTTGAGAAAATATTTAAGGTCTCCAAGATTTTTCATTTTAAATTCGGATGCCAAATGATGTTGTAAGCAATGAATTTCCTCAGCATCATCACCTGTCACTACCATATCATTAACATATATAATCAAGGCAGTGAGTTTACTCATTTTATGCTTTATAAACAAAGTATGATCTGAGTTACTCTGAGTATAACCAAAATTTTTCATGACTTGAGTAAATCTACCGAACCAAGCTCTAGGAGATTGTTTCAAGCCATACAAAGCCTTCCTGAGTTTGCAAACCTGAGTAGAACCTTCATATTCTGAAATTCCAGGAGGTGGATCCATATACACATCCTCTTTAAGATCTCCATGCAGGAATGCATTTTTGACATCGAATTGGAGTAAAGGCCAGTCTTTATTAGCTGTTAAAGACAGAAGAACTCGCACAGTATTGAGTTTAGCAACTGGAGCGAAAATTTCTTAATAGTCAACTCCATAAGATTGTGTGTACCCTTTAGCAACCAGTCTCGCCTTGTATCTTTCAATAGTTCCATCTACATTATGTTTGACAGCAAAAACCCATCGACATCCAACAGTTTTTTTTCCTGTTGGGAGGGTAAAAAGATCCAATGTAGCATTTTTTTTTAGAGCCTTCATTTCCTCCATCATAGCTGTAGTCCGATGAGAATCTGCCAAAGCTTCCTATAATGTACTAGGAATAGAGATAGAGGATAATTTACACACATAAGATGCATATGATGCAGACCACTTGTGAGAGGAGATATAATTACTTATTGGGTATTTTACTTTGGCTTTTGGATCGGGTTCATACTTAACAGGTGGAATCCCACGAGTAGATCGTGGTGGAAGTGCATGATGAGCAATGTCAGATGACAAACAAATTTCAGAAGAATTGTTGGGTTGTACCTGTAGTGTTGGTATCGACAAGGACTCTAGAGAGGAGTTGACCAATGCACTAGGAGGTAATGTACTATCAAGAGGTTGGTGAGACTTTTCACAATGATCATTAGAGTCTTGTGAACAAGGATCAGTAGCTGTAGATGTGTCCAGTGAACAAGAATCAATAGCTGTAGGTGTTTTCATAGTAGAGGTGTCCTCATCCGATGGTTTACTAGTGGGTAGAGTTGCTAATTTTATATCAAAACACAAGACTTCTTCATGATTGGCAAGGTGGTGAACATCTTCAAGACATGTAGATGTTAAATCTGTAGGAGAGTAATAGAACTTTGACTCATCAAATATAACATCCATAGAGGTATAGAACCGATGAGTGTCTGGATGATAACATTTATAACCTTTTTGAGTAGACCCATAACCAACAAAGACACATTTCAATGCTCTTGACTGAAGTTTGGTTTGATGTCGATGTGAAAGGTGTATATAAGTTACATATCCAAAGATACGATGCATCAATTTAAACAAAGGTGGAAGCATGCAATGATTAGCAAGGACATCAAGAGGTCGTTAAAAGAATAAGGTACTGGAAGGTGTACGATTAATCACATAAACAGCTGTACTGAGAGCATCTCCCCATAAGAAAGTAGGCACACTACTTCCAATCATTAGTGATCGAATGACCTCAAGTAATTGTCGATTTTTCCGCTCAGCTACTCTATTTTATTGTGGAGTCTCTGGACATGATGTTTGATGAATGATACCTTTTGAATAGAAAAAATCAGTTAACTCTCTCTTGAAGTATTCACCTCCATTATCTGAACGTACCACCTAAATAGTCCTGTCAAACTGAGGAGTATCATTTGATAAAAGAGACGGAAAACTATACAGACATCACTCTTATGTTTTAGTAAGTATACCCAGGTCATTCGAGTACAATCATCCACAAAGGTAACAAACCATTTCATTCCATTAGCTATGAAAACTGGGGAGGGACCCCATACATCTGAATGTACTAATGAGAATGGTGAAGCAACTTTATTAGAAGACAAAGGAAATATAGCACGATGACTTTTAGCCATAGCACATGTCTCACAAATGAAGTCTGAAAGTTTGTAGTTAGCAAATAAAGAAGGAAACAATCGTCTAATATATCCAAACGATGGATGACCGAGCCGTTTATGCCAAAGCCATATTTCTGCAATATTTGCCGATTGATTTTTACCCATCATATGTGCTAGACTATGGTAAACTTGTGATGATGTGCCACCCTCTAGATAGTACAATCCTCCTCATTGCCTACCACTGCCAATCCTCTCATTGGTATGTATGTTCTGAAAAATACAATAAGTAGGATAAAACAAAGCAACACAGTTAAGGGCCTTGGTTATTTGACTAATGGAAAGTAGATTACATGTAAGGGATGGAACATACAGTACATTAGATAGAGAAAAGGTGGAAGATACAGGAACATTACCAACACCAGTAACAGGGGATGACACACCATTGGCATTAGTAATAGCTAAGATAGAATGTGAAGGGGATAAAAAACTAAAGTTTGAAGAATCACAAGTCATATGATCATTAGCACCTGTGTCAATTATCCATTCATTATTTTTAGTACAGGAAGGAGAGCTAAGTGCAGTACTAATCATACCAGTTTGTGCAATTAATCCTGCTGCAGATGACAGTGGTTGTTGTTGTAAGGATGTGTTGGCAAAAGTTTTCTTGCCTTTGGGATGCCACTCGAGATAACCATGAAGTTTGAAGCATGTATCAACAACATGATTATCACCATTACAGTGAGTACATTTGCGTGTCCCTTTCTTGTTGTCTTGTCGTGTAGAGATTCTTCTGGTAGCCATAGCAGTACCATCAGTAGATATTCCACCCATCATAGCATCTTGACGGTTTGCCTCAGCACAAACCATAGCATAAGTAACTTGAAGATTTGGAAAAGGTACAGTGGCAAGTACCCGTCCACAAACTCCATCCAGTGATGAGTCCAAACCAGCCAAGAAAATATAAACCCGTTGGGAATTAACCTTAGTGGTATATATCTCAATGTCAGCTTTGCAACTCATTGCACAGTCATCTATAGCATCAATCTCCTGCCATAATTTTTGTAATTTTCCCTAATAAGAAATAATAGAACCACCATTTTAGCGAACAGAGATTACCTCACAGTACAGTTGATATGATTTTGAGGCATCTTGACTGACTGAGTATGTTTGTTTAGCCATATCCCAAATTTCCTTTGCTGTTGGCAAGCGTAAAAAAATGGATCTGATGTCTTTGTTCATTGCATCAAGTAACCAAGATTTGATCAAGCAATTTCATCTTCCCATGCTTCATATTCTTTAGAGTTGGTGTCATTAGGTGCAGTTTTTGAACCTGAAATAAATCCCCAACGTTTCCGACCCTGAATTTTATTTTGACATTCAAAGCCCATTCCACATAATTGGTGCCACCAAGTTTTTTTGGCGTAAGCAATGAAGAGACATCTTGCATATGTAGTGCTGGTAAAGTGACTTTTGCATTCCCGGCAACAACACCATCATCGTTCGTAGGAGTAGTCATGATGAGTAAAAAGAATTATGATCAGAAAAGAACAAAAAAAATAGCCTCCAGTTCTTAAAACAGATGAAGGAAATTTGGAGACGACTCTTATACCATGTTAATAGTAAGGGGAATATAATGTTTTCTGATATATTATTCATCAATGCGGCAGATATATATACAAGAATCAGTTGCTAAACTTACGCTAATATTACAAAAGATATATTCTATTTCTATATTTGAATTTTATCTTTAATAATAGCTAATAATCACTCCGTTATTATAGGAGAAGATTATTCCCAATCACATATTCTAACAGCAACCTTCGTGTATTGCATATGGTCTTGAACATAAATATACTCATTATGATTGTCCTAGCTTCTCTTCCTCGAGGTCGATCTCTCTGCTACACTTGCATCATTTCTTTTTTTAAAAAAAAAAGTGATTGCATATGGTCTTGAACCTTTTTTTTTTTTGTAACTATATATTTTAATTTTGAAATGTTTCACATGTTGTTTTGGGTTGTATTATTACAGGTTACTATCTGGTAGGTGACTGCATTAACTAGCTCCTAGACAAAATTAATTTTAAAAAACATGGTTCACAACTAGATAAAGAGATTGTACGTGGTCCAACTATAACCATAAGAGAAACGAGTGAAGACAGAAAAGATGCGAGTGGGGTAGAGAAATTGACCTCGAGGAAGACAAGCTAGGACAATCATCATACGGAGTATGTTCATGTTGAAGAGACGAAGAAGGTCAAGCTATTTTCAGATTATTTTTTAGATGAGTACATCAAAATTATATTAATAATATTTGTGTTTTTTAAAAATTATTTTTAAAATCAGTATATCAAAATAATTTAAAAATATCAAAAATATATTAATTTAAATAAATAAAATTTAAATTCTTTTAAAAATGCTTTCCGAACATACTGTCAAACATCCTTTAAATATACTCATTATGATTGTCCTAGCTTCTCTTCCTCGAGGTCGATCTCTCTGCTACACTTGCATCATTTCTGTCCACTTGTTTTTCTTATGGTTAAAGCTGGACCACAATCTCCTTATCATCAAGGCAGATGCGTTAAACATGTTTTATTATTATTATTATTTTTTAGTTTGAAATTAAAGCGCTGAAAAATTGTTTTCTTTTATAAAGTGGTTTTTATTAAAAAAATAAATTCTTGAAAAATAAATTATTTTCTGATGTTTGGTAATGTAATAAAAAATAAATAAAAAAACACTTTTTAGTGTTTGGTTATGTTATAGAAAATGAACTGGAAAATAACTTATTAATGTTTTTTTTTCAAGTTTATTAAAATAATAAGGAACAAATCTTATAAATTAAAAATTTGAATGAGAATGAAATTGAAAAAAATCTAATTTCATAAATTATCTCAAAAAAATAAAAAAAATGATGATGAGATTAAAATAATAATAATTACAATTTCATAAATTATTTCAAATAAAATAAGTAACAATAAAAACAATAAGGACCAAATTTAATAGATAAAAAATTTCAATTAAAAAAATGATAAGAGAAAAGCAAATAACAATCATAAAAATGATAATGAAAGTTAATATAAAAATCAAATTAAATCAAATTTTAAAGGATGAAATTGAAAGAAAAAAAAGATTCAAACAAAATATATATCAATCAAAAGTTTGAGGACCAAATTTTATATAATCAGCAAATAATATGATATTTTAAAATTTTTCACAACTTCTGAAAAGTGTTTTCCTTCCAAAATAAAAGGAAAACACTTTCTTGAAAATCAAACTAAATTTTGTTTTTTACTAGAAAGTGTTTTACGTTGACTAACTTTTTTAATGGCAAATAAACATAGAAAAGTTTGGAATTCCAGACAAACAAACAGCCATTAAATTATATTCTCTAACAATAAAAAAAGAGATTCCTTTTGGTTTTATATATTTTTTAAAAGTATTTTAAAAAAAAATTTAAATTTATATGTATTTTAGTTTTTTTAATGGTTTTGATATATTAATTTTTTTTAAAAAAAATATTATTTTAATATATTAAAAAAAACATTTTAAAAAATACATAGATATCAAACATTCACCAAGTCTTATGCAATTTTATCTAGTAGCTAATAAATGCAGCCACTTACCTGACAGTAACTTGTAATATTACAACCTCGAAATTCGAAACACTTCAAAATTAAAATACCAACTAAAAATTAAACGCCAACTAAAACAAAATGGACAAACATGGTATAAGTTGGTGATAGTGTAGGCTAGCAAGAAGGGGTGGTTGATATTTCCTTTCTCTTGGCATTGGGGCAAATTTGATTGTGTTTCTTGTATCACCTTTGGCTTTGAATTTGTATCTTCTGGCTCAGAGTTATGCGATTAAGATCTGATTTTATGGATGCTGAAGGTTTTATTGGGCGTACTAATTAAGAATGCTATAATTTTATTTATCTATTTATTTTTTGGTTGTTGTAAAGTGCATTCATCACAGGGACATATGCAATTCTAGAACCTTCATTGGGGCTTGCCATCAGTGTATAAGATCATTACGTGATCTCATCTAAGTCCAAGGACTGGGTGTTAAGTTGGAAAATTGGCAAGATCGTCTCCAATATTGACCTTTTAATTGATGAGTGGGAAAACCTGAATTCATGTTATTACTGTCAAGAAACGTTTATTAACAATTGGGTTCATTAAATCATATATAATATAATATAATTTTTAGGGTATTCCAATTGGTTTTGACTGACATGCTGAAAAGATACCATATAATATAACATGATCCCCAGACAGCTAAGATGGAGCACTGCAATTTCTTGATATTACAATTAAAATGAACAAAACAACAATTTCATCAACATTTCCAGTACGCGGATCAAGAAATGCAGTAATTATTAAGCATTTTTCTCATCAGTACCCTACACTCCACCAATATACAAATTACTCTTACAAGTTTCACGTCACATGGTTAAAAGAGTCTTAAGAGAGATCCTGCTGTTAACTTAAGGATACTGTTTCTCACCATTGAAAAAAAAAAGGGTTCATTTGCAACCGAGATTCACAAGTGAAGCAATCGATCCTATATTTGCGTCTCAGGGAAGTTGCCAACAATATGTTTACAGGAGTGGGCGATAGGCCTCAAACTCGGATCCAAGGATGCCTAGCCTGCGCCAAGTAAACCAACGAAAAATTCGAGATGCCTGCTAGAAAATTGGAACCTATATTGAAATTCTTAAAATTGGCAAAAAAAATTTATGATAGACATAAATTAGAGAAAAAAATGTGACAACTAGATGCATAATATTAAAGTGACATATTATGTATGATATGATAATCAGTTTAATAACCTACGTTCAAATGTTAATCAAATTCCAAGAGTTTTAATTAAAAAAACAATTATATTATCAACAATTAAAAAGAAATTATTATGAGAATCAAATAAATAAATATCTCCAAATAACTAAGATAAATACTTAAAACTCATAAATTTGAATTGTAATATATATATATATATATATATATATATATATGGAGGATTTGGGGATTTATTGTGTTTTGCCAAAAAACAAGAAGAAAAAAGAGGACGGTTTGTTTTATTCAAATTCAAATAATTGCTGTATAAGTTGGATGATCAATTACAATAAATTCAGAGGCAATTCAGCCAACTATATTCTTAAATTCAAAGTGGCAGAAAAATCTGCACAAAAAAAATTGATACTTGCTGTATTAAAGCAACTTTCAAAGTCTTCCTAAAAAGACAGCTCCTATTTATGACATTAATGCACACCAACCGTTCCTTTAATTTTTCTTTTCCGCACAAAACAGTTCCTTTAGTTCTTGCATGGGATCCGAGTCTAAAATTTAAATTTGACTGACAACCTGTGAGGAAATTTTAATTTTTAAAAGATTGTCTGGGTTTATTTTTTTATGTTTTAAAAATATTTTTAAAAAATTAATTTTTTTTATTTTTTACATTAAATAAATATTTTTTATATTTTCAAATTATTTTAATATATTAATATTAAAAATAATTTTTAAAAAATCAAAAAATTTAACTTTAATACATTCCCAAATAAAAAACAAATATTAACTAACATAACCATACTCATTATGATTGTCCTACCTTGTCTTCCTCAAGTCAATTTCTCTGCCCCACTTGCATCTTTTATATCGTCACTAGCAGGACCACAATCTCCTTATATTCAATTTTTTAATTTTTTTAATTTGAAAATAAAATTATATTTAATTTTTTTATAGACTAAAATTAAAATTAAATTTTTAAAAAAATAAAAAAATATTATTTTAATATTAAATAAAAAAATATTATTTTTATACATTTCTAAAAACATTACTTTAAAATTTTTTTTATCAAACTTCCAAACATGCTTTTAAAATCACACTATCTTTGCTAATTCTAATCATAGAAAAGAGATTATTTTTTGTTTTAATATATGAAAACAATATTTTTTATATTTTTTAATATTAAAAAAAAATTTTTATTATTATTATTATATATTTCAAAAAAAAATAATTTAAAAAAACAAATTATCACACTTCCAAACATACCTTTAAAACCACATTATCTTTGGTAATTCTAAACAAATCAAATTAGTGGTTTTTTTTAATGTTTTTCAATAGTTTTAATGTATTAATTTTAAAAATAAAAAAAAATTTCTTAAAATATTATTTTAATACATTTTTAAATAAAACTTATTTTAAAAAAATATCATACACTGTCATACATACACCAAGTCTAATGCAATTTTGTCTAGTAGCTAGTTAATGCAGGCATCTACCCGATAGAAACTTGTAGTAGCACAATTCTAAAATGACACATTAAAATCTTTTAAAATTAAAACATATTTATCTTTGGTAATTCAAACCATAGGAAAGAGATTGTTTTTGTTTTTATATATTTTTTACAAGTATTTTTTAAAAACAAATAAAATTAATGATTTTTAGTGTTTTTCAATGGTTTAAATGTATTAATTTTAAAAATATAAAAATATAAAAAATATTATTTTAATATATTTTAAAATAAAAATTATTTTAAAAAACTATCCTACACTATAACATCATGCATACAATTCGCATGCAATTTTGTCTACTAGCTAGTTAATGCAACCATCTACCCCTTGGGAACTTTTAGTAGCACAATTGTAAAATGACACGTTAAAATATTTCAAAATTAAAATATATTGTTTCAACTAAAAAAATAAATCTTCAAATAGAATAGAATTGATAACCCTGTATCTCTAGGCATTTGAGCAAATTTGATTCTAGTTAAAGAATGTTTTGTTTTATATAGCCAAATTTTTTAAAGATAAAAAAAATTATATTATATTATATTTTTATAAAATAAAATTTAAAAATATGTCTTAGAATGTATTTTTTTATTTTAATAAATAATTTATTAAAACCATAAGAACTAGATTAAATTTCAAAAAAATACCAAATTTTTTGCTTTCTTTTAATATTGAGATTACGAA
>Ga0325405_1007633_pt1 | contig 10882 bp, 9 predicted proteins | sample PopdelMetagenome_21_FD_205663 | JGI IMG/M metagenome (GOLD analysis project Ga0325405, IMG submission 205663) | Populus deltoides microbial communities from Bellville, Georgia, United States - Xylem-Control-R2 | ecosystem: Host-associated > Plants > Phyllosphere > Stem > Wood/Secondary xylem...
TTTTTTTTTTTATATTATAAATTAACTTGTAATTCTACACGGTATAGAGATCACAATTATTGAAATATGTAATACCACTTTTTTTAAAAAATAATTAAGTTAAGCTAGATTAACTTACTCGATTTGCAACCTGGGTATTTTAGGTATTTTACGCGGTGAGTCTTTTATATAGACACTTTTTTGGTATATATTATTTATTTATTTATTTATTTACAATCTGCTCACAACTTTTTGCGTTTTTGTCCCAGATGACCGTTTGCCAGAAGTGTGGTGGTAGGGGTGAGGTGAAGCTTCTAGTGTACTGTAACAAATGTCTAGCATCAGCAGAGCATAGGTATGCTTGATGAATGATGGATTCAATTCAATTTGTTTTATTCGTTTATAATCAATTATGCTTTTTATCACCGATCGTGTTACTAAATAAGATTAATTGAGTTTTATTAATAAACTTTTATTAAATCATTGTTTATTTAATTTAATTAAAAACTTAACTCAATTTAGACTTTAAATACTAGATTTCTCGGTTTAATTTACTGGGTTAAATCGAGTTTGATAATTATTATCTAAATTCGCACAACAGCCGTATTTCCTCATTGATCACAAAAGTCCTCGATGATGATGGCAACTCTGATGGGGAGGGTGGAGGTGAATCTGTTGAAGGATCTGTAGTTGATCCTTGTCAACAAGCTCCTCCTGGAGTTCCTGCTCGTCCACTTACTATGCCTCATAGCTCACCATTTTCAGAATCATATGAAAATGTCTGCTCTCAGCCGATTATTAATCCAATTTGGAAGTAAGTATCTCTTTGATTGTTTTATACACTGTCACCAGATTGCTTTTTTCTCAATAGTGCCCGGACTGAAAGAATTTTCTGTTTTGATTTTTGTTGCTGTAGGGGACGCTTCCGTATCCGAAATGAGAAAAAATCAATTGCTGTTGAACTTCAGGCGCACTTATCAACGAAAGCATGCTTAAAAGCATGGAATACAGCAAGTATTCTGCCACAACTTCTGCACATAGATATCTTGTCCATGTCTGATGCGTGGCCACCGATGTTTCAGATAACACCACCAACTGATGAGCATATAACCCTTTATTTTTTTCCAGAGCATGAAAGGGGACCCTCTTCTTTGATCTTCGATTTCCTGTTGTCAATATTTGCCTTCTCATTTTGATTGATTTGTTCTATAACAGGGATGAAAGAGCTTTCGACAGCCTTGTAGATGAAATAATCCTCCATGACTATGCTCTCAAGGCAGTGGTAAACAATTTGGAAATATTGATCTTCTCTTCTCGTGAATTGCCAGTAGAATATTGGCGTAAGCTACCATTACCAACCTCACTGTCTTTAAATTTTAACCTGGATAGTTCTTAAGAATGCAGCTGACTTTATTTACAATCTGCAATTTGTCTGCAGGTTTTCGCAGAAAGTACTTCTTTTGGGGTGTGTTTAAACCTACCAACACACTCGTCAATGGTAGCAATGCTAAGTCTGCAATGTTTTCCAACCTTACAAAAGATGTTCCGACGCAGCTAAGGAATGGCATTCGCGAGACCGATAACCTGGAGCCATCACCTAGTCCCTCAAACAGAAGTGGCAGCTGTGTAACTGATTCAGGAGACCCCTTCTCATCGGACAGCAACTCCCTCATTTCACCAAGTATTCTGGGCACAGAAAATACAAGAACAAGCTATAGCTACGTGTGTAAATGTAATGTAGGAATCATGACAGCAAAAGTGAGTTAAGGACAAGATTGAAGTCGAAATGATGCAGCAGTGACATACGGGCCTTTGCGGTGCAAATGTGTATCAGAGGCGAATAGACAAAGCATAGCATGCCATTCAGGGAACACAGTTTTCGACTGTATACTACTCTTCCTCTTCCTCATGTATTGTAGCTCTTACTTATCAATATTTATTGTAAATATATTGATGTGCCAAGCAAAAGAGCCGAAAGGCCTGATTCAGCTCCCCTGCCGGCCAACACGGGAATAACTTGGCCTCCTTTGTGCATTTTTTTTTTTATATATATATTTTGCATATTTTTTACATGTTTTTATGCGTATTTTCTCTTGCTTTGCAAATATTTTCTATATTTTTCTATACACAATCCCATAAATCCTACTATAGAATTCAATATTTTCTTCTGTATTAAATCATTTCTAAACCAATAAAAACTCTGCCCTGAGAATTTTTTCAGCATAGCCATTGCCACCTCTAATTGTATTCTTGAAAAAACACAACCACAGAACCACTTGCCTTGCTCCCCGAGCTTGGAAAAGGTGAGCTGTGAAAAATCTTTTAACCATATACTTTTCTACTGGAAGACATGCACGAACATGCATTCATTTATATAAAAAAATAAAACAGGAAAGGATCGAGTAAATGCAATTTATTTTATGAATAAGAAAAACAAAAATTTCAACATGGATCTTTCTTATTCATGTACATGAAATAAATATTTATGACAAGGAAACCATTTTTTTCTTTTTAGGTAAGTATACGACAAGGAAACCGATGGAGATTAATTTCCTAAATTAAATAAAATATGATGTAAATCATGTTTTTAAAAAAATTATTTTTTTTATATATTTTGAATCGTTTTGATGTGCTGATTTTAAAAATAATTTTTTAAAAATAAAAAAACATTATTTTAATGTATTTCAGCATAAAAAATATTTAGAAAAGTAACCACAACCACACTTCCGAACAGTTTCTAAGAATTTGACCCAGGAGCGGAAGAGCTTGGAAATTTTTTTAAAAGAAGCAAAAATTAATTTTTTTTCTAAGAGGGTAAAAATTAAATTTTAATAGTTTTGGCTGTAAATTTAATTGTTTTTTTTTTTATTTTTTATAAAGGCATGTTTTTTTTTTTATTTTTTATAAAGGCCTGCCTCCGCACTGGTTTATCTATGACTATTCTATTAATGAGTATATAGGTTAAGTATATAATTATCCCTTCAAAAATTCTACAAGAAAAAAAAATCTTAACGGTGTATTTTAAAGTTGCGATAATAGTTAATTTTTAAAATATTTTTTTATTTAAAAATATATTAAAATATTATTTTTTAATTTTTAAAATTTAGTTTAAATATTAATATACTCAAATAATCCAAAAATATTTAAAAAACTTATTTTAAAAGAATTTTTTTAAAAAAATATCATCCCAAAAACAAATACTGTCGTACAATTCAATTCATGAACTCAAAGCCTACTCATAACTAAGTTTTATTTGTAACCTGAATTTTTTATTAGGTAAATAACATTGTTTTATTTAAAAAAATTAAAATAATATTATTTTTATTTTAAAAAATTAGATTAATTTGTAGATTGATACTATTAATAAATGACCTAAATTAAATATATAAAATCGTTTATTTAACATGAATTTATTTGATAATGGGTTAATAATTTTTTAAAGTATTTGTTTTTGAAAAATATTTTAAAATAATATTTTTTAATTTATTTTTAATATTAGTATATTAAAATAATTTAAAAATAAAAAAATAATTAAAATTTTTTATAAAAAAATTCACACCGAGAAAAGAAATCGCCTGAAACTTCAACCAAATCATATCACAGATCGGTCTTTTAATTATAGTTCACCGAACTGTCATTATATCTTCCAATAAATAAATAACAAAACTAAAAATGAAGGGGTGAGAAAAACGAAGCAAATCATCTTGTTGCTGCCTTGCTGGAGATAGATAAACTCACAGGAGGAATAGGCTGAAACGGAGAGCTTTGCCGTTACTAATTCTTTTGCACCGATTACCTCTCTGAATCATTCGTCCTCCTCCTCCTCCTCCTCCTTATCATATTTGATTCCATTGAAGCTTAATTACCACCGCTTGGTGTAAGGTAAGCAAAGCTCAAATGGACTGTTGGCGATTCATTGCTTTTCTGAAATGGGTCCAATCTTAGAGCCTATAAATTTAAGGTAATGAAACAACATGGGTTTTGTTTATATTTTGATTTCATGGGTTATTTGAACTGAAGTTTGTATTTGTGTTTTGTCTTGTGAGTGTTTGTTAAAATGCCTGTGTGAAGGCATAAGCGTTTTTTTTTGTGTCAATGCTTTCTTTTGAGTCTTAGAGGGCTTTTGCGACTGACACATATGTGAAATGTTTCTGTGGGCCCCACATGATATAGCTTTTCTTTTATTTGCAGGCAGCCTCAAGTGTCATCTGTGGCTCCCTTTGGGGTGACAATGGATGAGCAATCTTATTAATGGCGAAGAGTTTTGCTTAAAGTTAGTGGAGAAGCCCTTGCAGGAGACTAAACGCAGAATGTTGACCCAAAGGTTTTGGAATGCGAATGATTATGTTAGTCTGTCAGTTTCTATTGGTTTCGTTTGCTGATGGCCACTAAATGAGTCTGTTGTAATTATGCAGGTTACAATGGCGATTGCAAGGGAGGTTGCAACTTTGACGTGCCTTGGCATTGAGGTTAACCCTCAACACCTTAATATAGTTGTTTTTTTCATACATATTTGTTTTCATTCATTTTTGCCTTTAATTTATTTCAGTTAATGGTTGTGATTGATGTTATTTTTCTTTCTTATGTTCTTAAAGTTAAGTTTAGTGATTTTCATTGTGCTTTCAAGGCATGTGTGATGGTTTTTGTGCAAATCATAAGCCAAGTGATCATTTTGGTTGAAAATTTTGTTATAGTTCACCTCTGGTTCTTGCTATTCCATAGCTTATAACATGTAACATGCTTTGGGTTATATGAAAAGGGTGTTTGCGTGATGTGGTTGGAGGAAAATAGTCTAGGTGGGAGGAAGGATACATTTCGAACAGTAAATAAGTTTGACAAGAATGAATTGTAATATTAATTTGGTTGTTGTAAGATAGAGCTTGTGAGCTCAAAAAGTGGATGTTTTGTTGTTGGCCATCAATAGCCTCATCTAATTGATTTGTTGTCAATGCTGTGGGTAGCAATTGTAGTTGGCGGTGGAAATATCTTCCGTGGATCTTCATGGGCAGGAAGCACAGGTCTTGACTGGTCATCTGCTGATTATATAGGGTACTCTTTTGAATTGATTTATTGTCTATCTATTCCACATGGAACCTTTTGTTTTGGAAGTATGCCTAATGATCTCACTCTTTGACTTGCTATCAAATGAAAGTAGGTCTAACTATCTTGTAGTACTTTGTTGCTTTCTACTTCTAATTAGTCCTTGGATTTTTCAATTACAATAATCTCAACTTCATATGAATTCATGGATTGTTTTGTTTCCCTTTTCTGAAATAAAAAAGTGTGAAATGGGATATAAGCTAGCATTATGTGTGAGCAAAAGTTTCTGCATCACATCATTTATTTTGCAGCACAGGGCTTGATTCTTATGAAGTTTTAGATATAATACTACTGCTTGACATCCTTTAGCATAGCTCATAAACAAAAGGGTTCAGTGCTGTTTTTCTGTAACATTTGATGTGCATAATTTTTATTATTTCTTCAATTGCTTTCTTACTGATTAATATATACAGCAACTTAATATACTAAGGTGATTAATAATCATAGATATCTGAATATTTTATTCAGAAGACAATAAGTGGTTGTTTATCTGAAATCTAATAGCTTTTCTTGGATCTTGTAATTTGTAATGGTATGGGGATATTTTGTCAGCAGATAGCAAGTGGTTATTTATCTGAAATGTAAAAGCTTTCCTTGGAGCTTTATGTCCCTGCTGTACAATTTGCATTCTTCTGCCTTTTTTGATTTGATAGGATGCTGGCAACTGTAATGAATGCTATTTTCTTCAAGCAACAATGGAGAGTATTGGCATCTCAACAAGGGTTCAGACTGCATTTTGCATGTCAGAGGTTGCAGACCATATATCCGTAGATGGGACATAAGACATTTGGAAAAAGGAAGGGTTGTGATTTTCGCAGCTGGAACTGGGAATCCATTTTTCACCACGGATACTGCTGCAGCCCTACGATGTGCAGAAAGTATGTTAAAATTTCTGTATCAGAGTTTTACTTTGTACATTGGCAGTTTTAATATTATATTCAAGTCCTGTTTAACTTTCTGATTTTTGTCATTCTGAAATTTATAATTGAAACATAAGTCAACCTCAGTGTACAAATTTTTGCTTTTCCAATATACACTCCAATTGAGGACAGAATAATCATTTTGGTTTATAGCACTAAAATGATTTTTCTGCTCTGATATTTCCAATTGTTCTTCCAGTTAATGCACAGGTTGTTTTGAAAGCTACAAATGTTGACGGGGTTTCTGATGACGATCCCAGGCATAATCCAAGTGCTTGTCTTCTTGAAAATCCAACTTACCATGAGATGACTTCAAAAGATCTTTCAGTGATGGACGTGACTGCCATTACTTTGTGCCGAGAAAATAATATTCCAGGTATGTCTGATAATCTGCATCTAGATTGTAGCCTGTAGGTAGATCTTTTTATTTTTAAAGATGTCGAAGACATGCTCTGACTAATTCGAAGGCACAAGTAAACCCTCTTCCTACATACCCTGTGCAATTACGGGTTGGCCTCTGTAAAGGGATTTGTCGAGGGGTATGAACTTGGGCCTTCATTTTATGGGACTTTTTTTTAACCATTTATGAGGCGGTTGATCCAAAATTTACCTAGGATTAGCTAATAGAGATGTTACCTAGTGTTTGTGATCTGTGTTGAATATTAACATTTAACGATCATGGATTAAATGAGTCAAGTTGCTGCTATAGACGGGTGCATCAGCTCACTTGTACTCAGTAACCAAAAGTGTTACCATTACACCAGAGAATGATTCCTAATTTTTGTTTAACTTATGCTCTTTTTTTTTTGACTTTTGTCAATGAAAAATCTCTAGTGGGACATATCATTGTTATGTTTAGCATAAAGCATCTAAAAGAAACTCATTGCACCAAGCTTCTTCATCACAGTTGTTGTCTTCAATCTATCCAAACCGGGTAACATTGCAAAAGCAATAAAGGGAGAAAGGGTTGGCACATTGATTGGAGGGACATGCAACTCAAGGGACATGCAACTCAACAGTAACAAGGACATGATGATTACTGCCATTTGTTTGCTGGCTTTTGAGGCCTACGTGCTCATATTCAAATAGCTGCTTCTTTGGAAGCTTCTCGAGCTTGCATTTGAAGTTTGAAGACAAAAGCATGCCAGGGTACAACATAAAGCATCATCTAAATTTGCCGGCTGAGGTACTCATTACAGCTAATTCTGTAAATAATTTTGTCAAAAATTGGATTCTTTTGAACTGCCATTGTATTTTTGACAGTGAAAGTTTTTACTGCAATGCATTGATGTTTTAGAGTTCAGATAATGCTAAATCCCACACCCCCTATACCCCCCAAAAAAAACGGAAAAAAAAATTAGCCTGTTATGACCCTATCTGTGTGGTCTTTTCTTAGATTTTAGGTATAGAGGAGAATGATTGGATTCTATTGGTACCTTGATTGAGCCTTTAAAACCCAATTGATTTTTGTGTCTGGTGTGTTGTGGAACCTGGGGGTGGGCATATGAATTGTACTCCACTGATCAGGGTCTCAGCTTGAGGTGTTTTATCTCTAGACCAGTGTACTGATGGACTTTGACAGAAATATCGAATGCTATTGCATTTGTTCCAATAATTCCTGTAACAGTGAATAGATTTCGTTGTCATTGATTAAAAAATTCAGCAAAATGACAAAAATGGGATCAGGAGCTAGCATTGCCAGAAACATCGCAAAGCTTTCCCAAAAAGAAGCTTTCCCGAAATTTCATGTTGTCTGTACTGAAAATCTGTCAGAAAATTCTTTCTTGACTTGAACTTGTGCTAGTATCTAAAATATCCATCTTTCCCAGAAAATGCTCATCATTGATGGAGTGGATCTCATAAGGGGTTGTACAAGACATCAATCATTAGTGATTACATTATTTATCACTAATAAAAAAATTAATAAAAAATATTTGGGGATAAATAACATGCTAAGCAGAATCATAGGAAGAAGATGTACACTGTTACATCTTTATCTATATAGGCAAAGGTAATCACTTTTTTGGAATTTGAAACCCACTTAGGATAATCAATCAACTAATCACTTATCATAACCTACTTGCATCAATCAATGACAACCGTGAGCCAATAAACTGCTTTGTTCGACGTAAACTGAATCTTTAGAATTATTATTATTATACATAAATGGTTTTTACAGAAAAAAAATATTTATCACTCTATATTTGATATATTTACACCATTCTTTTTGTTCTTATTATTTTTCTTTTATGATTTATTTTTTAGTTTCTTTTTCTTTTTACTTTTTTTTTTTGAAAAATTATTATACAAAAACTAAGGAAATAATGTTTTAATATAACAATTACAATATTGTCTCATTTTTCTACTACATTAAAAAGAAGTTTAAGATCTTTTATGTTTTTATTAACGCATATAATCTTTACTATATTTTATTTTATGTAAACATCAACCTTTTGATTCGTAGTTATATTTTTTTACTCGTAGTAAAAAAAATAAGTTAATAACACCTTCATATTAATTCATTTATGTTAAAAAAAAAATTCAACATGTAGCTAAGCGAGTTGAATAGATACGTTAATATTTATTTTGTATTTATAAGCCTAGATAGTTCTTAATTTATTTAATTAAATTAATTAAATGCATGCATAGTTTTTTTATTTAAAATTTAAAATATTTATTTTTTTTGCAAAAAAAATAAATTATCTGATACACGAAACACGGTAAAATAACTATTTTCTCGTAAAAGAGAAAGGAGGCGTGGGCAAAAGAGTTCATTACATAACCAACCAGAGCAATAAACCCCGCTGAATGCTTTATAGCCATCGAGGAGGTAGAAATAAATATCTCCAAAATTTGCTACAATTATAAGTTGCAATTAACCTAACAAAATCCTCAAATCACTAAGAAAATCTACAAATAATTTTCCAAACCCTAATATTAAATCTTTCTTCTTCTAGCCAAAAAGTCAGTCAGTACAAGAATCAAACCGCCCCTTGTTGTCTTGGTCAAAACAAGAACCCAATCTAAAACTAAACCTGAAATCTTCACAATCTTTCTTTTTCTTGTCTAGAAATCCATGAACAGGCTGCTAAAAATATCAGGAGAATGTAAAGGAGAAACTATACTAGGACCTGGAAATAAACCTGAAGGACTGGCCATGAAGAATGGACTCATATTAAAATTATCATTCAAGAAAGATTGTGAATTTGCATCCGTTGACGCTGGAGAGAAAAACCCAGTTGGTACTGGCGGTAACATCGCCGGTGCCGGTGACAAGATCCCTGGAATCTGACCAGCATCCACTTCTTTAAGCATCTCCATGAGATCGTCATCACTAGTATCTTGAGTGTTACTTGCTCTTGTTAATTCTCTTGGACTTGCTTTCTCAGTGGCAGCAAGTCTTGCAGCTGGAGAAACAGACCCATCGTGGAAGAAGTCACCGGAGGAGAGACCTGTTAACCGTTGGACGACGGCCATGAAGTTGGATTCCTCCGTGTGGATGATCTTTGGAGAGACTGCATAGATGATGACAGGTTGCTTTGGAGGAGGGGGAGGTGGTTTCTTGATTTTGTGAGAGTCTTGGTTTAGTTTTAGTGCTGAAGGTCTAGGGCCTTGGATTTGGAGTTGTTTTTTTGGTGGTGGTGGTGGTGGTTTGCCGGTGGTGGGATAGCGGTAAGGGTCCATTATGGAGGATGAATGGCGGATGGAGAAAAAAATAATGAAGTGGAGGGTGGTCTGGATGACCCAAGTTTAGGGCAATTATTTTGTTATTGTGGAAAAAATGGTTTGATCATTGATTTTAGTTGAAAGCTTGAATATTATAATATGATTTTAGATTTAAAAAAAAAAGACAATTTTGCTTGAAGAGAAAATAAAAGTCAAAACCCCAAACATAACATGTGCCTATAAATAATTGCAAGTTGCCAGGTGATGTCTATTGCGAACACACCATAATTTTCAGAACAATGGTCGAGTCAAAGTGGATGGCTTATGGCTTCATCTAGTTTAGAACTTGGTGGGTAAATTTTATTTCAAAAATAGAGATTTTTTAGTATAAATAAAGTGGGAGCAAGGTATAAATATAAGATGAAAGTGTGAGTTTTGTTCGCGTAATTATAATTAATTACGAGATTAGTTAATCATCTTAAATATTTGAAAATCCTATAAATAAGAGAGATAAAGATAAGTCTAGGATTGTTTTGATTTCACTTACCTTTTATACTCATCTCTAATGTAAATATAAGAGAAAAAGAATACAAAATAAGAATGTGATTTTTTTATTATGAATAATTATCATGGTATCAGAGTCAGTTTTCGAACTGGCTTCTTGTATTACACCCTAAAACACAATTGTTCTTTCCATGTAACTTATAGCAGACTCCGAAGATCATAACACCTCTAACAACACGTCCCATCTCTCATGTTCTATCCTTGAATTGACAACAAGGATCGATGACTGAGGCATTGAACAGAACGCAGACCCCGACCATCACCTCTCAACCCCCTGCTGCGCCTATCGACATTAAGTAAGATAACTCCAACTATGCCTTGTGGTCCTAGGTTGTTGAGATGTATATCTCTAGCAAAGACAAGCTGAGGTATATTAATGGTGATTTTCCCTAGTCACCATCGACTGATCTCTCATTTCGCAAGTGGCGCACTGATAACGCTATTGTTAAAGGTTGGTCAATTACTTATATGGATTCCTTTTTTATTGGTAATTTTATTCGCTTTCCTATAGTAAAAACGGTGTGAGATTCCATTACAACTACCTTCTTCGATAGAAGTGATACATCAGAAGTGTATGATCTCCGACGACATGTAACTCGCTTGAAGCAAGCCTCTGGCTCACTAGAAAAATATTACACTGAGTTGCAGGGGTT
>Ga0325405_1007634_pt1 | contig 10882 bp, 7 predicted proteins | sample PopdelMetagenome_21_FD_205663 | JGI IMG/M metagenome (GOLD analysis project Ga0325405, IMG submission 205663) | Populus deltoides microbial communities from Bellville, Georgia, United States - Xylem-Control-R2 | ecosystem: Host-associated > Plants > Phyllosphere > Stem > Wood/Secondary xylem...
ATAATGTCTACTTGTAAAAGTGGGGAGTGACGAACAATGAGGAAAATAAATGAGTATTATAAAATCAATTCATCAAAAAACAAATGAATATTATAAAATTGTGTTTTTTTATAAAAAAAAAAAAAAACTTTGAAATATTATATATTTATATCCAATTATTGTGCTCATATGCGTAATTCTTGTGGCAATAATGGGTTGATTTATTCTCCAATTAAGATGCCTAATAATGGCTATATGCAATATATACACGTCATTATCATAGCTCGACATTAATGGAAACTCCATATTGCTTGTGACTAAATGTGCTCTCCTCCCATTTGCACATCAAAATAAAATATAGTATAAAGTGTTAGGTTTTCCAAATATTTTAAGTTCAATAAAAAATAATTATCTTACTAAAAATTCTTGATCAAGACAAAGAGAGACGACTTTGTATCGTTAATTAATGTAACATTTACTTTCATGCATGGAATCTTTCAAGGTTTTATTCAATATTCTTGATTTTTTCCAAGTCTTCTCTAATTGTATTATTTATTGTAATTGTTGGCGGTGTCTGCACGAGATTCATACAAGTAAATTAATGGCTTGTTTTTTTGTAAGAAATAAAAAAAAAATAGAAAACAAAGAAAGAAGCAAATGTTTCAATGATGGGCCACTTAATTAAAATTTGTAAAATATATATATTTTTTATTGTTTTTTTAACCAAACATTTTTCTTTTTTTTCTTATATACATTAAATAAACATGACTAAAAAAACTAATGTGCAAACTCTCATTGTTAATTCATGTATAAAAATTAAACCATCACTTTTTTTTTGTAATTAATAGTAACCTAATTTCTCCTTTTTCAGTACTCTATTAATTATGTACATAAAATCCACTTCAATTGACAATCAGAACGAACTAACTACACTCTTATTTAACATTAATTATTGAATTTCTATTCTCGTATGCATATCAATTTTTATATCATAAAATAAAGGCAATACGTTACTCAATAAATTAGATGCGAATTATGTTTTCATTAAATATCTGTTATGAGTTTTATTTTTTCTTTCTTTTTTGTATCTGTTTATTTTCCTTTAAGGTGGGTTTAGGAAATAACTAATATAATGTTAGTAGTTGCTTCCTGAGTAACATAAAATTTTCCGCACATAAATGGCAATAGAGACTATTAAAAAATATAGAGTTTTTTTGTTTTATTGTTTATTAAAGATAGAATAGTCTTTACATTTTGTTTTTAGTTTTCTTTGTATAGCCTATATATAGTCTCTTTGTATTTAGGTTAAATATATTCCTTTTAATTATTTTAATTGCATTATACAGTATCAATGAAACCATAATCTCCTCCTTTCTTATTTTTGTATTTCTCTTTATTTACTTGGATTGTTTAACATGGTATCAGAGTAAAGTTTTTGCGTGGAATGACTGAACAATTTCAAGAGAGTAATCATTCAGTTTCTACAATCTGGTATTTCATTTTCCTTTGTTTCTGCAATCTGGTATTCTATTTTTTGTTCTTTTGCGTTCTGGTTTTCTTTGTTTGTTGATTATGGCTACTAAAAGAGACGATTTGCTTCAGTCTGTGAGTATGAGGTTGGATGTACAAAATTATTTGTATTGAAGTTATACGATGAGGAATTTTCTTAAGGGTAAAAGAATATGGGGATATGTTAGTGGAACTTCTGTGAAACCTAGGAATACTGATGAGGGTTATGTTGCCTTGATAAATGTTTAGGAAGCAAACAATGCAAAAATTATTACTTGAATTAATAATTCTATTGAGCATTCTATGGGTACACAATTGGTGAAATATGAGATAGCAAATAAGGTTTAAGATCATCTGCAAAAGTTATTCACTTAATCAAATAATACAAAAGCAGTATCAATTGAAGAATGATATACGAGTTCTTCACAAGAAAAATATAAGTATTCAAGAGTTTTATTTTGTTATGATAGATCTTTGGGATCAATTAGCTCTTATAGAATCGGCGGAATTAAAGGCATGTGGTGCCTATATTGCTCGTAGAGAGCAGTAACAGTTGGTACTTGGTACAGTTTTTAACGACACTTCGTAGTGATTTTAAAAGACTTAGAGGTTTAATTTTAAATTATTCTCCATTTTTTTCTATTGATTTAGTTGTCAATGAGTTATTGGCTAAAAAGATATGTCTTCAGTTTTATTCTTAAAAGGAAATTATTTCTACTTCTAATCCTTTTATGCTAGCAGTACCTTTTAAACCACTCTCTAATAATTCAAATAAACATTACACAAGAGTTGTCTTCGACGAGTGCAGTTTCTATAAGCAGAAAGTTCATTGGAAGACTTAGTATCCTAAGTTGAGACAGTAGAATAAATCGCAACAGCAATCTCAGGCTTCCACTTCGAGGTTACAAACCACCATATTCTGATATTGTAGCAGTAATTTCATTAGGTCTTTTCTTCGACCCTAGTACTCTGATTGAGCAATTTCAAAAGTTTCTCTCCTTACAACCACAAGCTATGTCTGCTTCTTCTTCCGTAGGTCAGTTGCCTTATATTTCTTCAGGTATTATCACATTCTAAATGGGTCTTGAATTCTAGTGCTTCACATTATATGTTTTCAGATTCTTTATTTTTTTTTCCTTTGTGTCTTTTTCGTCTTCTATTCCTGTCATGACTGTTAATGGCACTCTTATTCCTTAAGCAGATGTTGGTTCTAGTCACACTTCACTTGTCTCTTTCTAATGTTTATCTTATTTCAAAACTCACATTGAATATTATTTTCGTTGGTCAGTTATGTAATTCTGGTAATTATTTAGTCATTTTTTCCTCTCTTTTTTATTGTGTACAAGATCTGCAGTCTCAAAAGCTAATTGGAACAATCATAGGAAGGGGGTCTATATATTCTAGATGAGTTAAAAGTGTCAATTGTTGTTGCTGCTGCTACTACTATGCCAGTTTTAGCTACTACTAGTGTTAATTTATCCTCTTTTCGTTTGAGTTCTTCTTTTTGTAGTGTTTATTTATGACATTTTCATCTATGTCATGTTTCGTCTTCTCATTTAAGATTTTTAGCATCCACTTGAGCTTTAGAAAATTTACAAACTTGTGATATTTCTGATTGTAGTGGATGTAAACTGACAAAAATTTTCATTTTACCTTTTAATTGAAGTATTTTTGTTTCTTCTTCTCTATTTAATTTAATTCATTGTGATGTATGGGAACCTTCTCATGTTGTCGTAAAAGAAAGGTCTTGATGTTATTTTTTTTTTATTGATGATCATACTCGATATTGTTAAATTTATTTTATAAAACATCTTTCTAAATTATTTGAGATATATAAATCATTCCATGCTCTTGTCAAAACTCAACATTCTGTTGTTATCAAATATTTTAGGTGTGATTTGGTGGGAAATACATCTCTAATAAATTTTGTGAGTTGTTTGCCCTAGATAAAACTATTCACTAAACTTTGAGTGTAGATACACCTGAGACAAATGATATTGCTAAAAAAACACATAGGCATATTCTTGGAACTACTCGTTCTTTCTTATTATCTACTTTTGTTCCTCATGTGTTTTGGGATGAAGTTGTTCTTATTGTTGTAGATTTAATGAATACAATTTTATCTTTTCATATTTCAGGATTTTCTCCTTTCAAAAAGTTGTATAGGTATACCCCTGATTATTCTTTCTTTTGAGTTTTTAGTTGTACTTGTTTCATTCTTCTTCCTCATGTAGAACGCAACAAGTTATCCTCTTGATCTTCTATTTTTATCTTTCTTGGTTATGGTAAAGGTCAAATAGGGTATCGTTGTTTTGATTCAATAACTCATTAACTTTATGTGTCTTGTCATGTTGTATTTCTTAAGCATGCATCTTTCTTTTCTATTCCATCCACTACTCATAACTTGACTAGATCTGATCTTATTTGTATAAATCTCTTTTCTGAGAATTTTGATAGTTTATCATCTCCAGTTCATAGTACTTCAAATCCTCATTCTCATGTTACTCTACCAATTCGTACTGATCATTCTGCAGATACTGACATTTTACTCTTCAGTACACCTGAAGCTTCCCTTTGTTCTATAGTCCCTCAAGCTCCGTCTGAGATTGTGGATTCACCTCTACATCAATCCATATGCACTCATAAGTCCATATAGTTACCAAATTTTACCTATTTTTGTTATTCTTCATCTTTTACATTCTTTTTAGTTTCTATTCATTGTCTCTGTGAGCCTTCTTTTTATAAAGAGGTAATTTTTTTATCCTCTTTGACAACAAGCTATGGATGAGGAATTTTTAACTTTTCATAAGACATATACTTGAGAGTTAGTTCATATACCTTCTAAAGGTTATCTTCTTCTCAGTCAAAATATATTACGGATATTCTTGAGTGTGCTAGACTTACTGATAATAAGACTGTAGATACTCCTATTGAAGTTAACGCAAAGTATTTTTCTTCTGATGGTTTACTTTTACCATATCCTATTTTATATCGTACTATTGTTGGGAACTTGATATATCTCACTATTACTCGTTTAGATATTGCCTTTGTTGTTCATGTTGTTAGCTAGTTTGCTACTTCTCTTGTTTATTTGGCAGTTGTTTTCGTATTTTGTGATATCTTTGAGGTATAGTCTTTCAGAGCCTTTTACTTCCATCCACCTCTTTCTTGGAGCTGCGTGCATATTCTGATGTTGATCATAATAGTAATCTCATGGATCGCAAATCTTTTACTGGTTTCTGTATCTTTTTGGGTGATTTTCTTATTTCTTTGAAGAGCAAGAAATAATATATTATTTCTCATTCTTCAACTGAAGCAGAATATTATGTTATGGCATCTACTATTAAAGAGATTGTTTGGCTACATTGGTTACTTGCAGATATAGGAGTTTCTCTTTCTCATCTCATTCCTATGTATTGTGACAACCAGAATTCTATTCAGATTGCTCACAATGCAGTTTTTTATGAACAAACTAAGCATATTGAGATTGATTGTCATCTTACTCGTCATCATCTCAAGCATGGCATCATTACTTTGCCATTTATTCCTTCTTCTCTACAAATTGCATAGTTTTTTACCAAGTCGCATTCTATTTCTCGTTTTTTTTTTTCTAGTTGGAAAACTCTCAATGCTTCTAGTTGTCGCATCGTGAGTTTAAGGGGATTAATTAAGAAATATAGGGTTATTTTATTTTATTGTTTTTTAAGGGTAAAATAGTGTTTACATTTTCTTTTTAGCTTTCTTTATTTAGCCTATATATTGTATCTTTGTATTTAGGTTAAACTTATTCCTTTTGATTATTTTAATTACATTATGCAGTATCAATAAGACCTTAACCCCCTCATTTTTTTTTGTATTTTTTTTATTTACTTGGATTATTTAACAGATACCATCCTAATCATATAACAACTAAAATTTATTACCCCTCTATATAGCTTAAATTGTTAGGTGATGTCCTAAGATATGATTTATATTATTCTCTAACACACACCCCTCAAGTGAAAGCCCTTTAGGCTTGAAACTTGCACGGGCCTACACTACCTTGTGCTTAATTTTTATCAAATAAATGAGGATGGTGAGATTCGAATTCGTGACCGCTTAGTCATCAAGGCTCTGATACCATTTTAAAGAACCATCTCAACCCAATAACTTAAATTATTAGATGAGGTCTCAAGAGATGATTGATATTATTCTCTAACACACTCATTCAAGTGAAAGCTCTTTAAGCTTGAAATTTACATAAGCTCACACTACCTTGTGCTTCATTTTTATCAAATAAATAGGAATGGTAAGAATCAAACTCGTGACCGCTTAGTCATCAAGGTTTTAATATTTTGTCAAAGAATTAATTCAACCCAAAAACTTAAGTTGTTAGGTGAAGTTCCAAGATATGATTTATATTATTCTCTAACATCATGCACCATTTCGGCAATGTAAACATTATTGTTGTGGGATCTTAGCTATAGCGAAGGTATTAATATCATGTCTACACAATTCAGCTTTTTACTTTTGGTTATAAATATGAAAAAAATAAATAGATTATCTTATACTTTTTAATAAATAAAATATTGTGTTAACATAAAATTAAAAGAATCACATGATATCTATATTGGGATCGAAGTTTAAAATCTTTATAATAATAACTACAACCATTTAAAAGCATATGATAAAAATCAAGCCTCCTTCAAATCGTGGCTTAAGTTGCCTATATATGAATTGATGAATATACACTTAAGAGATTTTATATATATTCTTTTCACTATTCAAGTCTTGAATAATAATAATTCAGAAAATAAACTTATATTTTGGACTGAATTTCTAAGAATCGAGCAATTGTGTATATTCATGATAGATTTTTATTTTTTTTTAGATTATTATTACGTGGTGAAGCCAGAAATCGGACTCAGCTAGCTGTAATCTCTAATTCTTTGTTGAAAATCATACTTGCACATATTATTGTTGTTGCAGAGAACCCTGAGGTAAATTTTTCTCTGTCAACGAAAAAAAAAAACTTTCAAGTGGAAGAAAAAAAAATTATTTGTATGCATCACGTTTATTTTTTTCTGCCCTTATATTATAGTCTCTGACTCTTAGTACTTATTTGACGCCAAAAAGTATGCAGTGGGATCTTAATACCGTGTTGAAATATATAAACATTCCTTGTATATAGCCTGAATGAATTTTCATGCGAGCTGTGAGATTCATGCATTCATGCATGTAATTCCTTGCAAGTTTTCTGAAATTGCTCATGTGATCTTTCGCTGATCCATGCCTTTTCAGATTGACTCCTTGTTGATTATGCTGCTCTTATTATGACCTATAGTTTTTTTTTTTTTTCTTCCCAAAAAGAAAATGGATACCGACATGGGTAAAAGAATTTGGATATATCCAACTGCCTCCTTCCAGCCTATTTACAAATATATATATATACATGTATAAAATGTAAATAATCTTAAAAGGCTGTTTTTGGTGGCCTAGGAAAATGTTTTGTATATTTAGGGGGTGTTTGGAGTGTGGTAACGGTTGTTTTTCAAAGTTTTTTTCACTCGAAAATGTGTTAAAATAATTTTTTTATTTTTAAAAAATTATTTTTGATATCAACACATCAAAACGATCTGGAAACACAACTAATTAATATAGTGAGGCATTGCCAAAATTCCTTCTTTTTTAAGTATTCCATAGTTTTTATTTAATAGTGAAGGTATGCGGTTCATTAATTTGACCCAACTAATTAATCCATATATCATACGAAACCGCCCGGCCTCGATGTAATAAATATAACGATGATCAACTTCCGAGAAAATGTCTCAATTAGTGTACTGAAATATTTATTTGGCATAACATCGACAATAGGTCCTCCGATTATGATATGTCTTTCAATTATACCCTCCAACTACTGATTTAAGCAATGTTACCCTCAAAGGATTCCATGCTCATCGATGTTGCCTATGCCATTAGCTCCTGGTCAGCAGGCACTTTAGGAAGCAATATGCTTCTGAAGTGTCTTCAAGGTCAGCAAACACTTTGGACATTGAAAAAAATAGTCATCACTTCTCAGCAAGGATTGGCAGAAGGGCTTGATTTTTCTTCTTACCCTCAAAGGGATCATTGGGATCATTAAATTAAACTTTGGGGGGGTAAATTAAGACAAACTATAAACTTCAAGGAAGTAAATTAAGACCTAACCCTTCATTATTTTTATAAGGTCTATATTAGTCACTTTCATGTTAATTTTTTCTTCTTTAGCCAAAGGCATTATTTCTCTAATTGGTAGGTTTCCATGTGTTTTTTATTCAATGAAGGAAACAAGCGCAACTTTCATGCTTCATGGATATATTTTATGTGAACGCCATATTTACTTTAGCATTTTAAAAGAGAAGGAAGTTCCTTGCAACCATCGTCTACTTGTTTATTTGTTATGAAAAGTCATGAAATAATTATAATAAAAGTTAAATGGTGGGCGGAAATCGATTAAAAGATATTTTATTAAGAATTATAATAATAGTTTTACTTTTAATTTTTTATTTTATCTTTTCACGATATATTTCTTTAGTTATTTGCTTGTTTTTTTCTTTTTTCTGACAACTAAACTGCATAATTATTTTTTTTTTGTTTGTTATTTGCTTGGGTTAGGTAAAGATTGCTAGATCAAAGCACCTTGAGTCTAAAAAATAAGTCAGACCCAAGGAGCTTAGGTTTGGCTTAGCCGCCAGACCTAAAAGCTTATAAAAAATAAAAAAATAATAATAATTAAAATTTCTATTTAGAATATTTCAAGGATAGTTTAAATATTTTTTTATAAAAAAATAGAATTTCTATTTAGGATACTTCAATGATATAAATTTTTTTATATATATAAAATATATTAAAAAATATTAATTAGCATTTCGGTTTAGGATACTTTAATGATAGTTTAAATGTTTTTTATAACAAATAAAAAAAATTAATTAGAATTTTTGTTTAGGATGTAGTTTAAATATCTTAAAAAACAATAATTAGTATTTTTGTTTAGAATACTTCAAAAATAATGTAATTGTTTTTATAAAAATATTAAAAAAAATTAATTAGACATGACCATCAGATCCAAGTCATGTATAGCTATCAAATCCAAAAATAAATTAAAATAATTTATATTCTTGATATTTTTTTCAACTTTTTTAAAAAATAATATTAATATAAAATATTATCATTAATTGTAAAAGTGCACAAAAACCAAAAGTACAATCACAATAAAGAAGAGGCGAAAACAGAGAAAAAATAAGGAGGAAGTCCCACTGAAACATTTGATCCCACACAAGGATACGTCCAAATCCCACTCAATTTCCTATGACAACGCACTTCCTTCTAGAGAGAAAAGGTGGAAAACAAAATTTGCTAAAACCAACCGTTTGCAACTTATCGGGTCATATACTATGCGGAGCCGGCTTAGATCGTGTTTGGCAGTGTGGTTGTGGGTGCTTTTCAAATAACTTTTCATGTCAAAATGCATGTTAATGATGTTTTTTCATTTTTTAAAAATTATTTTTGACATCAGCACATCAAAACGATCCAAAACGTACAAACCATATTAAATTTTAGCAAAAAAAAAATTCAAATTTTTTGGGAACGCAGCCGCAGCCGCGTTCCCAATAGGTACCTTAATGTGAATGAAAATCTGGGGTAAAACAAGATCTTTTAAAATATTTTATTATTAATTTTTATGGATGGCTAATAAATATGGTACCGGGCAGTCTTCCCTTTGTAGTTCAGGTATTTTATTAAGAGGTGATAATTTTTATTTTTTTAAATATTATTAATAAATATATTTTATTTTTAGAGTTTTTTTATTTAAATGGAAACTTGGATTATTGACCAAATAGTTCCTAGCTCAAAACGGCTCTAATACTACAGAGTTGACACCCCTGTTAATTTAACGGCGTGTTTGGAAACGCGGTTGAAACCGAGTTCCTTAATAATTTAAAAAAAAATTACTAAAAATTATTTTTTTTTATGTTTTCAGATCGTTTTAATATGCTGATCTCAAAAATAATTTTAAAAAAATAAAAAAATATTATTTTGAAGCATTTTTAAATGAAAAGCACTTTGAGCAGCAACCGCTACCATAATTCCAAACAGGCATATATGTTTGGTTAAAACAGCAACCGCTACCAAAATTACTAAAAAATTTATGTGTTTGGTATTGTGGTTGTGGTTTGAAAAAAAAATTGTTTTATAAAAAGCACTTTTAGTTGAAGTTGGGTTGTTAAAATATATGTTTGGTTACAACTGTGGTTGAAATTGAGGTTGAACAAAAAGTTGTTTAATGTGTTTGATTAAGAATGCTTTTGAAATTGAGGTTATAAAATTACTAAAAAAGATATATATTAATATTGATGTTTTTTAATTTCAATATTGTAGATTTAATTACTGTTATTACATCATGAAATAGACAATACTTTATTTAAATTATTTTTTATTGTTCCATTAAACTATTTGCAATTCCATCACGTACGAAATTCATCCGACAAGGACTACAGTTTCCATGGCTTCTTAAGCATGCAACAACATCAAGTAAAATATCATCACATCAGGTAAAATATCATCATGAATAAAATTGGAATTGCGATCAAATTCTGCAAATGACACGTTATCATGCGATCTCCTTCGAATATAATTATGTGATGTCATTGAATAATATTAAACACTAGTTTTTCAAATAAAACACAATATCCAAGAAATTTTTTTGGATTTTTTTATTTTACTCGGTTGGACCCAGACATCGGGCATTTAGGTTTGGGCCGGACCCGGTCCAACCATGAACAGTGGAGAGGCTCTCCACTACAGAAGACGCAGGAGAAGGGGAAGAGAAGAACAATGGTTGGCAGTGGGAACGGCGGAGGCCAGTGGTGAGCTGATGGAGCTGCTCTCCACTGTGCTCTATTTCTGTTCTTCTTCTTCGAACAGTGGAGAATGCAGAAGACGAAGGAGAAGGAGAAGGGGAAGGGAAACAGCAGTGGCTGGCGGTAGGAACGGCGGAAGCCTGTGGTGAGCTGAGGGAGCTACTCTCCACTATGCTTTTATTGTGCTATGTATCTGTTCTTCTTCTTCGGACAATGGAGAATGCAGAAGATGAAGGAGAAGAGGAAGAGCAATGGTTGGCAGTGGAAACGAAGGAGGTCGGTGATGAGCTGCTCTCCATTGTTCACACGCAACGTGAACAGTGGATAATGCAAAAGACGAAGGAGAAAATGAAGGGGAAGAGAGCAATGGCTGGCACGGTGAGTTGAGGGAGAGCAAGAGTTCTGTTGTGCTCTGTTTCTGTTCCAGTCGCCGCCTTCTCTTCTTTCTTCTCTATTTACTGTGTTTATAAACATAGTTGCAATAAACAGAAAACGCTGCATTGCAAAAAGCATGC
>Ga0325405_1007638_pt1 | contig 10878 bp, 9 predicted proteins | sample PopdelMetagenome_21_FD_205663 | JGI IMG/M metagenome (GOLD analysis project Ga0325405, IMG submission 205663) | Populus deltoides microbial communities from Bellville, Georgia, United States - Xylem-Control-R2 | ecosystem: Host-associated > Plants > Phyllosphere > Stem > Wood/Secondary xylem...
TGAGTTTTGTGGAATGCTCATAGATCATAAACTTAAAGAGAGATTAGTTAATGGATGGCATGACAAGTTTGCAACGCTTGTAATCAAGATTGGCCGCTTTGGACCTTAATTTTTCATGATCTGGTCTATTAGCAAGTCTTATCAGTCGTTCTTGAATTCTCAAAGAAAAAAAAAACATGCTAGCTTGCAAAAACACGATAAACTGACGAATTGATCGCTGTCAGATCTGGTAAAGATTATATTGCAGTGTTATCAGTAAACCCTGCAAGAATCCCATCATGCCTGTGGTTTTCCTTAAGATGTTTACAGTTGACACAGGATCTCAAAATGTTTACTGCTGATTTGCAGCGTGCGTGTGCAATCAATCAATGACAAGCAAATTAAAGTAGCATGATTTGTGAAAGATGATAATATTAATTTCTGTAAATCCAAAAAGGGACCATCTCCTTATATAAGAGAAATTAAGAATGAAGTTTTTTCAACTACAATTAAGCACCTATCGACAAGGTGGTGGGAATTGGTAGCCAGCATAGTTGACCTTTGCATTCGTACACGTAGAAGTGAAAGGCAGCTTTTTTAGCCCATAGTACTTCAAATTGATGTTTGAAAAGTAGAGTTTTTCACAAGGAACAGTCTTGCTGCACATGAGATCGACTCCAACTGCTGACGCGGAGGTTCCTCTGATATTTATGTATCGAACATCGCTTATCTTTACCCTTGATGGCTGCAAAAACAAAATACAAAGATGAAACTATTCATTGATCTCCAGGTAGTTGTGGAGGATAAAGGCAGCCTTGTTAAAATAATTAAGAAATGGTATTTTTAAACGAAAAATATTTTAAAAAACAATCACTATCATAATCAAATACTATCTAAGTCGTCGTAGGAAACTAACTGAGTTGCTTTTTGATCCATAGGTTTGATCAATAATAATGGGGCGTTTAACGTTGTCCATGATAATATCCTGGAAAAGTATGTTTGAAGCCTGGCTTGGTGGTGATCCTCCCCATGTTTTGATTCTAACTCCATTGTCAGCGTTCCTTAGTGTGCAGTTTGTCACGACGACTCCTCTCACGTCCTTTTCATCCGGGTACTTGCCAAGGCTACCAACACTGTTATATATATATATATATGGATGGATATGTAAGTGATAAACAAGGAAAGGTTCTTGGGAACATATGTAGCAAAATTGCTTCCTCCAAGTATATTCATAAAATAAATAAAGAGCGCACGTGTTTCCTGAAACTTTCAACAGAGACTTACCTGAAGCCATGTCCAGGCCCACAAGTAACCTTTTTAATGCTGACATCCGTGCTACCTTGAATTATAGCAACGCAATCATCACCGGTGCTGATAACACTTCTGGATACTTTCACCACACTGGATTGGCTTATATGGATTCCATCGGTATTGGGGCTCGTCGCAGGAGCAGTTATATGAAGATTTTTTGCCCTGATGTTCTGGGACAGAACGATGGATATGTGGAAACCCATGGGATTAACAGAGGTGATCTGTCTTATAATCCCATTGACTACATGATTGAATTTTATAGACTGCGCCACAAATAATTTAAAAGAAAAAAAAGGAAAGAAGAATCATTATGAAATTGAAAGTAATCCCATATTCTCTAATTACTAATTAGCAAGTGCATGCATGTCAAGATAATTTTGTTCCTTACACTTGGGAACCTGGAACCACCGTCGTTGTATTTCCAGACAGCATTGCCTTGGCCATCAACAGTGCCTGTACCAGTAACCAGCAAGCCGTTGATCTTTTCAAACAAGATCCAGAAATCTTCTTCGTACATGCTAGGGTCTGGTACAGCTTTCAGTGTTCCTGCAATTTGAACCTTAATGGGTACTGGACCTAGGCATGGCCCCTGGAAGATAGTTGCCCCTATCAAGAAGGTTCCCATGGGGATAAGTAGCCTTGCCGTTCCCCTATAATTGCATGCAGCCCTCCATGCTCGGATGAAAGACTGCGAAGGTCAAACCCACAATCTAATCAATTTCATCAAAATTTCTTGGTGAGAAAAATCAAGGGAAAGTTCAGATATACACGCCACAAATTATAAGAGCTTAAAACCCCTTATCAAATGTGGATTTGTTTTAACAGATGATTACAGCCATTGCCATGCTTCAATTTCAATGTTCCATGTTCATCTTGAAAAGCTTCAAACTTGTATATATATTATGAACATGCATATATAGTATCCAAAATATCATAGTCCTTACTAATGCACTGTCCTGTTTTCCTCCAGGTTTTGCTCCATACTGTAACACGTTGAAGACCTTTTCATTCGGGTCTCTTCTAGGAGCGGTCCGGCGAGGTGCTCTTACGGCGGCACGAGCGCGGCGTCCCAGACCCTTTGCCTCACAAGAGGCTGCTAATAAGCACAAGATAAGTAGGGCATTTGCCAAATATTTCATTGTAATAGCCGCCCTTGTATGTTTCTCCTTCTCCACAAACTAAAAAGCCTCGTTAGGAGGCTTCTCCGATGTAACTGCGGCATGCTCTCTTTCCATTCCTCCTTCTTTATACCATGTTTTCAGTAAATCAGACAGGTAGAGGCACAAGCTTTCTATAGGCTGTCCAACTCACATTGATAAATTTTGGCTAGCGGTGAAGTAGGCATTCATTTTTAGAGATTATTTTCCTTGGATTTAGGAGCAATGATCTGCCCCTTGAAAGGTGGGTCCTCCTTCTCTTCAATAGTCCAGCCACCAGTATCGCACCAAGCAATTACAGGACATTAATTATTTCTGGATATTCTGACTAAATCCCGGAAACAATGGCAAAATATATATCAAGAGCATGATGGTCTAATCTTTTCTATTTCTGATTATCTGAAGCTAACCAACCAACGTTTACTATAAACGTCAAATTGCTGGAATCATTGCCAGTAAAATAATTGCGCAAACTCTTTTTTCCCTTCCCTACTTTGATATACTTCAATCTTTTTCAAACAATAAAATTATATTTGTTTGTGTGAAATCAAGAACTAACACAATGGTGAGATTTTTGTTTTAGAAAAGTTTATCGGAATAAATTATCAATTTTAAATCCCAGGTCAACGCAACATTTAAGAATAAAATTAAAAAAAAATTAATATTTAAAAGTAAAAAAAACAAGAAGAAATAGAAAAAAAGAGAACTGGAGTTGAAATCACATTTTCAAAAAATAAAATGGCTACTATTTTTTCTTTGTTTCAACTTTAATCCTTTCATTTTTAATTTCTTGCAAACACCAAAATTAAATTTTTTTTTTCTAAAATCGAACACCAATTTGATGCCAGAATATTTTTCTAATATCATGTAATCACATATAAAAAAATTGAATAAATTATTAATTTTAAATTCTAATCAACATAATATTAAATAATAAAATTAAAAAATAAATAATAAACAAAGGTTAAAAAAAAAAAAAGACAAGTAGAAATCATATTTATAAAAAAAACAAAAAGTCTATCATTTGTTTTCAATATGGGTCCCTCATTTTCAATTTCTTTTAAAGAACAAAATCAATTTTCTTTTTCATGAAGTCAAACACCAACTCCAAGCTAGGATATTTTTGTGAGACCATGTAACCGCATAAAAAAATCAAACAAATTATCAATCCAAAATTCCTATCAACAAAACATAAAAAAAAAATTAAATGACCAAAATATATATATATATATATATATATATCATTTTTTTAATTGGGTGTTAACGACATGTCGGGTCTAGAGAGTTACTTTTTGACTTCTTCCCTCTCATTTCCTTTCTCCAACAATAAAAGATCGCAGGTCCAGTGTACTCCTCCAAGACGATCGCCGTTTGACATTGCTCCGATAAAGAGAAGACCGATCTTGATCGTAATGGCGTCACCACCAGCAGGCATACAAAAGCTACTTCATGTAGGAACCAAGATCGTTGCCGTTGGCCGTAACTACGCTGCTCACGCGAAAGAACTAGGCAACGCCGTCCCCAAGGTTTTTCTCTAATCATCAAAATAACCACTCGATAATCAATAATTTATATATATATATATGTAATTTGAAATATCTACGATGGATAGGAACCGGTGTTGTTTATGAAACCGACGTCGTCTTATTTGGAAAACGGAGGTACGATCGAGATTCCACAACCGTTGGAGTCGTTGCATCATGAAGTCGAGCTTGCTGTTGTTATTGGCGAGAAAGCTCGTGATGTGCCTGAATCAACTGCCATGGATTATGTTGGAGGTTGATGTTTTTCTTGTAAATATTTTTTTTTTAAGTTGGATTTTTATTGTCTGAAAATTTAAAATAGAAGAAGTAATTTTTATTTTTATTTAAGGGTATGCGCTTGCATTGGATATGACTGCTAGGGAAATACAAGCTACTGCTAAGGTAAAAATAAGTAAATAAAAAGATTGTGTTTTAATCTGTAGTGATTGTAACAAGAAAATGTTATTACGTACTCTTTTTTTACTATTTGTTTCTTGCGTCGTATAATTGTATGGAGAAATGAGGAGAGCACAATTGTGTTTTGTGGGAGGAAGTTGTTGATTGTAGCGAAAGTGAAAGTGAATGTGAATGTAAAGGTGAAGCAAGGATGCTTGCGTTGGACTATGTGTGTAATGCCGGAAAATATATGAATGTGAGATTGTTGTTTAAGAAGTGTATATTTCCAGGTGTTGATTGTGTTGCTGTGCACTCTCGATCTCTGTCGTTTAATGTTGAGTGTAGTAATGGGCATTTTAAATTGACTTCATTAATGGCTTTTTCTTTGTATTGTTTGTCAGTCTGCAGGGCTCCCATGGACTGTGGCTAAAGGGCAGGACACATTCACACCTATCAGTTCTGTTGTAAGAAATGAATTGGACTTCGTTCTCTTTTATTGCTTCCCTGTCTGATTATAACCATGTTGATGATTATTTGTTTTTCAAATATTGAGGTTTGATCCTTACACCCACTCGATAATTGTGAGTTATTAACAACTAACTTGAGAAAGATGGGGCGACGAGGAAGTTATGCAAGTTACCTTTAAATCACCGTTGCTGTCCCATTTGTAGTAGTTGTGAATGCTGCACTCACTGAAGCTTAGATATTCATAATCATCAAACCTGTCCTTGTAGTCATATATGTTTTTACCAGCAGCCATTTTCTTTTTTGCTAAAAGGAGGAATACTGAGATTTTCCATCTATCGAGGGTTTTCTGCCCTTACTGTGAATATGTTAACCAGTGTGTCATTGATCTTGATCACATGCTCGACTTTCAAAAACTTTGTGCAGCTTTCCAAGTCAAATGTGCCTGACCCTGACAACTTGGAACTATGGTTAAAGGTATCAAAATCATCGTTTTGCATGCTCCATTTTGAAGGTTCCTTCTCAAATGTTGTTATTTGGATTCATCAGAGGTCAAATGGATCTGCTTCACTGTAGGTAGATGGAGAAATACGCCAGAAAGGTTCCACCAAAGATATGATCTTTAAAATCCCATTTCTCATTAGCCACATCAGTTCTATCATGACACTCTTTGAAGGAGATGTTATATTAACAGGTATCATGGGATACTTTTTTCTGTTTCTGTGGATTTATTTTTTTTTTGTAAGAGGATTCCTTTGCTCTTAGTCTAATGCTAATCAAAGATGCTTGAGATGTGTTAATCATCACGGTTGTGGCAAGTTCTTACCTAGATGTTGTTTCTTTTTCTCAGTATTCACACAGTAATTATAGGCCCTTGGGATATATCAATCATTTACTGTTTGTAAAGGCAAATTGTGTTAGTGAGGTTTGAGATCTGCCTTACTTTATTGTATGTTACCAAATTCATTTCTTCTTCTATTTCTGGGAAAAGTGGTGCTTAGCCTTATTTGTAGTGTCCATATCTTAAGATTCATTCTTTTAAGCTTGCAGAATCCATGTGAGAAGGAATCGTTTCATTTTACAATGAGTTTTCGTTGGACTATATGGACACTGCTAGCAGCCTTCTGGCTCGGCGTTTGTCTTCTGACCTTTATATGAGATCTATTTTGTATATGCAAGTGTGAGAGGAGAGATTTTTGGTACATACAACTGAGTATTGTATAATTTCTCATGGCCATCCCTTGAGGGAATTTTGAGATGTCTTCCTAGTGTGATCAAATATAGGATCTTGTCATTTGAAGACTTGAATAATTTGCCTTTGTATATTTTTTTGTGCAGGCACCCCACAAGGTGTTGGCCCTGTGAAAATAGGTCAAAAAATAACAGCTGGTATAACAGATCTTATCGATGTGCACTTCAATGTGGAGAAACGCAAAAGGCCTGGAAGTTGCTGAGCATCCTCACATCCCATCTAGCGGCACGAAACATGAGTAAGGGGGCGTTTGATGCTAGGATATCTAAGATTATACGGAGAAAGTGATTCGAGAGGTCAAGTACTTCTATATTTGGTTGAATTCTTGAAAATCTCAAATGCCCTAGGACGCTGGAAATGTGATTCTCTTCTAAAATAAGCAGAGTTTGAGATGTCAGCTTTCAACTTTTTGACTTGAATGCATCCAAACTTTATGTTAAATTGCCTAGCATATTTTATTTTTTTCTACTCCAATAATAACCCAGTTTAGGTAACTAGTTTATATTAATTTTCTATGAAATCATAATATATAAAATTAAAATTTATGTTAAATTGCCTAGCATATAAAATTAAATTAACTATTGAATTTATTATAATGTTTTAGTTTTAGACTTGAGTAACGTGTTAAGCATTAAGAAAGATAATTAAATATCTTATGATTAAATTATATAGTTTAATTTTCAAAGATAAAATGATAGATTTACTCATATTCTCCACTTTTTTTTTCTATTTAACTGAACACAATAAAGATACATTGATCAAAATTTTTATCTTCAACTAAATAGAAATATCACATTCTCAACAATCACATCTTACAAAAACATTTAATAGTATAAGCTTCTTAAATATCTTTTTTCTAAACACAAAGTTGTTTTAAAAGAAATTTTTTTTTGTTAAAAAAAAAGACTTAAATAGAACATTACTCATATTTTAACTAGATAAATTAGATCACAAGTTAACTCGTGTGTCGGTTGGACTTGATCAAGCCAACTCTTAATCCAAGGTTGCCAATTCCGTTTTGTTTTGCTTGAAATGGCCGAAACATTCCATACCAATTTAAAAAATAAAACAAAATGGAACAATTTTCATCTCATTTTAAATCTCGATCCGTTCCGGATTTAGCCGGAACATTCCGGTTTTATTCCACATGTTCCGTTCCGCTCTTGAAAAGCCATCGAACCTTGTTCAATTTAATTAATTAAACCACCCAAGTATAAAAACCTATTTTTCATTACTATTTTCAATAACAATGATATTAATAATAATATTGAAAATTATTATTACTATTTTCATTAACAATTATATTAATTTTTTAAAATTAGATTTATCACTAATATATATGGTTTATATTCATATTGTTTTTTTTTATGTTTATACTTTGTAGGAATTTAAGCAAAACAATGGATATTTTAGATTACATTAACCTTGATAACATTAACCTAACTTTATATTTAAAATATTTGTGTTAAAACATTTTACTTTCATAATATTTTGATATTTTTTTAAGTTCAATTATTTTAAGTTAAAGATTTATTTAATCTTGACTATTTAGAAATATTTTAAATTTTAAAATTATATTTGTTTGGCATTGTGCTTGTGTTGCATAATTTATAATTAATTTATCTTGAATTTGAATAATGTTTGTTGAATATATATATATATATATGAATAGTACAATCTCGAAACGACACGCCGAAACACTCCGAAACTGAAATATTCCATTCCAATTGAAAAAACAACACACCTAACTGAAACGGAATTGACAACCTTGTCTTAATTTAGTTTGACATCGAACCCGACCAAGAGCTCGGGCCATCAAACCCGATCAGAAGCTAGGTCCTATGTTTAGGAATCACAGGTTTAACTCATTTTGCCGGGTTTTGTAACAATATTCCTTGCAGTTACTTGAAGGCACTCTAGTTACTGTGCCTTTATTTTGGGCACCTACAAAGCTAAGATGCGTGGCTCCTCCAGCAAGTGCATAGAGTTTCATGTGTGCAGTGTTCCACGAACACTTGAGCCTGAGTGAAGCAATACTGAATATATAAATGATGCAGAAAATGAAATGACCCTGTGAAGAAGTATGTCACATCGCAGCATGCTTGTGCTTTGAGCAATCAATTCACCAGTCAAATGTTGGGCACGAAACAATCACACACATGGTTTATTTTGAGCGCATATGAAAATTACAGCAACCATTACAGTAGTAACTCACCACAAGAACATCCCATTCAAATAATCAAAACCCCACAGGAGCATGCAAGCCTTGAACATACGAATGCACACACTTGCATTCTTTATCTCTTCAGCAAGGACAACAGAAGGGAAATCAAGCAAGCGAACTAGAACTTTTGAAAGAAGTCGTAAATGTGCTTACTGATCTCTTCAGGTTTCTCTTCATTGATAAAATGACCCACACCTTCCATTACAACTAGGTCCTGTAGAAATGGAACGTCTCTTTTGAACCCGCCCTTGGCTATATGATCCTTGGCACCGAGAGAATTATAGGTGAGGTCCTGATCACCCACGATAAACTTGACTGGAACTTTTATTTGAGCTCCAGTCCATGGTGCAGTAAGTTCCCAGTTCCTGCAACATAGAAGGTAAGAGGAATTAGGGGAAAAAAATGAAGCAAGAATGATGACGGGGAAAAATGGAAATAAAACTTGTACATGATCAGGTAAGCAACAAAAGCAAAGGTCTTCATTTCAAAAGCTATATAGCATGCTGAAACACTTGGAAATATTAAGACTCCTGGGTATGGATTTCAATTCAATCTCATAATGAAAGATAATAAAGTCCCTCTGTCCCGATCAATACTACGTAAAAGTTACGAAAACCCCAAAATACAACAGAGGTTGGAGACACATCTAAATTTCCAGGCCACAGGAAATTTTTAATCTGCATTACCAGGAAAGACCAACAAAATGAACAAACATGGAAGGAAGACATACCGGTCAAGATTGCGGTAATAGTTCAATCCTCCAGTAAAGCCTTTCTGCTCATACTTGCTGGTGTAGTACTTGACATCTTCTTCAGACAACCAAGAGGGTAAGACAATTGGAGTGTCCAGAGGCTTTCCATTAAACCCTTGGCCTTTAGGTAAAAAGAGAGGAGCTGGAGTGCGGTAGGTTAAGAATTCCTTGAGAACTTTCTCTGTACCTATCTCTGCAAACTCAGCTTCAATCTCTCCAGGCTCCTACAAAAACAATCAAGCAGTTCATCAATTAAAATGGGTTTTTGTACATCATTACAAGAAGCCAGTTATGATAAACTATACAAGACCAAAATTAAAAACTTCTCAAGTGTGCCCAAGAACTGTTAGATAACAGAGTTGCCTGATGCCATGAATGATTATTCAAGCTTCAGCTAAAATTATACTGTTAAATAATCATTTCAGCTAGAACAGCTGGTCAAATTCGTAGCTACTAGCTAATTGCTACCAAAAAGCCCAATCTAATCCATCCCAATCAAATAATCACTGCAAATAGTAAACAAAATATAAAACAGATAGTAAACAAATAGTCTCCAATGGGCGTAGCGTGATGGCAAAGGGCTTGAGATCTGCACAGCAGGTCTTGAGTTCGAGTCAGGGCGTGCACCTCTTGTAAGAGCCTGGGACAGCCGGGGTTTTACTCACTCACCTGGGTTCACAAAGTGCGCTTTCCGAGGGTGGAGTTTCCTCGAATCCAAAAAAAATAAAATAAATAAAAAAAATAAAACAGATGATAATCCAATTCCTATACTACATAAAGGGTCGAAGATTTATTAGCATAACAATCAAAAGTCTAAAACTTGATGATTAAACACTTCATCTAACAAAAGAAAAGATAGGTCAATTCAAAAAAACAACTGCAAATGCCTGATCTTTTCATACCTGTCGAATGATCCCTTCAAATAGTAAACATGCCTACAAAATCTACTAACATAATCCATGTAATCCAGAAAAGGCGAAAGATTTGCTAGAACAAGTTTACAATTTGACATCACAAAACACAGTATGCAGTCAAGAAAGCAACTTTGATTCTGAAAATCAAGAACCCATCATTAAAATAACAATAAAACAAACCTGGAATCTGATAATATAATAATCGTCACCATAAACAGCCTTCAAAGTCGCAACAACTTTCCTACTGGGATTCCTTGGATTAAACAAAACACTCAAGTTAACCAAAGCTTTAACTCTATCTGGTCTAAACAAAGACAAATGCCAAGCTATCAAAGCACCCCAATCATGTCCCACAACAAAAACACTCTCTTGATTCGGAGCTACAACATCAAGCAACCCAATCAAATCACCAACCACGTGGAGAACGGTGTAACTTGTAACCTCAGCTGGCGCATCTGTGTCACCATACCCTCTCAAGTCCGGTGCCACAGCTCTGTAGCCAAGTGAGGATAGAGCCTCAATCTGGTGTCTCCAGGAATACCATAGTTGAGGGAATCCATGGATGAAGAGAATAACTGGGGCATTCTCTGGACCTTTGATTGCCACATGAATATTAATGCCATTGACATTAATGGTTCTGTGTTCTATGGAGGAGGTCATGGTTTCTGTGCTCGTGTTCAGAGTTGTGGGTTGGGGTTTTTTAGGCTTTGCAAGATGACAGTTTAAACTTTAAAGTTCATGTTATCAATCCTGATTCGGTAGGTATTTTTCTAATTAGAATAGAATATTTTAGTTTTGAAGTCTTTTGACTTTTCGTTTTAAAGTTATACTGTTTATATATATATATATATATATATATATATATATATATATATATATATATATATAATAAATATAATTTAAAAT
>Ga0325405_1007639_pt1 | contig 10878 bp, 5 predicted proteins | sample PopdelMetagenome_21_FD_205663 | JGI IMG/M metagenome (GOLD analysis project Ga0325405, IMG submission 205663) | Populus deltoides microbial communities from Bellville, Georgia, United States - Xylem-Control-R2 | ecosystem: Host-associated > Plants > Phyllosphere > Stem > Wood/Secondary xylem...
TCAACAAAATTTTGATCAACCAAAATAAAAGAAACAGATCAATAATTAACAAAATGCTGGGTCAACAATATAAAAGAAACAGATATAATTAGCATGCCAAACTCCTCTTTCTTACCCACAAAAGAGCCAGAGTAAACTGCTTCTAAACTTTTTGACAAAAAAGCAACGAAAACTAAACCTATTTGGGTGTTCACTATCAACCTCATTCAAACTAAAAACCGTGGACAAAAACTAAACCTAACAGATCAATATTCAAGCTTTAACCACAATTATTTATGCTTCAAAAGTCCCAAGTCTAACAATCAAACAGAGACAAAAAGAATTAAAGAAATAGTAGTTGAAAACTTGAAATACTGACCGGAAGAGGCAGTCGGTGCAATATGCCGAGACGCGGTGGTCAAAGGAAGAGAAGAGGCAGAGGCAGGAAGCGGCGGAAAGATGTGAGAGAACAAAAAACGCTGCGTTTCAGAAGGAGATTCAAAGACGACCTCAGCTCCTCAGCTCCTTCGCAATCAATAGGCAGAATCCGCAGGGACGTCCTCTGCTCATCAGCTGGGCAGCTGGGTTTCACAGAGTGAGTAAATTAGGTTTGCCAATTGTAAATGATTTTGCTTCATTCTTCTTCACACTATCTTCAGCGTTTTGGTATTTTAGAATGATAAAAACGACGTCGTTTAATGACTTGCAATTAAAAAAAAAATTGACCGGGTGGACCGAGTCTCGGGTCGACCCGCCGGGTCGACCGGGTTTCGCCGGGTCAATTCCCGAGCGGGTTTTTGCCTTCACCCGGACCGGTCCCAGGCCCGGGGCGGCCGGGTCCCGGGTCGACCCGCCGGGCCAGTCCGGGTCTTAAAACACTGGTTATACGCAAGCCATGGAATCAAATAATATTGAAGTGTGTGACATGCTTGCTCTCGGTGGAAAAGTGACAATATTGTCTAGAAAATTGAGTTATAGTTGATTGTTGTGCCTGTTGGTGATAACAAAATAGAAAAACAAATCAAATCGAAAAAACCAAAATAAAATTAACAAAGAAAGCCAAATAAGAAAAACTGAATTAACTAATTAGAAAACAAAAAATAAATCCGGTTTGATTCGGTTTTGTTTTCAAAAATCTAAAACTTATTGAACCAAATTAAACCGGTTCAGTTTCAAGTTTCAAACTCATTTCAAACCTAGGTATAAAAAACTTATTTTTTTTTTACTGAAACCCTATTCTTCTAATTTTATTTTCTCTTGAAGCCAACCCTTCCCTCCCTCCTTAGTCTACTCGCATTCCCCTCACATGCCTCCTTCCTTCTCCTCGCTTTCTTCCCTTTCTCTTTGATTTCTTAATTAGTTTTGTGTGGTTAAAGATGGAAAAACCCAAGTATTTTTTCATTGTCTACTTACTTGTATTCGTTGAGAAAATAGATCTGGGTTTTAAATGTTTTTTTTTAATGAGTTTCTTAAATTGTTTGTGAATAAATAGAAGAATATTTTCAAAAATCTGCTTTGGTTTCCACAACTTGGCTTAATGTTGAATTTCTCATCAATTTGTGTGTCTGAAGGTGTTTGTTCATTGGACTCACAAAGGAAGAACAACTTGGTTTTCAAGTAGAGAAAACATTTTCTCATTAGCTTTTGTCATCTTCTACTGGTTTTCTAGCTGAAGTTTAACTTGGAAATCATTCCTCTATTTTGTTATAGTTTGACAATAAACTTTGTTTGAAATTCTTATTTGATTGTTGATAATTACCTAATCAGCAACTGGTTAATTAGTTAGTTCGGTTCGCTTTAAAATTTTAAAAAATATAAATTTTGGTTTGGTTAGTTATTTTAGTTTAAAACCGAATCGAACCAAAAATAATTATTTCTAGTTATGCCATATGCATTATTGGTGGAGGTACTGATAATAGACAAGTGCCATTGGAAAAGAAAATAGTATATGCTCTACTTAGAAAAAGTTGTGTGCATTTAAAAAATTGTGAGCTTGAGAAGTCCGTGGGCATGACTATTAGGACCTAAAAAAATACATAGAGGGGAGGTGCTCATACAGTATTTGGATAGCTTGGGACCTAAAATACCTGAATTATAGTTGTTTAGGGCCAAACAACCATGATTTCTAGCTATTTGGGTTACACTTGAATGTTATTGGAGTGTGCTATTTTATGTTTTTTTATATAAAAAAATTTATGTACCATCACATACTTTTATTAACAATAAATATATTTTACAAGAATAAAATTAGTATTATATATGACCAAATAATTAGCTACAACACATATCCAATAAATAAATAAATAAATCTACATATTTACAAAAATTCCACCGTAAACTTAAAAGGCATTTAAGAATATACCCTCCCATAACTCCCACCCCCTCCCCAAACCTCATCATTCCTTCTCCATTCAAGCTATCCTTGAATTCCTCTATCATTTCTTTCCATCACAACATTATATATATTTCTAATATAAGGGAGAAAAGTACTTGTTAACAACAAACTATAAAACATAAATTCAAACTCTGAATGATATAGTTCAATTAATCAGATCCTACGTTTGCTTTTTAAATATCATTAGTTTGAGTTTCACAAATTTTAGAATCACTGGAGACTTATATGGTCGTTAATTTCAAGGCTCATGAGATTAGTCGAGATGCTCACAAACTGACCAGGACACTCACGTTAATAAAAAAACACAAATTCAACTTTTTTTTCATCATCACTTGTTACCGATACCAATTCATACATGAAACGCTTAGGCTACGTTTTTTTTCACATGAAATATTTTTTCATAAACTATTTTTTTTCACTTTTTATATTTGGTATACTTTAAAAATTGATCAATATAATATATTTTGCTGTCTGAAGGAAGAATTAGATTAAGAAAGTAGAAAAGAAACTTACATCTCAAAGAAAGAAATATTTTAGGCGACTAAATTTATTAATTAAATGGGTTTCTATTATCAATTAACTCTTATTATTTCCCTTTCAGCACATATTTTTCACACTTATTAAATATCAAACAATTAAATTTAATAAATTTTCATTAACATGACCAAACAATGGAGAATAAAACATATTATAAAAATATTTTTTTTTATATAAAACATTTTTAAAACAAATTATTTTACATGAAGACTAGTTTTCCTTCCCTACAATGGAAAAAGAAATCAAAGCCTAGTGGATAGATAATCTGATGGTATAATAATATCCAGCTGGGATGGGCTTTCCTTTATTTCCAACCCAGCCCAGCCCAGCCCAGACCAGCCCAACCGACATACCTTTATTCCAAAAATCCTTTTCCATTGCCAAACACTTTGTGTCCCTACCATTACTTTGCTGTCCCCACCGCCCTCAACCCCCTTCCTTCCTAGACCCCCGAACTTGTCACCCTCTCCCTTCTCTCTCCAAACCAAAACACAAGACAAAGACAAAACCAAAAACAAAGTCCCATCTCCCTCTCTAAGGAATCAGAAACTTGTTATAAAGCAAACGAAGAAAACATCGAAACCTTAAAATAAAAACACATCAAACCTTATCAGAAGCGATGAATCCTCAACAGCAACAACAAAATCCAGTAGATCCAGACCACCCACAACTCCCAACAATCAAGATCCACCACCCTTCTTCCCCACGCCACTCTCACCACCACTCCCACCTACACGCCGCCACTCCCACCGCTGGTGCCCGCCGCAAGATCGGCGTCGCCGTTGACCTCTCCGATGAATCTGCCTACGCTGTCAGCTGGGCTGTCGACCACTACATCCGTCCCGGGGATGCTGTCATTCTCCTCCACGTCAGCCCTACATCCGTTCTCTTCGGTGCTGACTGGGGCCCGCTCCCACTCTCCACTCCCACGCAATCGCAACTCGATCTTTTGAACAATACTAGCAAATTTAATAATGAAATTGACAGTAAAAATGAGAGTAGTGAGAAGCCGCAGCAACAGAACGAGGACGATGAGGATGCTTTCACTGCGTCGAAAGCGGCCGATCTTGCAAGGCCTTTAAAGGAAGCGCAGATCCCGTATAAGATTCATATTGTGAAAGATCATGATATGAAGGAGAGGCTGTGTCTTGAAGTTGAGAGGTTAGGGTTGAGTGCGGTTATTATGGGGAGTAGAGGGTTTGGCGCGGAGAAAAGAGGGAGTGATGAGAGATTGGGTAGTGTAAGTGATTATTGTGTTCATCACTGTGTATGTCCAGTCGTGGTTGTTAGATATCCTGAGGATAAGGATGGCGGTGTGGCTGACCTGGAGGCGGTTGTTAATGTGCCAGAGGATGTGGAGGCTGCAGAGGGAAAACCTAAAGGTTAGGATTTGTTATGTGGTTGTGGATTTTGTTATTGCTGATTTTGATTTTTTTTTTTGGTTTATGATGTTACAAGTTTGTTAGTGTATGCAAATGCTGGTGATGTATAGGAAGATTAGGTTGTGGAGCAATTTTCTTAATGTGAGATTGTTAGCTGTCCTCCAAAGGACAACGTGGAGATAATTATGCACATGATTAGGATGCGTTATCTAATTGAAATGTTCTGGATTGTATCATCATTTTATAGCTAAGATGGATGTACTAGAAATGTTGCATTATGTTTTAGGTCGGAGTTCATTTTTTGAGAGATCAAAGTTGCATATAAATAGTACAGAATGGAGTAATTTTGATTTAGGATGTTGATGTTCTCGTGGGTAACATGTGATCCTGGAATCGTTGAGTTTTGTAATGTTCTTGAAATATTGCAATGATGAGGTGTTAAATAGTTGGCTTTTTTATGAAATCTGGAATACAAAATTTGAATGGTGCTTGTAGGATATAACAAGCTGTTGTGATGAAAGTAGGGTTGCTTTTGAGTTGGAGCTGGCATCAAAAAAGTGCAGGATCTTTTGATGTTATAAAATGTAATGGGTACTGGCCTTTTTCACTACTATAGAAAGCGGATTCTGCTTATTTGGCTTCATTGTGGTATTCTCATGCTAATCTACTTTGAGTAGTAGGAAAATTCTTACTTCAAATAGCTGATTTGATTGTTGTTCATGTTTTGTTATTTTGTTATATGGTTGCCGTTGCTGTTATTGATTATGCATGATTGAAATTTTTTTTCTTAATATTATTATGAGATCATTGGCACATATTATGGTTCATGTGAATAGGACACATCATCCTAAATTTTTCATCATCAGCTGAGTGAATTAGTCAAACATAGTTAAATTTACATTTAAGAGCTTATGCGGCAATAGAAATTTCAGAACTACAATTATTTTCTTGTTTTCTTTAGTGGTTGATGTTGTGTGTAAATAGCACAAAATATATTACTTGTGAATTTGTGAGATTCGTCTTCTCATGGGTGACATGATATTTTACATGGCTGGACATTAGAGAATTGTTGCAATATTGCCTTGAAGATGTATTAGATAGTTGAAATGCTTTCTGAATTATAAGCATGACTTTGGACCTTTAGGTACCTGTAAAATTTGGTTAAAGATGTGGTTGATTTGAGCTAGAGATATATATGTCTTATCAGATGAAATGTGCATCAGGCGAGAGTGTGTTGCAACTGGGAGTCATTTCATTTTGTATTTCCATTGAGCTAGATGTTGCTTTGATATTATTGCTCTGTAGAGAAATTAAATATCAGCAAGCTATTGATGGCAACTGATAAGGTTTATTGATGACAATTAAGCACCAAAGCCCATATATAATGCTTGGTGAAGCACCCCTGTATCTCATTAATGCAATGTGATGAAGGTTTTTTGGGCTTTGGATTGATGGCGATTTGATATTGTTGCTCTGTAGAGAAAATGCTTGGTGAAGTACCACTATATCTCATTAATGCAATGTGATGAAGGTTTCTTGGGGTTTGGATTGATGGATAAGTTTTTTTTTTCCCTTTCAATTTTGCTGGTCTTACGACAGCAGATGCAGTAGCAATATACACAATCATTCTAGTATTAGACGTTTTAATCAGATTTATTGTATTAGTCTTTATCATCCGTTTTAAGTTTTTCTAGAATGCTTCATAGGAGAGTGTTGTTGTGACTATGCTTAGGCTTTTGTTGGCCTTGCATAGCTTTTGCATGAACACGAAGTCCATGTATAACGCTTGCTGTTGCATGAACACGACAATTTGTAAATTGACTGTCTTGGAGACTGTCTTCTTCTCATTGTTGCTTCTATTTAATGATTCTCCCTTGGCTGAGGGAGGTCATAGTCTAGCTGCTCAATGGTGGTTGGAATAAGATCCATTGCTGTGATTTGCAACTCTTTATTTACCTGTACAGAATAGGTATTTTAACACTTATCTGTCGGCACAATTGAGAAATTCTTTGTTTCATAGTGTCATATTTAAAATAGCTGAAAGAAGAGAGGTAAATTGTATTTGGATCATCGTCTTTACATTCATTTTAGATTGGATGTAACATAAAGACATTTAATCTGTTTGTTGAAGATTCTGTGCTGCTGTTATATCATATTGTTCTTTTAATGAAACGTCAGTAACTTTATCCTAATTGTTGGTTGCAAATCCTTTATCTGAGTGATTGTGTTAGCTGTGCTGTTTCTGTTCAAGAAGTGATTTCTTTGGACTGGATGCTGATGGTTGAATTGCTGTTATTGCTATTATCGTTTGGTTGTGTTTGTTTCATAAATGTTTTGGATTTTTAATATTGCTTTTCAATACAGAAACATTTTAAATGATTTACTGTTGGTTGCTTGTGCCTGACAGATGCCTAGTTTGAACTACCTTATTGCGACTAGTTCATCTACATAGCAGGTATGCAGTTTAGGCTGGAATCATGTTTTTTTTTCTGTATTTTTATTTTGCATGTATCGATGCAAGCTTGTCTCGTCTTGCCCCTCCTTCCACCCCCCTGCTCAGTGCATGCAACGTTTGTCTTGTTTATTTGGCCACATGTATACTAAACACATGGCATTATGAGGATGGACCCCATAATTGCCCTTTCCCCTTTTGTTTTGGGCGTGCATTTTCCCTTGACGTCTCTCTCTACACTTGGATTGTCATGTAGATATAATTTTGATATTTGGTTGTCTGTCTTTGTAGATATATAATGGAGTTGTCGCTGTCAGCAGAGATTAGGTGAAGAAGCCGAGGAGTTAATAAGATGATCTTGTTTGGGTCTACTGTTTTCCAATAGACAGATTGTAGAAGAATGCTCTTATCTCCCGTGTGACTCTTGTCCAATGTTTCTCACATTTGAAACTTGGGAGGATTTGTAATGTTTGTACGGCTGATCATTGATGTGAGGTTTCTGGATATTCATGTAGGCTTTTGGAAATGTGTTTCAATGGATTGTAATGTACATCATTTTGGTGTTGAAGATTGCTTCTTTTGTTCCCACTTAGGAAGAAGTTGTTTGCTTTTTATGAACGAGTTGCTTAATCATGGCTGAACCTGTAATTTGAATAAGCAACCCTACAAGAACGCGTTTCAAAATATATATTTTTTTTAAAATATTTTTTTATTTTTCAATTATTTTTATTTTTATTTTTTTATATTATTTTGATTTTTTAATGTAAAAAATAAATTTTAAAAGTTTAAAAAATTATTTTAATATATTTTCAATTAACATTTTAAAAAATATTCACTAAACACTGAACTAAAACCACATGTATTTGTGTTTAAGGAATTGGGCCCAGGTTTTGAACCTTTTCCCAAATATAGCAGGGATCTGTGCCATTTTGTAGGCTGCATTCCCTTACCGGGCCCAAGATCATGATGAATGACTGGTAATGAGAGTACAACTTGGTGAAGCCTCGAACTCGGTATTTCTTATAAAGCATCCAGGTATGTTAATATTTGGAAATATAGCTGAAACATGTTTTTAAAAATTAATATTTTTTTTTGTAGAAAATTATTTTTTAAAGTTTTTAAATCTTTTTGACATGTTTATATCAAAGATAATTTTAAAAAAATAAAAAAAATATGATTTTAATATATTTTCAAATTAAATATACTTAAAAAACAACAATTACTACACTCATATATATCCGGTAAATATACCAATGAAGTATTGGTTTAGTGGTTAAGGTATTGTTATATCCTTGTAAGGATAAAAATATAAATTTAATTATTAAAAAATATATTTATTAAAAGAGATAACCACAAACTCTAAATAGAATTAATATTATTTTTTAAAACAATACAATGATATCTGGATAAGAAAAAAATATACACACCCCGTAAATATGCTTTGGGACAACAACTTTTGGGCTGTCTGTTTTTATCATCTAATTGACAAGTTCCGGCGGGATTGGGAATAGGGACAATGTTGGACAGTTGCCGGGTGACATAACTGGTTGACTTAGCTTTGCAAGTGTTTGCAATGATGGAATGTATCTTGCTAATGTGTTGCAATCATGACAGGGATTCTACTTGTCGTGTTCGTACTAGAAACTGAGTTTAATGAGTGCCTTCATGCTTAGCTTTAGTTTTCAGAGATTACGGTGGCGTGCACGGCCAACAAGCAACTTGTAAATGTCTACGTAGATGTAGTTATCATCCCTACCTCCCCGTAGTGAAGGACAGGGAGGATGGTCAGTCAAACTATTCATACAAACAACGAAATCGTAGGCAAGTTCCTAAGGATTAAGGAAAATATAGTTCACTTTCAATGGTGGCTGAACTTTTAAGACTTTATTTCCTCACGGGATTTGAGAGATTCCTTTTCCAGCAGAGGCGACGGAAATCGTTGAAATCGTGCTGTTCGATCTTAATCTTTCTTGTTTATCTAGTATCGTATGGTCAAACTTGATGGTCCTTTGGGACCGTTAAAAATATTACATCGGCTCCGTCTATATCAAGATTTTAAAAAAATAAAAATAAAATAAAATTCTATTTAGAATAATTTTTATATTTCATTCTAATTTAAAAAATAAAATAAATTAAAATAAATTTTTTCTCACTCAAAATCTTGATTTATTATGTATATTTCATTGAAATTCTAATCGTTTTAGTCAAATAGTGTTATTTTTTGTGTTTTTTTTAATTTTACGTTATCAATTATATACCTCAATCCAACCGTTGGATCATGCTAAATTTTGACAAGGAATCTCCTTATTGTTATGTCTCATGATAAAATTTTAAGGTAATCGGAGTTTAGAAAGGCCTTGCAAGACTGTCAATGATATTTTATAATTTTATTTAAATTTATAATTTTTTTATAAATGTTATTTTATTGTGTCATTTTTTAAGATTAAATTTTTTCTTAATTTCATTATTTAACAATGAGTTTATTGGTAATTGAGTTTCATAATTTGTTTTGATTTTGAGTTATCATGGTTTCATGACTTGGATCACGAATTTAAAAGGTTAACTTGGATTGACTTAGGTCGACTCAATATGTCGTCGTCTCAACGTTTGTTTTTTTAAAAAGTTGTCTTGAATTGTTTTTAGTCAAACAATATTTTTACCATTCGTCTGAGTTGTCTTTGGATCTGTCGAGTTGATCCGGTCATATCGGTTTAATTCTCATCTTTTTACTTGTGTTTGAAATTTAAATTATATAATTTCAAGTTAATTTAACTTTGTATTTGAATTTGTCTTTACATAGTTTTTTTGTTACAAAAATAAAAAACACTCATCTAAAAAGTTCAATATTTATCAACCTTCAAGCAAAAATAGTTTCTTCTTCTATTACTCTTCTTTGGGTTTTTATTCCACTTGTTTCTTCCTTCATTTAGTTTTATATTGTTTAATATTTTATTTTTCATTTATTAAAAGTTTGGTTTTTTATTTGTTATACACGTGATTTTTAATTATTTTTAATATATCTATCAGCAAAATATAATAAAAAGGATATAAATCCAAACACGCAACAACTCAACTATCACAATAAAAAAAAAAAAAATCTTCGGGTGATGTCACAAAGAGCAATTGATTAGGGAGTTTATTTTAATTCTTCTCTTTGTTGTGCACATGATTCTCAAGTGCTTTCAACAGATTCATTAACATAATCTAAAAATCTAAACGTCAAAAAAAAAAAAAATTTAGAAAATGTAAGGAGATTCTTTTCTTCAATAATTGAGTTTTTTTTTTTTTATTATTATTTACATAATGGCCTAGAATCGGTCTATGAAATTCATATTATGCTTCATATTGTAGGATCCAATATACCTTGCTTCCTCGACTCAACTTGATGGGATGGGCCACATGCCCTAATTTGTCCTTCTTGCTGAGACAAAATCTTCATTAAATATAATTAGTCCTTTAATCTTATATGAGCGGGACAAAGTAAAACCTAAATGTTAGCTCGCATCCATTGCAATGGAGATACGAAATCAAAGCCCTTTATTAAATAAAGCAAATTTACCACCACAACCATATAGACCCACAACAAGTGGATTCCTTTTACTTATTTTATGCTATAGATTTAGTATAAACCATACCACACACTCTTTTTCCCTTTAATTTGTAGCCAATATTCATTGCTCTCTGCCACCAAAACCACAAGTTGTCAACTGCAAATACACACTGTCCACTCAGAACCACGTTTTAAGTTTCTCCTTTCTAGGCATCTTCCTTTGTTCGTGTTCATTTCATCTAGCTATAATGTCATGCCATTGATATTCAAGGGGCCGGGAACTATGTCAGCATGGACTCTACCAGTTGATATGTGATGGAATGTATCTTGATAATATGTTGAAATTTTGAAAGGGATTTTAGCGTGATGGAAACTTGTCCTGTTCGTGCTAGAAACTGAGTTTAATGGGTGTCTTTTTTAAAGTTATTGCTTTGCTTTAGTTTTCAGAGATTTTGGTGTCTTGCAAGGCCTACAAGAAACTTGTAAATTATCAATTTAAAAAAAAACTAAGGCCCCAGTCTTTCGCTATAGATTGCGAGGGAAAGCACGGTTTATTATTCGAACAGTGTTTTTTTTTTTTTTT
>Ga0325405_1007641_pt1 | contig 10877 bp, 8 predicted proteins | sample PopdelMetagenome_21_FD_205663 | JGI IMG/M metagenome (GOLD analysis project Ga0325405, IMG submission 205663) | Populus deltoides microbial communities from Bellville, Georgia, United States - Xylem-Control-R2 | ecosystem: Host-associated > Plants > Phyllosphere > Stem > Wood/Secondary xylem...
TATTACTATAAGAAGTTTGTGAGAATTTCCCCGTTTTAACGTGTTTCTTATCAAACCTTTTCTAATGTTTCAAATCTCTCAATACATAGAAGATGTGAGCCATTTTAAGAAACATTTTTAAGGCGTCGACTGCTACCGTGCTTTCTTTGAAAGCGAAAGGAGACTGCTCTGTTTCTGCAGAATTTCGGTTCCAACAATTCCCCGTGTTCGGAAGGTGGAAATGCACGTTCGTTAGAAACACTAAATACCAAAGGTCATACCAAAGGTCATTTATATTTGGTAAACCATTTATTACATCGCAGCAATAGCTATGTCCGAATGCTGGAGTACCAACCCGTACTCGACAGCTTCCAAGGCTCCATGTTCTGATCTGTGGAGGAGAGCAATACAAGAAGAATTATTTCCCTTTCAGAGAAGCAGTTGTAGAATTTGCAGCCTTGGTAATTCTTTTGTTGGATGTCAACTAGTGATTGATGATATGAACCTCCACATCCTGGAAAGTTGCCAGTTCAGAGAAACAAGGAAGTCACGAATCTAGATGCTGTAAAGAGTGTAAAATCTTTATTTTACTGTAGTGGTGGTGGGCTGGGCTGGGCTGGGCTGGCAGATGGGAATCCTTGCCACCATTGATTCGAAAAAATTTCATGTATTCTGTTAATTCATGAATATGTGTTACAGGCAATATTTTATATCATGTCTTTTCTGGGTTTATGTTGGACGCGGCCCGTCAGTGCAAGAACTTATTATCTACAATAGTGAAATTGAAGCCTAGAATGAAAGCTCAATAACCAACTAACCTGAACTCTAATTAATTTTTTAATTTAGATAACAGAAATTTATATTAAATATTTTTATATCTTTAAATTTTATCTGAACTCTAATTAATTTTTTAATTTAGATTGATTTTAGATTTTTAGATAATTTTTTAAAATTATAAATTGGTTTATTACTCCTAAAATGTTTTATATACATTTTAGGTTAAAAATTGATTGAAAAACAAGTTTTTAGATAAGAAAAACTTAAGTCTTAATTTATTTGACACCATAATAATTGGAATCTAAACAAATCAGATGACATATCATTTATTTTTAAAAAAAAAATATTTGAGGTGAAATCTATCCTAATTGCAAACAAAAAAAAAATCAAGGACCCACTCACATGGACCTGCCAGGGCAGGCTCGCACGTGGGCTCTAAAACAATAGAACAAGCTGACTAGCCTAATCTTTGATTATTATTTTTTTATTTTTTTAATTAAAATGAACAATTTTTTAATGATTTTTCTCTAAATGTTTTTAATTTATATTTAAATTGGCACATATTCTTCTTTTTATTTTGTTTGATACTCTTTTAAATAATGATTAGTTTTTAGTTATGTATTTAAATTTAAAGAGTTTTTCTGATTCATATATAAAATTTTTTTTGTATAGATAAAATTTATTATTGAAAATAAAAAAATATGTTCAGATAATATTTCTAATATGTGCATCCTTACATGATTTTTTTTCTTTTGTTTTATTTAATCAATTTAATTTGTGTATTTATTTCTATTATCGTTTGCTCAAATAAAAAATTATTTTAATAAACAAATTTAGTAAATATAACCGAATAAATATCTTATCTTTCGATATTAAATATCTTAATCTATATTTATATTTTAATTTTTAAAGTTTTATTTTTAGGTATCGTTAATAACTTTTTATTTATTTATTTGTATATACAATTTTTGATTTATTTAATTACATGTATGTATATAAATTTTTATTTGAACATAAAACTTTTTAAATTACAGAAATACTTTGAAAAATTCTATATATATAATTATTTTATAAAAAATAAAAATACCTAACACATAACAAAAGAAAAAAAAAACGAGTACCATAACTAGTTATATTTCTAAACGTGGCAGCTTAAAAGGGGTCAGTCCATTATAAATTGAAAACCAAAGGTTCAAAATTAATAAAAAAAACAAAGAAATAGGACTGAATTGACTAAATGTTAAAACTTTAGGAATCAATATGATTTCTATTCAAAATATTTAAAAACGCTTCACTAGTACCTGGAAATGAAAATTCCTCTTTGCCCATAACAATCCACTGAGATGGATCCCATCTCCTTCACTTCGTAACTCAAAAAACCCTCCAAATCAATCAAAAATGGAAGAGAAACCGGCGGGGAGCCACGCTGACTCGCCGGCGTCAGCTGAGCCTGGACCTTCAAGGCGCCGACCTGGAGGGCACAAAAGAAAAGCGAATTCACTCTCAAATTTTTTCTCTTCACCTTTACCATCGAAACGGCTCACTCGCGAGAAAGCTGCGATCTCTAATCTCTCGAACCATAACGGTCCTTTTACTAGAGCGAGACAAATCCCTAACATTTTGGCTTCTTCGGCGCTTTCAGCGGGCGTGAAGGTCGAGCAGAAAGTAGCTACGGCGGTTCCGGATGCTGCGGCCTTGGTGGAGGAGGAGAGGAGGAGTAAGGTGGAGGAATTGCAAACAGAAATTGAAGCAGAGTTTGAGGTTATTAGATCTCGTGATTCTAATGCTCATATTGTGCCTAGTCATTGTGGTAAGTAGTGGAAGTTCAAGTTTTTGTATGTTTTCTGGGCAAGTTGGTTAATTTAAGTTTAGTTGCTGAGAAAGTGCGAAAAGTTTTAGGTTTTGGTGCGTGTATTAGCTGCAATTTTGAGAAATCTTGAATTTCAAAGTTTTTTTAGGTCAAGTTGTGTGCATTTTGTACTGCCGTTCATGAAGTGAGAATGTAAGAAATTATGTGTTTTGTTTTATGTGAAAATCTTAAATTCTTGTGATAAGTCAAGTGGGGAAATTGTTTATTAGAGGCAGACAATGAGTTTTGGTTTCCTCCCTTTTGGATTACAGGTTGGTTTTCATGGACAAAAATTCACCCGCTTGAGGAGCGTTTACTGCCTTCATTCTTTAATGGGAAGTCCCAAAGCCGGACACCGGATACCTATTTAGAGATACGTAATTGGATCATGAAAAAATTTAATTCTAATCCAAACACTCTTATTGAAGTGAAAGATTTGTCAGAACTTGAAGTTTCAGACTTAGATGCAAGGCAAGAGGTGCTAGAGTTCTTAGATTATTGGGGATTGATTAACTTTCATCCATTACAATTCGATTCTGCTCCCAATGCTGATGGTGATGAAGCGGCAAAGAAAGATTCATCTCTTGAAAAGTTGTTTTGCTTTGAAGCCATTCAACCATGTCCATCTATTGTTCCTAAACCTAACCTCGCAGCTCCAACTACATCATCTAGATTGTTTCCTGAGTCGGCAATTGCTGAAGAGTTGGCTAAGCTTGAGGGGCCATCTGTTGAGTACCACTGCAATTCTTGTTCAGCTGATTGCTCTCGCAAGCGCTACCATTGCCAGAAGCAGGTTGGTTCTTCACTTGGATTTGTTGGTTTTAATTCTGCACCACTTGCATTCAATTGTCTGTGAAGTATGGAATTTCTTTAAGTCAGTAGCTCGGATTGTTGGCACATAAGATAGGATACAAGCATGTGCCAAATATTAGTTTTTTACAGTATAGCAATATGGTACATGGAATGGGGCTACAAACGCTTGCTGAATTTAAGTTTCTCCTGATCCCCCAACCCGCTATATATTGCATTCTATCTAACTATGTTCCTATTGGACAGGCAGATTATGATTTATGCGCTGATTGCTTTAATAATGGAAAGTTTGGCTCAAACATGTCCTCGTCTGATTTTATTCTCATGGAGCCTGCTGAGGCTGCTGGTGCAAGTGGTGGAAAGTGGACAGATCAGGAGACTCTACTTCTCCTTGAAGCACTGGAACTTTATAAAGAAAACTGGAATGAGATTGCGGAACATGTTGCCACAAAAACAAAAGCTCAATGTATATTGCACTTTGTTCAAATGCCAATTGAGGATGCCTTTTTTGATGTCATCAATGATATGAATGGCACTTCCAAAGTAACAGTAGATGCTGATGCAACCGTTGATGAGACATCTGGCCCTAAAGATGTCCTTGATACAAGTGAGAGTAAAACAGGTGCTAGTGAAGATCAACCCCTGACTCCTCCAAGGGAAGCTTCAAAACCAGAAGATACAAGTGAAGTAAAAGGTAGTCAGGAAAGTACAGAAAATGAGAAAAGCAGTGAGGTGATTAATGGTCTGGAAATTTCCAAATCAGAAGATGCCAGTGGAGTGAAGGTTAGTGAAGAAATGGGTGAAAATGTTGCACTCAGAGCTCTTACAGAAGCATTTGAAGCTGTTGGCTATTCACCAACACCTGAAAACCGACTTTCATTTTCTGAAGTTGGAAATCCTGTCATGGCTTTGGTAAGTTGAATGTTAGCCTGCTGAAAACTATGATGTTTCTCAGGATGCATCTAGAAATGTGCCCACTATAAATGAATATTGATACCAGTATTAATGATGAAAACACAAGTGCTTCCCACACTTAAAAGTGAATTATCTTGATGAACATGCAAGGAAACCTGATAAGTTTCTGTAGCATGCTTCTAAATAACAAAAAATATATATGTAAGTGAAAACGTGGCAACTCTTTTACACCTAGCAGGTACATCTACCATGACCACTCTGTAGGTTCATGTTCCGGTTCATTCATAGTCATCTTCTACCTGCATTTGATTGGCAATCAGTAGTATCATTCCCTCCATTCACATAAAGTTTTCATGTTGCAAATAATAAAAAAAAGGATTGACCTTGAGGCTTAAGACCTTGTATGCAATAACTCATTACAAAATGCAGCTAATATATTTCAAATTATGGTTCCTTTCATCTATAGGCATCATTTCTGGCAAGATTGGTGGGACCTAATGTTGCTACTGCTTCAGCCCGCTCTTCTTTGAAATCCTTGTCTAGCAACTATCCTGGCATGCAGCTGGCAGCAAGGCATTGCTTTCTTTTGGAAGATCCACCAGAGGAGAGAAAGAAACCATCTGGCAGTGATTGGTATGTAAACCTTAACTAGAACTTAATTTTCTTTCCAATTTATGGGTTATGTGTCTTATGCGAGTAAGAGATTTGCAGTGTTGCTACTGAAATGGCTGATCATGATGCTCAAAAGGACAAGCAAGAGGAAAAAAACCAGAAGGAGAATAGCCCTACCTCAGGTTTAGGTGATAGAGACCTGTCAGATGATCACAGAGACAAGAAAGTTGGAGACTCTGTTCCAGAAGAGAAGAAACCACTGGATTCATCAAAGGGTGACTCCCCAGAGAAAGTAAATGCTGTAAATGAAGCAGAGACAGCTGTCTCTCACGAGGAAGTTGAACCTTGTAGATCAAAGGAATCTAGCAATTCAGAGTTACCGAAGGACCACACACCTAGTATTGTAAAGGAATTGGATGGGATACCACCCAATTCAGCGTGTCCACCAAGTTCCTTGAAGGAAACACTGGAAGTATCATCAGCCGAAGAGCATTCTCAGCTTACAGAGGTGGCTAAGGATGTGGATATGGTGTCTGATTTGAAGTCATCAGAAAAGAATGAGCCTTCTCAATCAGTTGCATCAATGTCAGTTGATGAACACTCTCAAGCTGGTGATGCATCAAAGGATGTAGACATGGTGTCAGATTCTCTGCCTGCAGACAAGGATGGGTCACAGCAACCAGCAAAATCAAATGCAGGAGACCACTCTCAGCCTACAGAGTCAACAGCAGATGTAGACATGTTATCTTCACAGCCTTCAGAAGTGAAGCCTCAGGATCTGAAGGTTGAAAGTGGAGTCACTTCAGGTCCTCTCTCTATCTCTGTGTGTACGTGCATGCGCACGTGTATCTATGTCTGTGTTTCAGATTTGGGGAAAACAATATGTATATTCAAGAGGGATCTTGGATGGAGTCAAAAATAAATGGGTGGGATGGAGTTCAGTGGGCATTTTATGTTCTGAGAAAGTGTGATTGTGTCACAGTGGTTGTGGTTAAAAAGAAAGAGAAATAAGAAAACAGTCTAACCACATAATGTCTTCTCAAAGCTTTTCCTGGATGAATTCATGAATTTTGCAAATTAATCTGGGTGCATACCAAAACTTGTATATCATTCTTTTGAATCATGTGCACTTGAATTGAGAATTGGAGGAGGTCTAATTGAAATTTGGTGGGAGAATTTTGACACCATGGTTCTTCTGTTTTGCAATGGTTAATTTGATATTTTGGCTGGGAGATTTTTCCTCTATGATTGTATCTTCTTAATTTGTCTGTTCTTTGCAGAAGAGGGTCCCAAAGATAGTAAGAAAGAGAAGCTTGACAGTGAAGTGATTAAAGATGACAATAAAATTGATAAAATAAAGCGTGCTGCAGTTTCGGCCCTATCAGCAGCAGCAGTGAAGGCAAAACTTCTCGCAAACCAGGAAGAGGACCAAATCCGACAACTTGCTGCCTCATTGATAGAGAAGCAGGTATTTTTACAGCCCAGTAGGCATTCTACGCTGTTATCTATGATTTTCCATAGAAGTATGACCTTGTGGATGGTTCCATATGTGCAGTTACATAAGTTGGAAATGAAGCTAGCCTTCTTTAATGAAATGGATAGTGTAATAATGAGGATGAGGGAGCAACTGGACAGGTCAAGGCAGAGACTTTACCAAGAACGAGCTCAGATAATCGCATCCCGACTTGGTTTACCACCTTCATCTAGAGCAGTGCCACCGTCATTACCTGCCAGCAGAATTGCAATGAACTTTGCAAATGCATTTCCGAGGCCTCCGATGAGCATGACTGCCCAAAGGCCACCGATATCAAGACCAATGGGTGCATTGGCTCCTACCCCTGGCACATTAGTGTCCACAACAACTACAGCAGGAAATTCAATTCGACCTTCTGGTCAGGAAAAACTTTCTTCAGTTGGGACAAAGTAGTCGTTCCTTGGAATGTTTGTGAATAGAGCTGCATTGATTTTTATACACCGGTCAGTTATGGCTAGTTTTACCAAGTGAGTGCCCTTTTCTGGTATTTCTGACTCACTTTATTGCATTTGATATCCTGTCACATTTCCATCTTTGCTTACATGTCCCAAGCCATCTAAAAATAAATAACCAGTGGATAAGCAGATCTGATGCTCTTTATATTTGCTCTTATATCCTTCCACTGACATGATGCTATCTGCCCGCAATTTTTCCTACTTCTGTATCCTCTGCGTCTTAGCAGTGCAGAGACTCGACTAAGCTCTAACACTCTTTTCCATCTGTTATGCAGTTCATTTTTTGTAGGTCCTGAGGGCGCTTTTTATCTCCTGCTGCAGGATCATTATCGTGCGACATGTGTCTATATTAGATGGTATGTTGCACTCAGCAGTCTCCTGGAACGGGAAAAAAAAAGGGCTGGTGTCTTTTACAATCTACTCCTTAGAAGCCACTATTGTCAGTGTATTAAAAAAAATGTGGGGATGGAGCTTTACTAGCAACTCAACGGTGTATTGCAAGATCATTGGATCCATTCGACTCAGAATTATGTGAGAATGGAGAGAATAATAACTTGTACCTTGAAATTTTGCTGATGGTTGCATTCTAGTATCTTCTAAATATTAGACATATAGCTAGTGTTAATAGTTTGTATTGGCCTGTAGACCTCTTACTGCTCCAAAATGCAGGCTGTCAGATGTAAGAAAAAGGATATTTGGATTCACAAATTGATGCAGATGCTCTGACGTGATATGCACTTCTGTTCAATATGGTCTAGAAGCCTCTGCCTCGAAGCTGCTCTGTAAATTTGTAATGTCTAGCTTAACAGTTCACAGGACAACCTGGGACCCAGTCTACTTTCACAGGCGCAAGGATGAATATCTGTGCCTAACTTATCTATGCACTGCGTCGATGAAATCTTCATTAACAAAACACAGTCACGGCCTAAGGCAGTGCAGTATAGCAATTTCAATTGATAGATGAGCCTTGCAGTAGTTATGTGGATTAACTTTAATATTTGAAGTTCTCAAACAAATTTCTTGATTGAAAGAAAAGGTAACAGCATGATGTAAATAATAACAAGAACAAATGGCGCGGCGCGCGCCTACAAAAAAATCAAACACAGCATGAACAAATCCAGCAGTTTTTACACTAAGGCGCCATATCCAGCACTACGGAACAATTTTTTCCCACAAACACTTAATTTACAGTCTAGCCTCGTACACAACGATTGGAAGGGCTCAAAACAGCCCAATTGTTTGTAGCACTATAAAAGATGATTTATTGCTGCCGAAGAATCAGGCTATAGTTCAGCACTCACATCCAGTTGACCTAGGTTGACTGCTGGTTCCAACATCAATGGTATCTGGCAAGTATCTTCATGCCACAATTTGCACGGGAAACACAAAAACAAGGAGAGTGCCATTAGTATCTGTTAGCGTTGTTAAAAAAGATAACAAGCACCATTCAGTGTTTTAGGAAAGTTAATAAAATAACGAACAGATTTTTTTTTTAAATGAGGTAACTGTTAACAAGTCCAAATTAATTGCTTTAAAAAGATCATCGGATCAGATATTCAGCAATCTTTACTAGCTAATTGCAGTCCAAAATAAGTACTGTACTGTACTGTACTTTAATGGCAAGCTCAGATTCTGATGTGAGAAATTTATCAGACCAGTCAATGTATTCACTGAAAGCAGAAATAAAGGGTGAGTTGTGAAAATAGATATGCTTATCTTTCTGACTTACATCTCTTCCTCTTCCCCACTCTTCAGGGCATTCTTTGCTATGCATTGGAAAGCTTCCTCAACATTAATGCCTTCCTTGGCAGAGGTTTCAAAGTAAGGGATATTCCCTTTCGAGGCACACCATGCCCGTGCCTTTTTCTCTGAAACCTGGAATTCACAAGAAGCAGATGTTTATCTACACAGAAAGGAATAGGTAAAGGGGGGAGTGTTGTGTGACGCATTCAAGATACATACCACTCTGCTATTTCCACCATCCACGTCGACCTTGTTTCCAAGAACAACAAATGGGAAATTCTCTGGGTCTGAAGGGCTTGCCTGCAAATTTTTTCTCAAATCATCATCGTGGATCAGCTTCAAAATAAAATCACAGATTTTGATAGATATGCTTTTCTGCAAGATTGAAAATAAATAGAGCGATACCTGAATGAGGAATTCTTCCCTCCAATTATTAAGGTTATCAAAAGATTTCATCGAATTGACATCATATACAAGAACACAACAATCAGCACCACGATAGAAAGCAACACCGAGGCTTTGGAATCTTTCCTGCCCAGCAGTATCCCAGATCTGCCAAAATAAAAGGATTTGCTAAATGTTTGGGTGCAGCAATCCAACAAAACACTCTAAGAGTTTGAGACACACAGGAGGGTTGACTAAGAATCCAATGGCATGATTGGCAAGCAAGAGAATTTTTTGTTTCTGTAATAACACATGGAATCAAGTTGCACAGGATATACAATAATCAAGTATTGGCACAGGTAGATTGCCAACCTAACGCCATAGGACACGGAATGCACACAGCAATCAATGTGGAAAGCTTCTCCCATGAAGTGGCAGGAACAGTGACCAACTTAGACCCCATCTGGAATCCAATAAATGGGAAGGAATACAATTACTCAAGTTCATTTTAGTCCAGTTGATATAATTGGATAGTGTGAAACAAATTGACATCAAAACTCATGTGAGCTTTTACAAAGACACAATAAGTTCCAAGGAAACTACTTACTGATTTTCTTTTACATGTATTCTATTAGGGATAATATGGAGACTTCTATTCAATTCAATTCAATTCATTTTCGTTTTGCTCTTACAAAGTAACAACGTGAGTCAGAAATCCATTCCAACTCGACACGCCGTAATGATATGAACAGAGTTTTGCAATGTCAGTCAAATTCTTTCAGTTCCCAAAAGTATACACGTCAAAAAAGCATCTATGAACTCCCAAAAGCATACACAATTTTACTACATTACTAAAATTGGAGTCACATCAATGAAATAACAAGGCGCTTAGGCTACTAGCACTACCAACCTGTAAAGTGAAGAGCCTATCTTCAAACTGAACTTCCTTGGTCAAGAAATCAGCTCCAATTGTCGCCTTGTATTGATTGCTAAACTTCTTGTTTACATATCTAAAAGCATTACGTCAAGAAAAACAACACCAAAACAGGATACATCTCGCAGTATAGCATGCAATACAGATTTTTTTTATATACTAAAACAATTACTAGTGAGATAACAACCAGGTCAAAAGGATACTGATTCATCAAAGAGGTCTTTCCTACCCTGCACATCGCGAACAAATTCTATTACTTCATTGAAATCAATCAAAGCAAACAAACATAGGCAGAGGCATTCAAAGTTAATCTAAATCCAAACTACAGATCAAAGCCTGAGAAATTGAGAAAAATCTCGGTACTAGAAAAACGTATAATTCAACCAAATAGATAAACAATTCTACAAATCAGAAAGAAATTTAGGATCTGGAAAGATCCGCCTAGGCAAACCCTAGAATTCAAAATCGAACTAGCAATAGAGGGAGGGGTAGGTAAGGTGACTGACCCGCTGTCTCCGAGGATGATGACCTTCAAGAGAGTTCTTCTACGGGAAGGCATCTTTGTTTTAATCGATTGATCTCTGTTTGGTTTCTGAAAAATAGAAGAGAAGGAAAGAGATTGAAGATTTCTTCTCTTTTCTTTTTTTTGGTGTGTTTAGAGTAGTTCTGAGCAGATCTTCTCTCTGCTAATTACTCTTGCGGAGGAGGAGAAAGGAGACGCTCATTTGTTTTTATATCTCTCTCTCTGTCTTTTCTTTTTTGAGTTCAGCTGAGAGCCTGAGACGGTCGGACTTCCTCTAGTTTATTAGAGCCTGCTTGGTTAGTGAAAGCTGGTAGTGACCTGTAATTTATGGAATCTATTTATTTATTTATTTATTTATTTAT
>Ga0325405_1007642_pt1 | contig 10877 bp, 12 predicted proteins | sample PopdelMetagenome_21_FD_205663 | JGI IMG/M metagenome (GOLD analysis project Ga0325405, IMG submission 205663) | Populus deltoides microbial communities from Bellville, Georgia, United States - Xylem-Control-R2 | ecosystem: Host-associated > Plants > Phyllosphere > Stem > Wood/Secondary xylem...
TCTTACAGAACAATCTAAAAAAACCTACAGCCTAGCTGGATGCACAGAAAAAACAAAGGAAAAATTTCTGAAGCACTGATATAAATGTAAGTGGATGGCTATAAAAAAATGTGTGGATTCTGCCGCAACAATGAGAGTTGTTGTCATGGGAAGAAGCAAATGCAAGTGTTTCTCGGTTAACCAAAGGCTTGCTGACTTCCATAAAAAAATAGCACAACCTGCCGCAACAAGTTTTTTTTGTTACCCAAAGGCTTGCTGAAAACCAAAAAGCGACCAATTACATGCCTTCCAAATAAAAAAAAAGGCAATGAATGCAGAACATTCTCTATGCAGAGATGTCGAGCGAGTGGAAGTCACTGCATTCCTAAGGGTTTCAATGATTGCAGAAAAAGGTAAGACTCCACTGGAGAAATGGGAGTTTGTTGGGGTTTCACTTGGACATACATCCAGTCTATCTAACACTATTCTTTCTTTCTTTTCCACTGCAAGTCCCTTCTTTGTGGCATGCGAACATGTGGGTATGTCAAGAAGGCTATTTATATAGCAATGTGCGTAGGGGGAAGTGGCCAGCCAGCCTATGTTTAATCTTCACTTTCTAGAGCTATGTGAAGTCATCTCACAGCCCATCCATTGTCTCCATGTTCTAACAATGCACAACATATCCAATATCTGCATAGAGAGCATGTTCCTGTTATAGCATCCATTGTAAGTTTTCAGACCTTTTATAAGTAGTTAATTTAATAAGGGTGGGAGCAGTAGTTTCTAACGACATTCCCACCTTTCTTAGTGCACAATAGTTGAATAGGTCGACGCGCCTCTCTCTTGTTATATTTCTCTGCAAAGATATCTTATATTCTTTTACCTAAAAGAAGAGCAAGAAGTATAACTGAAAGCCTAATTTATTCTATTAAGATCTCAGGAAATATAAACACTACTACTAATGCTGAATTTTCAGAAAAACCATGCCAAGCCTAATTATTACGGATTAATCTCCTGTGCATTCTTGCTTTTTTCAAGTGTGTGAGATTCACTGGTTTTCTTAGTCCTTTATATTGCTTGAAGATCCAGATTTAGTCCCCAGGCAATAAAATCTTTGTAATTTGACCCAATATCTCATGGCCAATTTGGGAAACATTTCAATTCATCTTTCATTGCCCTTTGATTACTTTGACTGACAATTCTTTTTAATGTTATTATTTTAATTTTTTCTCCCACCTGTGGAGCCCCAAACATCCAATAAACTTTAGGAGATTGTTACTTCTAGTATTCCCTAAATTACTGAAAGTTTATAATTTTTAATATGCATGCATGTACTCTGAACTAAAATTTAATGGAAACCTAGGCAAAGAAAGTGTTGTTTGCATTATCCTTTCTGCTACACGCACCACACTGTCATCCTTTGTGCTACACGTACACACTGTCATCCTTTCTGCATCAACAAACAGCAGATGCTATGACATAAAAAATGCTTCATACTCGAATAGTTGCAATAATTCATGAAGCCCAGTGGCAACACTTTTCAGCAAATGTTTAAGAATGGCATTAACTTTCATGCACGTGTTTGAACAGCCAAAAATTTCAAGAAATAAGACTATATAAATGTTTGCGTAGCTGAATTCCTGCTTACTTGAATGTAATTGAGAAATCATGGGGCAAATAGAACTAAATAGACTGGTTAAAAAGTGGAAGCCAAATTGAAAAAACATCCAGTCAGGGAGCTGACAATGCAAGGGGAATAAAAAAGGGAAAGAGCTGTGAACAATATAAGAAGCCTAAGCAAACATGGAGAGGAAAGGAGAAGCCCTGCACCTCAAGCCTCAACAGACAACAAACAAATGGTGGTGGCTCCCTGTAACAAAATAAATAAATAAATAAATCAAGAGAGCATCATAACAGATGAATCAGTAGAGGCTAAAAGCAGCTGTCGAAGCAGAGGCTAAATAGACTGGTTAAAAACTGGAAGCCAAAGTGCAAGAACACCCAGCCAGGGAGCTGACAATACAAGGGGAATCAAAAAGGGAAAGAGCTGTAAAAAAAAGGCCTTGGCTAACCTGAAGAGGGAAGGAGAAATCCTGCATCGCAAGCCTCAACAGACAACAAACAAATGGGGGTGGATCTCTGTACTAAAAAAAGAAAGTAAATTAATAGAGCATCATAACAGATGAATAAGTTGATGCTAACAACAGCAGTCAAAGCAGAGGATAAACTTGTGTCCAAGAGGGAAAAAAAAAAAAAATCAACCGCAAGATCAAAGATTCAAAGTGCAGAAAACAAACCAAATCCAAAGCAGTCCAAAACAGCAAAAAAAATGTAGCAGATAGAGTTTCTATTTTTTTCTAAGAGGAAGGAAAGAGGGGGGAAAGTGTACATACCCTCCCGCCAAACCAATGTCCTCTCAATTGTAATGGCACTCAGAGAAATCACAGAAACAATCAATGTCAGAAGCCCCTCAAACTTTGAGACACAGAAAAACAACAAAAATCACATACCAAGGTCAATCAATCTAGAAAATAGGGACGAAAAAGTTGATACAACCTCCCGAAACCAATGTCCTCTCAATTGTAATGGCACTCAGAGAAATCACATAACAATCAATGTCAGAAGCCCACTCAAACAAGGAGGCACAGAAAAACAACAAAACTCACGTACCAACGTCAATCAATCCAGAAAAAGGGACGAAAAAGTTGATATAACCTCCCGCAAACCAATGACTTCTCTCAATTGTAATAGTTCTCGGAGAAATCAAACGACGAAGCTATGTCAAAAGCCACTCAAATAAGGAGGCACGGGAATTCCACAAAACCCACAAACCAATAGCGACGAAACCAGATAGGAAGTAAAACCCAACTATAGTCAATTCCTAACAGAACCATAACAGGAAAAAGAGAAGAAAGAGATTTGGAAAGCTAACCAGGTCGTCAGACACCAACCGAAGGTCACACCACAAACAAAATTGGCAATCCTCCCAATGCAACCCGGGACAGAAACACCCAGCCTCTAAAACGCCAAAGGGAAGAGAAAGGACATGTCTAGCAAGTGTGCATTTAATGCTCTGTGACGACATGCCCACCAACCAAACAAAAGAGCCACATCGTAAGAAAAGAAAGCCTGGGAGCAGCAGAGGAGTCTCAAACAAAAGAAGAAGAGCCAAGCCACCATCAACAGACGTCAACGAATCCTCCTCGCAAGCTTTGAAGCACCAAAGCCACTTCAATAAGAGGACGGCGCGCCTAGAAGCCTACATGCAAGTGGGAAAAAAAAGTCATCAAACCTGAGCCTCACAGACCCCGCTTGTTCAGCAAGATGAAGAAAAAGCGCGCGAGAAGAACGTTCTGCTGATCGTGGGATTGGGAAAGCCCAAAGCCCAAAAAAACCGTTCCCCGAGGATTGGGATAGCCCAAAGCCCGCTCAAATATCAGCAGCCCGGTCGCGATCCAGAAAGGCGCCAAGTAGCGTAAGTTTTCTTTCAACCAAAGCTTCTGATTCGTTGAGAATGCAATTCAAAGCTCCTCAATATCCCACGAATTCCACTTTCTCATATTTTTCCCACTCTCGTCAAATTCCAATAAAACCATTTCCTCACCCTTTACAAAAAGAATTTTCACATCCCCAACTTCTTTCAATTTTTCCGGCTATCGATGGCAACAAGAAACCGTACCGTAGTGTACAAGAAGCACAGAGATGAAGTCAAGAGCGTGCGTGCTCCTTTATCATCGTCGCTGCCCGGTTCTAGCGGTCCGGTTATCGAAATGGTTAGCGCTTCGTTTCTTCGCTCCCAACATTCCTCTTATACTCCACTGAGCACCGAAGATCCAGGTCCTTCCACTTCCAGGTAGCTCTCTCATCTCTTTCTAATAATTTGATTGTTTTCAATAAAATTTTGCTTTTGGTGCAGTGGTGATGCGTTTACGATTGGTCTGCCGCCGGCGTGGGTGGATGATTCTGAGGACATATCGGTGAATATTCAAAGAATTCGAACCAAAATGGTTGAGTTAGTCAAGGCGCACGCGAAAGCTTTAATGCCAACATTTGGAGACGGGAAAGAAGATGAACGAGTGATTGAAGGTCTTACTCGAGAGATTACGGGTTTATTGAGAAATTCCGAGACTAGATTAAAGAAAATTTCTGCAAGTGAGTCTTTTGAGGACTTAAATGTTAGAAAGAATGTACAGGTATATGGTTTTAACTGTCAATGAGTCTTTCTGGTGGTGGCTTTTCGGGGAGGATTGTAATTAATGTTGGGTTTGTTTTTCAGCGGGCGCTTGCAACAGAACTTCAGAACTTGTCGATGGATCTCCGTAGAAAACAGTCCATGTATCTAAAACGTCTGCAGCAGCAAAAGGAGGTCTGGAATACACTTGGTAGTATGGAAACTGTTGTGTAAAATTGGCCATGGCTTTCTCACTTTGTTATCTTATACCGCTCGTATGCTATGCTACTGTTGGATTAGGTTGCTGTTGATGCCATTACTGTGAAGTGGTGATGCGCAGCTACTTGATCATGTTGAATTGTCTTGCAGAATCACTTGTTCATTGCGTCCTATGTAATTTTTTTATTATTTTATTTTCTGGCGCAGGGACATGACGGGGTTGATTTAGAGATGAGACTGAATGCGAACAAGTTTAGATCGGAAGATGATGGATTTAGTGACGTGGTATGCTGTTTTTTCTTTGTTGGGCTACATTTGCTATAAGCGACTTGGTTACTTGCATAGTATACTTACAGAATGTCATTTAATTATCCTTTCATATATGGAAACCGAGGGATGCAAGTCATTTAGAAAAACAGCATGTGAAGTATTTGGATATTGAGCGTATTCATTCACTTGATCTCCCCTCCTCCTTTCCCTTTCTCCTTTTTCAGGAGTTTGTGGTTGTGGGTAATTCCGAACGTGTAGCTTTCTAATTAGATAATTTTGGCAATTGAATCATGGTTTTCTCAACTTCTTGTGTTCTGTACCAGTAATGCTTATTCAACCAGTCCTGTGCAGTGCTTGAAGAGTAATGTTTGATAAATGTAGGATTTTAATGAGGGGCAGATGCTTAAGCTAAAGAAGAGTGAGCAATTTACTGCTGACAGGGAAAGCGAGATCAAACAGGTATTTACATGTGCCTAATTGGTCATTTGAGAGTCAGTTTCCAATTCCCATTTCAATTGACCTAGGATTTGTTTGTAGGTCATAGAATCAGTGCATGAGCTTGCTCAAATCATGAAAGACCTATCGGTCCTGGTGATAGATCAGGTTTGAGCCACATCTTATATCATGTCATGGAGGTGGATTTATCTATGATGGGTTCTAATCAAATCAATACGTTCTCAAGCAGGGCACAGTTGTTGATCGGGTAGACTATAACATTCATAATGTTGCGTCAACAGTAGAGGAGGGCTTTAAACAGTTGCAGAAGGTCCAGTTCTCTCTTTCTCTCCTACTTGCAGAAGCTGGGATGATAACATATTCACATGTGTGCATACACGCTACCACCCACGGCACAGCACATCCATCTTTCTAGAACAGAGTTTCTAATTTTGTGAAATTCAACATTTCCTGTCTGTTGCTAATACCATCCATACACTGATCAATTCTATGTAAGGAAAGTCTATTTTGATGCATAATTTGCTACTAAATTTTCATCTCTTTTCAACTATGATTCATTTTGGTCATCCTGGTTTTGCAGGCAGAGAAAAATCAGAAGAAAGGAGGAACGGTGATGTGTGCAACAGTACTTGTTATAATGTGCTTCATAATGCTGACCCTCTTGATCCTCAAGGAGTCGCTGTTGTGATCAAATTATGTTGTCATTTGACACCTTGAGCCTGTTGTGCATAGCTCTCGAATTCAATGAAAAACAAACTGACTGATAGGTTTTAACCCACTTGGATTGTGGAGATTAAATGGTTCGAGATCACATTTTACCATGCCGGTAGCTGAGCATCCCTCCCCTTCATCATTTGATTGGTGGGCTCGTCCACCTTCTGTTCTTTATTGCAAGTGTCTACAGACTACCCCCTCATTTCGACATGGAGATGCTTTTTTGTGTACACGTGAGCAGGCATAGAATCCTAGGGTATATGATGGTTGAACTAATACTAACCAAAAGTTACAGCACGAATTTGTTAGCATAGCATCCTTTCCGTTCATGTTAATTTTGTATATAATGTTTTTTTTATTAATCTAAACGCTTTTATTTATTTTAACTAGAAGGCATTTTCTTTAACCAAGAATGGATGGATTTATCTTTATAAATACATCATGGAGATAAAAATTATTTATATAAATATATGAAAGGAAAAAAAATAAAACATAAATTACAACAATTTCTCTGAAAGATGATCATTTTAAAAATAAATACTATTATTAAAAAGTGTGTACCAAACAATTTAAAAAAAAATAAAAGAGGGTGTCATTTAAATTTCATTTGTTTTATTGACAATTTATTTATCAAAATATTATTTGTTGAACCAAAAAATTATAAGAATCATAAAAGAAAATTTTAATAAAAAAATAATATTATATTAAAAATAATATATTCTAAGTTTTTGAAGTCTATTTTCAATGCAAGCATTTAATGATAGAAAGATTTGCAGAGAATAAGCCAGAACATTAAACTTAAGAAGAAAAACAAAGACAATCAAGGTTAGAAAAAAAAATGCTCCATAATTTTATTAAAAATTAATATTGAAAAAAGAATTCTTTTAAAATATATTAAAAAAAACTTATTTAAAATCTTTGAAAATAGAAAAAGAAAAAATTCTAACAAAAAAAGAGACTTGGCGCCTAGAGGGATTCACATTGCCTATTAAAAGATAAGGGTCTTCCGACAAATTTATTTATCCTCGTTGCACTAGGGACTGACATAATAACTATTGATGGAGATAAAAAAAAAATGACATGCATGACACGTGTTAGCCGTGCTAGTCATTTAAGTTAAGCTTAAACGACTAGCCTCTCTAGCCATTCGGGGTTGTCAAACAACTAGAAATCATGGTCATTTGGCCTCAAATGACTAGAATCCAAGTATTTTAGGACTTTAGCTATCTAAATATTATGTTCACATACACCTTTATGTATTTTTCAGGTTTTCTAGAAGTTGCATATACAAATTTTTCATGTACATAACTTTTTAAATGCATCATTTTCTATGTTAATGGCATGACCCATCAGAAACATCTTTAATGTATAATACAACAATCAACTTGTCATCGATAACAAGTATGATGCAATGATAATTTTTTTCCTTCATAAAGCAAAGTTTAAAGCCTGGAAGTATAAATACCCTAATCATAGGTAATATCCTAACTCTTGTACTTTACACATAATAGACATGGCCACACAATCTCATACATGATCATTAATCATCCAACAATTCCATGAACAACCTAATAATTCTAAGAACCGCAATCAACTGCCAACAATATTATGACCTACCAGCAACCATTAAAAAACTCTAAAAAGCACAAACAATCACCAAACAATTCCTAGAACCATGAATAATCTCTATATTCGTCGAATATACTATTTCTCTTACATTCTCTTACTATTTTTCCATTTACTGTATATTTTTTACTCCTTTAATATCTTACTAACTTAGGGTCTGTTTGTTTCTGCATTTTAAAAGCGCTTTTGATAAAATTTGAAATTTTTTTATTTTTTATTAACTTCAAATTAATATGTTTTTAGTGTTTTCAAATCATTTTGATGTGCTGATGTCAAAAATGATTTTTAAAAAATAAAAAAAATCATTTGCATGTATTTTGTCATGAAAAGCTATTTGAAAAGCAACCGCAACCACATTGCCAAACACACTTAAGCATAGGAGTGCTCCCTGCACCAACAAGAAAGCCCAAGATCACGGCTTAGGCCAAGATCACGGCTCTGAAAATCCTATATCCAATCTAAAGTATTTTAAAACTTTATTAGTGACATTGTCTATGAAAATTTGAATAAAATCTAATTCATTTTTTTCATCAAAAGTTCTTTTCATGGCTGATAAAATTATCACACTATGAAAAACACAAATTGAAACGACCGAGAAAGCGATCAACACATAATCAAAGGGATCACCTTGACCATGTTAAGCCTCAAATCTAATAAAACACCTCAAATGAAAGACTCCACAAATATATTTCTTCAATCACATATCTTATTTCAAATACAATTTTTTAACAAATAAATCATAATCAATAACCTACAATAACAACCTTTAATAAAATAATATCACAAAACTCATATATGATATTGTATTATTAATTTCCCTACTAATGCATAACCAATCTCACCATGCACATAACTCACCACACCATGTACATACCCATCACATGGTTTGTATAATAATAAGATATATGCAAACACTCATATTTAATAAATAATTATAAAAAACATTTATATCAATTATTTACAATCATTTAATGAATTTCAATTTATATCAATTATTTACAATCATTTAATGAATTTCAAAATAAAAGTACACATATAAATTTATAATACTTCTAAAATATATTTATAGTGATTACATACAATGACAACGTCATAAGTGGTGCTTCTAAAATAAATAAACAAAATTAATCACAACATTGAATCCATTCCAAATCCAAATGGAAGCAAATGAAACTTGATAATCCACCATTAATAAATTTGAATACATGTTGGGACCTAACTGAAATCTATCTTTTACCATCAGTGATCAAATTGTAATTTTTCTAAAATTTAGGGGTTAAATTGTAAATTTACAAACATTAAAGAATTAAACTGAAAAATATCATAAATTAATTACCAAAATAAAATTATTCATCTTTAACCACATAATCAATTTTTTGCATGATTTCAAAATATATTTCGATGGTCAAATTGTATTTTTTTCCTCTAATTTTAAAGACTAAATCGTAATTTTCACAAATCAATGATAAAAAAAAAAAAATGATCATCTTCAACCTTTAAAAAATATATCTGGATTTTCAAGCAAGGTTATTACAACTTTTTTTTAACCCTTCTTACATATCAATTAAACAAATCAATCCCAAACCATAATTCCTAATAAAATCACCTAAAATCAATTAATTCAATCACACTGATATCAATATATTAATCAAACTTTAAAATATATAATTCAAATCTTCGTCAACCTTGATAAATTCAAAATTACACTTATAATAAAAATCATACATATCAAAATTTAATTCTCACCTTAACAAGTTATTGAAATCCATCATCCATATAAAAAATCATTTTTTAATTGAAACTTACATATAACTAAAAAAAAGGAAAATAAAAGATATAAAAAATTGGTGAGAGGTGAATGAGAGAAGGGATAAACCTAGTCTTGCTTGGGCTTAGTCCAAGTATATTGATTTTCAATAAAAATCACTTGGACATGGCCCGTGCAATAGGATCTTAACCACTTAGACTTGTTATTTTTTTTAATTTTTTTCTTGGATTCATCATCAACAAAGCAATTTCAAATAAAATATGTAAAATAATCGAACTAAAATATTGTCTTCTAATGAAAAGAAAAGAAAAGAGAATTAATAATGTTATTTATAATTACTAAAATCGCATTTACAATTGTAAGTTTTATGATTAAAAAATCCAACGTTTATGTATAAGATTATAATTTGAGTTGTTAAAATCATAATGTATAATTATTAAAATCCTTTTAAAAATAGTAAAGATTTTGATGCAAAGAGCTCTAAATGACTTTTTTTTTTTTGCTTAAGATCCTAATGCAATTGGGATTTAACCTGTGAAAATAGTAACATGAAATCTAAGTAGCATTATTCATGATTACTAAAAACCCATTTAAAATTTTAAATATTACGATTCAAAGAACCCTGAATGATTTTGTTTATTTGGTGTTTAATTTTTTATTTGTATGTGATTTTAATCTTAGAGGTGTTGTTTGGTAATTATCACTTTTGGATAAAGTAGATTTTGTTTATTTGGTGTTTAATTTATGTGTTTTGGATAAATGGATTTAATAATTGACATTTATTAGTACTATAGTAACTAAGAAGATACTAAATATTTCTAATGCCTTAACAATTTCATTTTATTTTCTAAAATGGATTAATTAAACATACTTAAGGAAAGGTTTTATCAAACAAAGCATAAAAGAGGTTTTCCACTTTCCTGTAATAAGGTAAGAACTCCACACAAACATATGTAATGTAGGGATGAGAAAAAAAACTGAAAAATCAATTAAATTGAGAAAATAAAAAAAAAGCTGAAAAAACCGAACCATGAAACCGATTAAAATTTTGAAACAACTGACTGGTTCAGTTTTAATTTTATAAGCTCGAAACCAAAAAACCTGAACTGAACCCAATCTAGAAAAAAAACCGAGCCAAACCGGTTTGAACTGGTTTTTGTCCAAAAACAATCGAACCGAAACCGGTCGGTTTGAACCGGTTTCGGTTTTTTTTTTAATTTTTTTCAGTTTCATTACTTTTTTTTTTATAAAAACCGAACCGAATCGAAAATGATCACTTTTAATATAACAGTTTGAATCTGTTTCGGTTTTTTTTTATTTTTTTTCAGTTTCATTACTTTTTTTTTATATAAAAACAGAATCGAACCGAAAATAATCACCCCTAATATAATGAATGAGAAATGATGGATTGTGGATTTTTTAAAAAAATAAGTGATTGGTTAAATATGAAAAGATTATTTATCCCATCAACTTGTTTAATTTTTTTTATACATGTTGCATTACTCCAGAATATATTTCCAAAAAAAGAAAAATGAAGTATTGAAATTATTCTCTTAAATTTAAAAACCAACCTAAAAATATATTTTGATAATTCTTTGGATAAGTGTTGCATGGGAATCTCAATCACAGTAAAGATAATTTAAGGATGAGTTTTCAAAACCTATTACGACTTTG
>Ga0325405_1007645_pt1 | contig 10876 bp, 10 predicted proteins | sample PopdelMetagenome_21_FD_205663 | JGI IMG/M metagenome (GOLD analysis project Ga0325405, IMG submission 205663) | Populus deltoides microbial communities from Bellville, Georgia, United States - Xylem-Control-R2 | ecosystem: Host-associated > Plants > Phyllosphere > Stem > Wood/Secondary xylem...
TCTCAAAGATCATTGCACAATCCCCACAGGAGATCATAGAGTAATCGGTACATTGTAATTTCTTAAACCTGGGGTTTAGGCTTTTAGTTTTGATGTAGGACAGCGTGACGAAGGAATCCTCGACCGATTGGAATAATAGTTCTGCAGGGAAGAAAACACCGGGAGCCGAGCAGTGTATTCTGCCTACAACTACTCTTTTCCTTATTTAACATAGACTCCTATATTGGAGTCCTTATTTTGCTAATATTATTGCTTAAGTTTAGGACTTTGATTTACGTCTCTAGTAGGAATTTTCTTATTTTCCTATTTATTTCTATAAGTGATTTTCTTATTAGAATTAGAGTTGACAACTTATAAATACAAGCAACCCCCTCATTGTAGTCACGTTTGTTTTTGAATAAGAATTTCTTTCATAAACATTACTTTGTTACTTGTGGATTCGGGTTTAGTATTCTCACTCGTGGATTCGAGCAAATCAGAGAAAAGGGGTGGTGACCTTTTTTCGTTGTTAGTTTTTCACTACGTCAGTTGGTATCAGAGCAAGATTAACTTGTTTAGATGGCGAACACACAGAATGAACACGAAGTCCTTGATGGCGAAAATCATGAACAAGGCATGATTACACAAGCTGAATTCAGAATTTTCCAACGTGAGACCCAGCAAGCGTTGCAAACAAGTCAAACGACTCTTGCTAAGCTGACGATAGGAAATAACCAGCGCCGTGAGGTGGTTCGCGAGAATTACAGAGAAAGAATTGACCCTGTTCGTGAACGCCATCTGATTCCTCGTAGGCAGCTAGCCTACGAGGAAGAACTTAGTGATGATGAGGAATATGTTGAACACATGTTTCGGCATAATCAATAGAGGCAACACAATATAGGAGAGCGAGAACCTCAAACTTTCCGTATGAAAATGGATTTGCCCAGTTTTAATGGTCAGCTTCAAATTGAGGGGTTTTTCGATTGGTTGGCAGTAGTGGAGAGGTTTTTTGATTACATTGAAATCCCTGAGGATAAAAAGATGAAGTTAGTTGTTTATAGATTAATGGGAGGAGCCTCTATTTGGTGGGAATAACTGCAACTCACATGGATACGACAGAGAAAAGGGATGGTACAAATATGGTCAAAGATGAGACGACTTCTACAATCCAGGTATTTACCACCAGATTATGAGTAGATATTGTTTCAACAATACCAGGATTGTAGACAGGGAAACAAAACAATGCAAGTATATGTTGAGGAATTCCACATGCTATGTCACGTAATAACCTGTCGAAAACGGATGTGCAGCAAGTGACTAGGTTTGTTGGGGTACTGCGTTTGACTATACAAGATCGAGTTTCAATGCAAACCATCTATTCTTTAACTTAAGCCATTAACCTAGCTACAAAGGCAGATGGTCAAATGCGATAGTTGTGACAGGAAACTCTTTTGATCTTACTCGTGCTGTAGTGGACAAAGAAAAGTTCCCAATAATAGTGAGACGCTAGTAAAGACTGCAGGGGTGCCACCAGAAGCACCTAGGAATCCCTATGCTTGACTTCAGATAAATGCTACAGATGCAAGTGACCATGGCATCAGTCCAATCAGTGTCCAAGGCATGGTACAGTAAACCTAATTGGACCAGGGGAGGTAACAGACTCGGCAATAGAAAAGGTAAAGGATGAAACAGCGTACACCTATGAAGAGGATGAAATTACAGGGGAAGATGATGGAGAGTTACTGTCATGTGCCCTTTTAGTTCGAAGACTTCAACTAGCGCCAAAACAAATGGAACAGTCATAACAACACAACATATTCCGAACCAGGTGCACTGTGAACATTAAGGTATGTGATGTTATTATTGATAGCAGCAGCAGTGAGAACATAGTGTCAACAAACATGGTGACGAAGCTAGGCTTAAAAACTAAGAAACATCCATCACCATATAAAATTGGCTGGATCAAGTAGGGTGTAGAAGCAAAGGATACTGAAATTTGATGCATTCAATTCTCCATTGGGAAAAATTACCTAAACAAGGTTACTTGTGATGTTGTCGAAATGGATGCTTGCCATATGATTCTAGACAGACCGTGGTAGTTTGATGTGGATGCTACATATAAGGGGCGTGATAATGTGTATATCTTCATGAAGGGAGGGCAGAAGGTCGTTTTGGGTCCCATAAAAGAGGAATTCTCTACAGTAGAACCGGAAACTAAAAGGAAGCCAATGTTTTTGGTTGATGGGGGAAGATTTATGGAGGAGACCAAAGAGTCAAGTGAGATTTTTGCAGTCGTAGTTGGAGGAGGAATTGGAATCGAACCTCCCAACATCCCATAGTGTAACAGCCTCAAAGGTTAAATCAATTTATTCATTTAACTTCCACATAAAGGGTAAATGGAGCATAAATTTTTCTTTTTATTGAGTTCACTGAAATTTCTAATAAAATTTCGGTAGTCTCCCCCATACTGGGAGGTCCCAAGTTATCGACAATTTACTCTGCACACATTTATAATCACATCCCACCCATAATCACATCCATAATTGGTACAAATCAACCATTTAATTCATTTGAGAATATACTTAGGACAAATCTTCATCCTCAATTTCCATCTTATATCATATGCATAAGTTAGTAATTAAGAGAACCATCCAAGTACTGAAATTTCATACATAAGCACAACACAGTTTAACATTCTGAACATAAGCATAGATTGATACATTTAATATTCTAAAAATAAAATAATACAAGGAGTATACTATTCTATTCAGGTTATATGTTTATTGCATAACAAAATTACATGAATAATCCTGAAGTTCCTAACTTATACAAAAAGGGATCAAGGAACCTAAATTCTACTCCTAACGTGAATAGGAAGGACCTGCAAAATATAAATTTTCCATATAATTAAAAATAACTAAAATACAAACAATTCACGGAAGAAATATTATACAATACATCTACCTACTTAAGTCATATGCAATTCAATACACCACCACCAACCCCTTTTAAGGATTATCAAATTTGCTTCCTTTAATTACTTCTCCCCACATTGGGAAGACTACTGCCGACACTAATGACCTCCATAAGTGTCTTTAGTTGCTCATCTTGGGGTCAAATAATCAAATTCATGAAAATGCTGACACTAACACGATCGTTGGTGTCATTAACTATTTTTGGACCGAAATAGTTAATCAACGTTCTATGTTATCTTGGGAGGTCCTTGGATATGTTGATATCAAGGATTCTTGACATCATTAGATTTCACATCAGAAAGCTAATCAAGTCCATAAATTTTATCGATATCGACGGCACCAGCCGATATCATTAACTATTCTAAACTCGAATAGTTAATCAAGTTTTATATTTCTCCTCCCACGTACCGGTAATTCCGATGTTAACCAACTTGGCTAACATCATTAGCCTCCCGTATCTGGGATATGCTAATCAAATTCGAGGAATAGTCATTCCTAAAATTCATTGTTATTGTTCATTTCCTCCAAAAGAACCCATAAATTAAATCCAACTCTTCTTTTCCATTTTCCTGTCATTTAAGCTTTACTTTTCCCTTTTTCTTTTCTTCATCAATAAGCACCAAATTTATATAGTTCAATAGTTAGGTAAAATAATTATTAACTAGAGGAGATATAGGTATCGAGTACCTACTTGCTATGGATGTTCGATTTGCGTTCCCCTATTGTTGTTGCACTCCTCTTGCGGTTTCTCCTGAAACCACAAATACCCATCATTATTCCATGTTAATCCACATATCACAACATAACAGCAGAAATGGTGATAATATTCATTTCTCTTGATCATTATTCTTTCTCACTTAAATCCCCCCATTATTATCCCTTAAAATTTCAGCTCATTAGTAATCCTAATGAACATCATGAATTTAATTTCAATCATGTTTTATTCTTTTCTGAAGATCATGACACAATGTTACACACTTTACAAAGGGCAAGAAAATGAACTCCACCCTTAATATGGTTAAATCTCGTTGTTTTGTCGACTTGACTGAATCTGCTAGCAAGGGTGACAACTTGACCTCCCCTCAGATTTTTATTTGTATATGGAGTTCCGGAACTCCAAATTAGATGGGGTCAAAATTGTTGGAAAGCTAACACTCCCGACTACAACTTCTATGAAGGTACCCTTCCTGGATTCTATCACCTTCATTTCCAAATTCCCTCAGGAACCAAGGCGACGAACCTGCCATGTTTCGTCAATGGACAAGGTATCTCCAATTTATCTCCAATCCTTACTTCCTCATCAGATACAGCAATGTCTTCCCTTTATTCATGGTAACCCGGCTCATTTATGACCTCCCAAGGTCATTTGTACCAAGTTAATTAATTAAGCAATCATAAGTTCTCCTCCCCTCTTTTCTTCCCCTCTAGTGGTTGGTCACCCTGCATCAGTTCTCTCTCTGTTTTTTTTTAATTCCTTGCATCCCTTCACATTCAAGATCATTTCTATCACTAAATTATGCATGAATCACTTAATCCATCAAAATTTATCTTCCCTCCCTGGTTTGGCTTTTGGCCAAAACATACCTAACAGAATCAAAGGTTCCCTTCCTCTCTTTTATGTACTCATTTCATCTTTTAAGGCACTTAGACTATTCTAGTCTACTTAATTTCAATCATTTTTGCATTTTCCCAAAATTTTATGTTCAAAAACCCTAATTTTCAATTCAAGAAAATTATGAAACTTCTAATCAAATTGAAGTTAATTTCATAGAAATTGGAATTAAAACTCCTTATTTGGATGAAATCTAAAACTTCACAACCTTTAAAAAATCTTAGCCTTTTTCTCCTTGCATATAGTCGGCCATTTTTCCCTCTAATTTCTTCACCAATTCTTCACTTTTCTTTTTGGTAATTCTCCACCCAAATGTGTTTTCTCCGCTTGATAATTCCAAGGCTTGTATAGGTATACTAATTTAGATGTTCACTCTTAGGTTTGATGAAGAAAAAATCTAAAATCCCCCCTTTTCTTGATGTTATCCAGTCGACCATAGGAGAGAGAAGGAATGAGGTATTTATAGTCTCATTTCTTCCTAATTCCATTTTAGCCCCATCTTTCTCCCTTTTTCTTAATTAAGCTAATTTTTTTTCCAAAATTAATAAATTCTATCATCATCATTATTTTTTGAGTTACATTATTTTTTTATTATAACAAAATTTAAATTATTATAAACCCCCCTCTTTTTTTGTATAATTTGTTCTGGGGTTTCACACATAGGTGCTGCAACCCTTGCTAGCAAAATTTCACGAAATCATATTGTCAGAATTACCAGATGGGCTACCCCTCATACGCGATATTCAACACCAGATTGATTTAATTCCAGGAGCTAGTTTGCCAAATTGGCCACACTATCAGATGAGTCCGAAAGAGAGTCAGATCTTACAAGAACAAGTGGAAGAATTGATAAAAAAAAAAAAGGTGGTTTAGGAGAGTATGAGCCCTTATGCGGTGTCGACCTTGTTAGTACCAAAGAAAGATGGCAGTTGGCGCACATGCATAGACAGTCGGGCTATTAATAAGATCACAGTTAAGTATTGATTTCCTATTCCTCACCTGGAGGATATGCTAGACATGCTGTCAGGGTCCAAAATATTTTTGAAAATTGATTTAAGGAGTGGGTATCATCAGATTCGAATCAAACCCAGAGATGAATGGAAAATTGCTTTCAAAACAAAGAAGGGTTTATACGAATGGTTGGTAATGCCATTTGTGCTAACCAACGCCCCGAGTACCTTCATACGACTAATGAAATTTGGACTAACCAATGCCCCAAGTACCTTCCTTCATGTGACTAATGAATTAGGTACATAAACCCTTCATTAGCAACTTTGTTGTAGTGTACTTTGATGATATATTGATTTATAGCCAAAGTGAGTCTGAGCACTTTAAGCACTTAAGGAAAGGACTGACGGTTTTACAACAGAATAAGTTGTAATTAATAAAGTGCAAATTCATGACCATCAGTTTATTATTTTTAGGGTTTATTGTGAGTACTAATGGAATTAAGGTCGACGAAGAAAAAATCTGAGCCATCTGGGAATGACTTACCCCAAAGAATGTCGGCGAGGTGTGTAGCTTTTATGGCCTCACACCATTCTACTAGTGGTTTGTCAGAAATTTTAGCTGAATCGTCGCACCAATCACTAAATGCATAAAAAAAGGGAAATTCCATTGGGGAGCTAAAACAGAGCAAAGCTCTGCGCTGATTAAAGAAAAATTATCTTCTGCCCTAGTTTTAGCACTGCCAGATTTTGACAAATTATTTCAAGTGGAGTGTGATGCGTCTATTATAGGCATTGGTGTTGTCCTATCTCAAAAAGGCAGACCCATTGCAATTTATAGCGAGAACCTCAGTGATGCTCGCCAGAAATGGTCCACCTATGAGCTTGAACTATATGTTGTGTTTCGAGCTTTAAAGGTTTGGGAGCACTACTTAGTGTAGAGGGAGTTCATCTTTTTTAACGATCATCACGCACTGCAATTCATTAATAGCCAGAGTAGTGTGAACTTGATGCATGCACGTTGGGTATCCTTCATACAACGATTCACTTTCACTCTGAAACATAAAGCAAGTTAGCTAAATAAGGTAGTTGATGCTCTAAGCCGAAGGGTATTACTACTTGTCACAATGTGTGCTGAAGTTATAGGTTTCGACTGTCTTAATAAATTATATGCTGATGATGAGGATTTTAGCCATGTCTGGGTAAAATGTTAGCAGGGACTCTCTCATGAAGGAATGCATATTCAAAAGAGGTATTCATTTTGAGGCAATCAGTTATGTATTTCTTGGAGCTTATTATGGGAGTAAATGATCCATGAACTACACGGCGGTGGCTTGGGTGGGCACCTGGGTTATGGTAAAATAGTAGCCCTTGCAGAAAAGAGGTATTATTAGCCCCAGCTGAAATGGGATATTGATAGCCATGTCAAACGCTGCCTACGTGCCAAGCAACCAAAGGACAAACTCATAATATAGGTCTATACATGCCCTTACCCATTCCAGCTGCTTCTTAGAAAGATCTTTTTATGGACTTCTTTCTGGGACTTCCACAAACTAAGCATGGATTTGATTCTGTCTTTGCGATGATGGACAAATGCTCTAAAATGGCTCACTTTATCACATGCAAAAAGACTTCTGATATCGTGCATGTCGCTAACTTGTTCTTCAAAGAAGTTGTTCATTTACACGGGGTCCCTAATTCTATCACTTCATATTAGGACACCAAATTTTTAAGTCACTTTTGAAAGACTTTATGGCAGCTGTTTGACATATCCTTGAACCTCAGCAGCACCAATCACCCTCAAACCGATGACCAAACAGAAGTGGTAAACCAAACTCTTGGAAATTTAATCCACTTCCTATCTGGGTAGAAACCTAAATGATGGGATCTTACTTTGGCCCAAGTTGAATTTGCTTATAACAACATGCTAAATAGGTCCACTAGGAAGACTCCATTCCAAATTGTGTACTGCCAACCCCTAAGTCATGCCTTAGACTTGGTGCCTCTGCCTAAACTTCCTGGTATTAGTATTGTAGCAATTCAGGAAGAGGTGCGGAAGAATCTGAAGGAATTTAATGCCAGGTACAAGGCAGCAGTAGACTGCAAACGGCGAGCTAAAGCTTTTTAGGTAGGAGATCTTGTGATGGTGTATCTACGTAAAGGGCGAATGCTAATAGGAACATATACCAAGTTAAGCGACAAGAAGCATGGTCCTTTCTAGATTCTGCGGAAGATTAATGATAATGCATATGTAGTGGACCTCCCTACAGCTATGACCATATCTCCCACCTTTAATGTTACTGACCTATTCGAATATCATCCTCCAAATGAATGTTCTTCTCACTTGACTAACTCGAGGGCGCGTTCTTTTTAAGCAGGGGAGGCTGATATAGGACAGCTTGATGAAGGATTCCTAGACCGACTGGAATAATAGTTTTGCAAGGAAGAAAACACTAGGAGCCAAGCAGTGTATTCTGCCTACAACCACTCTTTTCCTTATTTAACATAGACTCCTATATTGGGGTCCTTAATTTGCTAATATTGTTACTTAAGTTTAGGACTTCGATTTACATCTCTAGTAGGAATTTTCCTATTTTCTCTTATTTTGTTATTTATTTTCGTAAGTGATTCTCTTATTAGAATTAGGGTTGGCCGCTTATAAATACAAGCAGCCCTCCCTCATTATAGTCATGCTTGATTTTGAATAAGAATTTCTTTCAGAAACGTTACTTTGTTATTCATAGATTCGGGTATTGTATTCTTTCTCGTGGATTCGAGCAAATAAAAAAAAAGGGACGATAACCATTTTTCATTGTTAGTTTTCCGCTATGTGAAGTTTTATACCCCCTCTGCTATTGTAATGTTTTCTTTCTCCTCTGCTCTTTTAATTTGCACTTGATCGATGAACAGGTGGCCTGACTTGTACCATCACTAGCCAAAATGTCTGAAAAATCTCGGTTCTACAATATGTAGGCTATGTTTGTTTCTCATAATTCACTTTCTGGGAAACCACTTTCCAAACTTTCTTGTGTTTTTTTGACATTAGAAAAGTTGGTCAACAGAAAACACTTTCAGTCAAAGGAAAATTTGGCTTGGTTTCTAAGAAAGTGTTTTCCTGGAAAATTTGAGTGGAAAACACTTTCTGGAAGTTGTGAAAAATTTAGAAATATCATATTATTTACTAATTATATCAAATTTGATCCTCAAACTTTTGACTGCTATATATATTTTGTTTTGAATATTTATTTTTCAATTTCATCTCTTAAAATTTAATTTTTATATTAACTTTGATCCTCATTTTTATATTTGTTATTTGCTTTTCCCTTATCATTTTTTTATTGAAAATTTTTATCTATCAAATTTGGTCCTCATTCTTTTGATTGTTACTTATTTTTTAAAAAATAATTTATGAAATGTTAATTATTATTATTTTAATTTCTTCATCTTTAATTTTTTTTATTTTTTAGATTTGATCTCTATTATTTTAATTATTATTTATTTTATTTGAGATAATTTATGAAATTATATTTTTTTTCAATTTTATTCTCATTCAACTTTTTAATTTGTAAGATTTATTCCTTATTATTTTAATAAACTTGAGAAAAATAAAACATTAATAAGTTATTTTCCAGCTCGTTTTTCATGACATAACCAAACATTGAAAAGTGTTTTCCAATTTATTTTCCATTACACTACCAAACATCAGAAAATAATTCACTTTCCAAAAAAAACTACTTTCCAGCAAAAAAAGTCGTAATATACGAGTGGAATAAAAAAAAGTTTATTCTGGATCATTGTCCTCTTTGGCTAACATAAACTGGTTACATTGTGATTGCACAATCCCCACAGCAGTTTTCGTTGCGTCTTTGTCCATTATATTACCCTCGAGGACAGCTTTTGCTTCCAATGTCGCCTGCTCTCTCTGTTCGATGAATAAACACCCCCGTAAAATTTTTTAATGTTCTTAGAAATATCAAAATAAAATTTTCCAGAAGACAACTCTGGAACTATATTACCACAACAAGGCTTTGATTGAGTGTTTGGATGTAACACATAACTTATCCTATCAGGCGGTGGCGGAGCCACGTAGGGTAATGAGGGGGCAATTGCCCCTTTAATCCTTTTGTTTTTCTTCAATTCATTTTATATTAATATTAATAATATCTAGTAGATTTATTTATTTTTTTTGTTGGTTATCAATTAATTCAAATTAGCTATTATTAAATTTAGAGTTGAGAAAAAAATCAAAAAACTAATTAAATGAAGAAAATAAAAAAAAATAACCAAAAAAACCAAACTGTGAAAAAAATAAATTAACCCAAGTTAGTTTTTTCATTTTGAAAGTATTCTTATATTAATTTAATTTGATAGGATTTAGTATATATATTTCAAATTAATTTTTTTATATAATAAATATCTATATAATACATAATATATAATATCAAGTATTTATTAATAATTTATCTTTTTATTTAAAAAATTTTAGCTCTCTCACTGCAATCAGGTAAGATGACGGTGCCCAGTTCATCAACTGGGCGGCCATCTGGCCCACGTTCCTTGCAAGTTGCTGCTGCAGTTGCCAGGTAACATCTGGGGAGTTGGAAGGAGTCACTAGATGGAAGAACTGGGGCCATGAGGTTTACTGCAATCCCCGAGCTCTGAACCTTACCAGCCACACGACCCTCAACACAGCAGACAGGCAATTCGTTCTAACATGGTTGCTGTGCCTTTGATATATCAAAATTGGCTGCTTAGGCATTATGTTTAGGAAATATTTTTGAAAAAAATTAAAAAAATTTTATTTTTTTTCTTTACTTCAAATTAATATTTTTTTTACATGTTTTCAGATCATTTTGATGTGTTAATGTTAAAAATAATTTTTAAAAATAAAAAAATATTATTTTAATGTGTTTTGAAATAAAAAGTATTTTAAAAAATAATCGTTATCGTATAGTCATGAAAATCTACATAACTTAAGAAGACTAATTGATATGTTTTGAAAGGCAACCGTTATTGTATAGTCATGAAAATCTGTATAAAATTTTAAAAAGTTATTATTTTGATATGTTTTGAAATGAAAAGTATTTTAAAAAGTAATCGTTATTATACTTTTAAATATATATAAAAATAAACGGATTTGTTGGGGTTAGAGATTTTTTGTGTGAGTACAAACCATTTCATAATTCATACGTGACATCCATTTCATATTAAATTATCCTATAAGGATGTAGATGGGCTTGAATTACACTTGTGATTTAGTGTTGTTATGCCCTTTTCCTGTACTTTCTTAGTGTTCGGATCGATAGGATCTCTGGCCTTGGGGCCTTGTCGTTAATGTCAAAACTTCCCTGCAATTCAAAAGA
>Ga0325405_1007651_pt1 | contig 10869 bp, 9 predicted proteins | sample PopdelMetagenome_21_FD_205663 | JGI IMG/M metagenome (GOLD analysis project Ga0325405, IMG submission 205663) | Populus deltoides microbial communities from Bellville, Georgia, United States - Xylem-Control-R2 | ecosystem: Host-associated > Plants > Phyllosphere > Stem > Wood/Secondary xylem...
TTGATTTAGGACCGTCTAAATGGTATCTCAAGCAACAGCGATATTATCTTCGAAGTAGATTTTGGATTCTTTGCATGTAACAATTAGTTATTCGTCCATGAAAGAAAATATTTTTATAATTTGTCGTTATCAGTATGCTTAACTTGCACCGTGCATCTCAAAGAAAAACATCTCCCTCCTGTTCAGATACGATGATGACAACGACGACTATTTTCATGTCGGAGCGAAACCTTCTTAAATTGTAATTACTAATACTTATTTAATAATATATATAATCATATTCAAAATAATAAAAATTTATTCAGAGTTTATTTCTTTCTCTTTCTTGTAATATCTATCTCTAGAGTAAATTGACCGTTATAATTATAACTTGAAGATAATAAAAGCAGCAAGAACCATGAAGTAATCATAGCGGGGTTTGCTTTTCTTGAGATCTCAGATTCGAGTCATGTGATTGTTAATATAATGACCATTAGAAATTTACATGGTTGTTAACTTCAGAGTCCGTAAAATTAGTTGAGGTGCTCGTAAATTAATTCAGACATCTACATTAATAAAAAAAACATGTTATAATAAAAACTAAACATATTTATCATGTACAAGAAACAGGAAAAATAGTATATGAGAACAAATGCTAAGAAACCTACTAACAAGTAAAAAATAAAAATCAGCAACAACATGATATAATTAATGACACAATTTTATTTCACCGTTTCTCTTTTTTCAAAAAAAAAAAAACAACACATTTTCATGGTCCGGACCTTAATGGTTATATTAACATTAACCACGATTTTCATGATATAATTAAGATGAACTTAATAGAAGATATAATAGTAATTAAGGTGTCATTAATTATTATTAGAGACAAAAAAGGTGATTGTTAATATTTTATCAAACAATATTGTCAATATCTAGCGAAATGGGAACTGCGTGCCTTTTCATATATTCTTTTGAATTAGGAGAATTGACCATTAAGCTATTGAATTATGATTCATTAGCAGAAACATGGATCTGTTCATACTGGCAACTTCCCCCAATTCTTTATGATAAATGATTTTGGGATCATTAAGGGTTGATTTGAATCTTAATTTCTACTGGCAAGTAGTGATTGATAAAGGGTTTACATCATAATTAGCAATTTCTTCCTTTTTTTTTTCTTAAAGATATCTCGGGCTCTTATATATATATAATCAAAAAATTAATTCAATCTAAAAATTTAATTTAAATTATTAGATGAGATCTATATATAATTTATATTATTTTTTAACTTATTCTTTCAAGTAAAAATATTTTGAACTTAAAACTTATACAGACCCATATTATCTTATATTTAATTTTTATCAAATAAATAAGAATAATAAGATTTAAACTCGTGATCACTTGGTCATCAAAGTTTTAATGTCATATTAAAAATTAATTCAACTCAAAAACTTAAATTATTAAATAAAATTTTAAAATATAATTTATATTATTCTTTAACATATATTTACATAAATCCCTAAAATTTATGGATAATTGAGATTTGAAAAATGGGATTATTACTGTGAGAGAGAGAGAGAGAGATCCTTCTACCTTTTCTTTTACTTGGTCAAAATAAAATTAGATCAAATCAGCCCATTTATTCTCAATTTAAGATGATGATTTAGTCACCCTCATCCAGCTTTTTGACTAATCAAATGGCTAGATGAATGCCATGTGTGATGACATAAATGGACGGAGAATGTCGCCTTGCTTTGTTAAAAATGAATTAGGGCTAATTTGATATAATCTAAGAAGTAGAGGGCTTGATTTGATCAAGCAGGCAAAGCAAAAGGACCAGAAATGAGCTAGGATCATGTCCAGCTTCAAATGGGCTGGATACCATCTAATGCAAGCATGCGTACGCATTTCAACAACATTACATTTTCCAGGTCCCTTGTACTTTAGTGCTCAGCTCCCCGTGAAGATGGTTTGTTTTATTACATACTTTTATCGAATTTACTCCGAGCCTGTTTTATGATTTTTTAAAAATATTTTTGAATTAATTTGATGCAAAAATAAATTTAAAAAAATAAAAATATTAATTTAATATATTTTCAAATAAAAACTTAGAAGTATATATATATACCTAGCAAATTATTGTACATAATCACAAAGAAAGAGTCCTTGCTGTAGCTGTGGATGGTACTGGCCAAACCCTACTTTTATTCTACTTGGAAGTATATATATTACTAGCATCACCAGTTGAAGCTGATGGACTCAAAGTGCAAGTTATCTGCCATGCCAGATGAACAAATCTTGGCAACCTCGTGCCTCATTTTCCTTGGCCCACAAGCCAGGACTCCAACATCCGAGGCTTTGCAATCGAACAAAATTCCTGCAATGCCACAGGAAATGCTGAAAAATGGATAAAAAGATTGCAAGCTATTTAAGTGATCATACGAAGATGGAAATGTTTTAGTGGCATTTACTTACTCTTGAGATCAGGCCTTGCACAAAAATGCACCTTGGTAGCTTGAACAAGTGACCGATGAGGAAGGCTTTCGAGCTCTCTATCTGCGTTGCGAAACCATGAACCCGGTGATGGTGTTGGAGTTGGCACTTCCAGGTTCTGAATTTGCTTCCCTTCTATGGTATTCTCTTTCTTGCGGAAAAGAAAGACTGCACTAGAAGCTAAGAAAATACAGGCACAGAGCAAAAACATGTCCCAGAGTACAAAGTAGGAAAAATGGTATATCTCCTCAGTGTTGTGGTCAATGGGGTAAATATAGTAACGAGTGACAATGCCTAGTATGAGAAGGAACATGATAAATGATGACGCAATTATTGCACCAAGCCATAGCCAATTGTTCTGGCCTAGACCTGCGCAAATCGGCGAGTCCAATTGATTTGGCTTAAACCAAATGGTTTGGAGAAGCTTTTGGTTATCTGCAATAGGTTGCTCTTCCTCCCTGGTGATATAGGCTTCAATTTGCAGCTGCACTTGAGAAATGTTTGCAGGTGTGTCATTGATTGGGAGCAGAAGGTCTAGCATGGCAAGATCAGCTGAGTTCTTGAATGCACAAACAAGAAGGACTCGAGGAACTTGATAGTTCGGTTTCGTGCTTTCGAACATGATCTCGCGGATTATGGAGATAAATGGAGTGATGCCACTACCTCCACTCACCAAAACCAGTAGCTCATGCCTGTGGAAAGATAAACCAAACTTGATGAGCATGATATCAGAAATCCATGTACAGTCTTCTAAACACAGGACTCCTTTCCAGCTAGTAAACTGACCTTAGAAAATGAGATGAATTAGGTCCATATGGTCCTTCTACAGAAACTTCAAGACGATCCACGGAAGAAGAAATTTCTTGGCAAAGCTTTTGGGACCAATTTCCCAGTCTTTTGACAGCTACACTAAGCTTATCTTGATCCATATTGCAGCTTGAAGTTATAGTAAAAGGATGCCATTGTAGTTTCGAAATGCTAGGCACATTTAGGAATAATATGCTTGTTGGATTATAATACAGCCCTGAGGACAAGAATATTAAATATTAATTTTATACTGATAGAATGTTTCGATTGCCGCATCTAGATCAAAATGTGTTCTAACCTGGACTCTTGGAGAAGGTCAATTCAACACTACCACATGGTAAGAGACGTGCGGAGTCTAATCTAGCCCGTCGCTGTGACTGTAAGAATCTCATGTATCGGTCGATGACGAAGAGGAAGATCCCAGGCAAGACCATGCAGAAGTAGGCAGCACCAACATGCAATACATAGAAGACTATGTAGAGAATGTATAGCTGGTGGGTGTAGAAGAAAACCTCAAACATTTTACGCCGAATACGGTAAGAGCTAGTCACCCACATTGCTAATGCAAGAACAGCTGCAATCTCTCCAGCAACATTTGATACCCAGGTTTTGCCCCATTCCAGCATCTGAAGGGTCCCACAAAAATTTTCAATGTGAAGAACACAACAAATTCAGGAAATTAACACCATTGACATCACTAGACCTTCAGGCATAACATCAAAGCAAATAAGTTTAGTCAGCAACAACCCTTTGACTGGTCCACGTTGTTGCACGTCTTGGACATGATAAGAAGTGTTGGGTTCGGTTCCTTTTACAGAGGTAGAATGGAACCCAGCACTTTATGCCAAGAGGTGCTATGACTAAACTCATGACGCTACCCACTACATGCCTGACTTCTACGTACGTGTGGCATTCTTTGATGCATGAGAGTCGAGAGATTCTTGAATTTATGAGCACTCAAACAATTTCTTTTTTTCTTTGCAAACCCGCTAAAGGACTAATGTCATCATAAAATAAAATGTAAATGTGCATGAGACTCTCATGTATGTACGTACCCCAGCAATGTGTATGCAACAACATGCCCTATGCCCTAATAAGCCTTTTTTTTCTTGTTTTTCTTTCATGTATTTTGATGTAATTGATGCTCACAAGTTGTAAAGTTCTCTTCTCCCTATGCCACTTTTAACATGAAAAAGAAAGGAAAGCTTTGTGCAAAACGAATATGACCACCATCAGGTCCCGCACTTCTGTCCAACAAGAAAGACAACAAGATTCGTTTCCAAGAAAAAAGAGTTGATAAAGCTTTAACCACACAAAAAGTTGACGTACGAGACTCGGATACCACACCTTTGATCTGATATTATAGGATAAAAAGTATAACCATACAAAAGCAAAGGGCCACAAGATTGACCAGGAAGCCCAACTAAACAAGATTAGTAGTAATTTCAAGTACCTCAGCCATTTGATTAGTCATTGCCCAGTATATGACGAAACCTACAGTATGTGCTGCAAAAAGAATCATCGAAAGATGACCAAGCCAGATATGATACTTGATACTGGACTCAGAGGTAAGTCCAACAAGAGGCAGAATTGAAGATCCTCGAGTTACAGGAAAGAAGAGAAAAGCCCAGCATATGTTTCCAACATATCCAAGTCGCAACGATACACTGCGAAACTTTGCTTGCCACCTGCAATAATTGATGAAAAGAAACACCTCAGTGAAAGAATTTTGAAGAAGACTTCCTACAAACTGAAAGAATGAGAGGTTTTCATGAAAAATTGATTCCAGCTAAGTGGGAATGAACAAAAAGATGAAAGGGATATGCCTTACACTTTCTCCCCTTGTTTATGTATGTGGAGATGACCAAAACTGACATACAAGTAGTTTCCAAGAGACCAGATCAAGAGTGCAATAAACATGGCTAAAAAAGCAAGCTCCATTGCAGTAACAGTTCCAAGAGGAGCCATCACGAGAGCCGGACGTCTTAAGAAGGACAAACGATTGCTTGTAACAACACTGCAACCGGTATAATGTACAGTAATGTGGTAAACTCCAAGAATCGAACGTACGTTTCATTCTTTAGTATCAAAATAATGGAAAGAACTGAAGTGAACTAGTAAGAAAAGAAAACCTTTTGGAGTATGAACTTCTCTGCTGCTTCTTAGCATGGAGATAAATGCATCCTAAGGCAGCAATGAACATCATCGGGAATGAAAGGAGCAGTAGATTTGTGCCTGTAGCAATGGTACAAAAATAATCAATGAGAAGAATGAAATGAAATGGAAAACAACAGAATGATTATCTGGATTGAGAATGGATAATCGAAAACCTACCTTGTCCTGAAAAATACGTTGAATTAAGCTTGCTGTTTAGCTTGGGAGCCCATGTAATTTGGTATAACTTCGTTGGCAACATAATCCAAACTACGAGCCATCCAAGAAACACCACAAGGAAGATTAGCCTGAAGACTGTCATGCTGCTCATCTTCTTTGCCTTGTGCAGTTGTTATGGAAGGAGGCCCTTGCACTAAGTTGCAAATTGTAACCCTGCAATTGCAAACTTTTTAAAAGTGCTATAAGTAAACAGCCTTTGAAAAGCATTTGTATACGACATAAGACCTGTCTTTTAGTCACCATCATTAGTGAAAGCACCAAGAAACAGCATGATTCATGCACATTTAAAACCCCATTTGTGGTAAATCACTTTCTGCAAACAATGCGATTTGGCTCAATCTGGAAAGTCAAAAACACTTAAATATGAGAAAATGCCTCTTATAAGCAGGAAAAGACAGATAATAACTGCAGAATGTGTTATAAATACATTTATAAATCCTTTTCATAAGCACCGAAAATGATGATTTATCCAAAATGACTTTTTATGTGCATATTTGCATACATTAAGATGCATAATTGTGTGCTGAACCAATTCAAGTCCCTTTCACTTGGTTACAGATTCTTTAGATATTAAGTACTTCTCAACACGGGGACACGTCAGCAGCATATTAGAGTACATATTTTCACATCTTACCAATCTGAAAGAAAAAGATGAGGTCTGAAATGTCTCTTGCACGATTGATTTATGTGAATGTTATGCATCAATCTGACATTCTGACCTCCTCAGCCATTCTTCAATATATGTTCTTCTAGTTAGTGTCATTTATTTCAGCACAGTTCAGAAATGTGTAATACATAAGCTATAGAATATACAATGGTTACTGCTGGAAGTGCAGTTGACTTTCTATAGGCAATTCAAGTACAGTTGACCAGTGGCTGAAGAGCAAGAGAGGGTGAGAATTTGAGAGTTTGCAATTCATGTAAGTTTGTTGTTTATGATTGTTTTATCTTCCCTGTGTTTTTCAAAACCATCACCTATGGTCTTTCCCACCAATAATTGATATTAGAATCTCGTTCATAAAAAATTAAGGAATTTTTTAGATACATTTGAATTTTCAAAGTTGTGAAAAACACATTCACAGCGTAGTATTCTTCATTATGAACAAAACGATACAAATATCAGTCCAGTCAGAGCCTGTGGTGATCCACAAGTGCTGCCTGAAACATTTGCTCAGTAGCCCCTACACCTAAAGGAAGAAGACGAAAGACGTACACGTACGCCATATTTGAGCCAAGGCGAGTCACCCAAGCCGCACCATCAGTCAAGCCTCCAAATCCGTTTAACTGAGCCATCAAGCCATCTGCTGAAGAATATTCCTGGAATATTTCTGGCTCAACCTCAGTTAACTGATCGACATCCAAAATTGGTTTTTTGACCGATTCAGCCTATTTATGACTCGTTTTCAACCGAATTAGATCAATTCCCTACTATTTTGATCATTCTGGATTCATCCGCAGTGTCCATTACATCAAATTCAACTCCTTCAAGGTGATATGGTAATTCAAAGAATAAAATGACTACAGAAAATGCAACAACAGTCATCTCGAAGTTGACCAAAGACAATTATGATAATTGGTGTATCAGACCAAAGACAATTATGATAATTGGCTGAAGTGTATATAGATAATGAGATATTATTATGATGAACCAAACTCCAAAGAAGCAGAAGATTCTCTACAAGAGGCACATAAACAAGTTCCCAAAGCTAATAGAAAGAAAGACAACAAAGCCAAGACCATTATTTATCAAGGTCTTAATGAAGCCACATTTTAGATCATCACTTCTGTAGAAACATCAAAGGAAATATGAGAGGCTCTCTAACAATAATACAAAGGTATTGACAGAATCGAATGATTTGTCTCCAATCTTTGCAAGGTGAATTTGAATCATTGCAAATGAAGTCCTCGGAATATATTTCTGATTATCACACAAGAAATATAGTGATAGTCAATCATATGAGAAGAAATAGAGAAGCCCTCATAGATGTTCAGATTATTGAGAAAATTCTGAGATCCTTAAATCCAATATTTGATTATCTTGTTATCGATATTGAAGAGTCCAAAGAAGTGGACAAGTTGATAGTAGATGAGCTTATGGATTCTTTACAAGCTCGTGAATAGAAGATTGTGAAAAAAGAAAAGAGATAAGGTAATAAAACATGCCTTGCAATAAAAATTATCCCTAAAAAAAAAGAAATATGACTAAGAAGGGACTTTAAGAAGGGGATATACCACTATAAGAAGAGATCAACAGGGACAGAGAGGATTTCAATAATCTCAAGAAAGAAGATCTTGGAATACAAGATTGAAAGATAGAGGTGTTAGAAACAACACTAGAGAAGGACGAGGACAACAAGTATATACTCCTAGAGGAAAATAAAGCGGTTATAATAATTATGACAAGATGAATATCCATTGTTATAATTTCAATTAATTTGGGCACTATAACACTGAATGTCAAAGTAAAGAACCATCAGGGGAGCATAAACAAGCCATCTATACAAAGAAAGATACCACTATAAGAGGATCAACTGCATTATTTATCCAACAAGGACTAAGTAACAATCAGAAGAATGTTTGGTATCTAGATTCTGGAGCTAGCAATCACATATATGGACAACGAGATCTGTTTGGTAATTTAGATGAAACTGTTTAAAGACAAGTCACTTTTGAAGATACCTCAAAAGTTCTAGTAGAGGGTAAAGGAAACATCCCAATTAGGTTGAAGAATGGAAATCATAGCTATATCATAGATGTTTACTAAATTCCAGTCATAAAGCATAACATGCTGGGTGTAGGCTAACTTCTAGAGAAAAGTTATACTCTTTTCATGAAGGATTATTATCTTACATTCAAGGACTATAGTGAGATATTAACTGCCTATGTGAAGATGTCCAAGATAAGATATTTTCTCTAAACATTCAATATGATGCAATAAAGTGTTTGAGTGTCATCACCAACAATGAAGAGTGGTTATGGCACTTAAAGCTTGGACATCTGAATTTTACAAGTCTGGAGATACTAACAAGTAAGAAGATGGTCAAAGGTATGCCTCATATTGATCATTCAGATGAAATCCGTGAAAGCTATATTCTTAGCAAGTACCATATAGCTAGTTTCACTAAAGAGGTCAACTAGAAAGCAAAAAAACCATTGGAGTTGGTGTACACTGATATGTGTGGTCCTATAAAGCCAATGTTAATTGGACATAATAGGTACTTCTTTACTTTTATTTATGATTATAGTAGAAAGACATGGGTATATTTTCTGAAGAGGAAGTCAAAAATGTTAAATTGTTTTAAAGAGTTTAAAGCAATTATTAAGATGAAAAGTGGCTATAACATCAAAACCATGAGATTTGATTAAAGTGGAGAATATACATCAAATGAATTTGAATTTTTCTGTAAACAACAAGACATCAGGCATTAGACAACGTCATCCCATACACCATAGCTAAATGTTGTAGCTAAGAGAAAGAATCGAACTATTCTGGATATGGCAAAAAGTCTACTCATAGTAAAGAAACTACCCCAACAATATTAGGCCGAAGTTATGTCATATGTAGTGTATTCACCGAATCGTTTCCCCACCAAAATTCTACAAGTTGTCACTCCAGAACAAGCATGAAGTGGTCACAAACCAAGTGTTACTCATCTTTGAGTCTTTAGTTGTGTGGCCTATGCAAAGATGTCAGATTTAAAAGGAATCAAACTCGATGATAAAAGTAAGAAATGTATCTTTGTCGGATATGATGATAAAAGGATGGGATACAAGTTGTATAATCTTATCATAAAGAAGGTGATTATGAGTAGAGATGTTATCTTTGAAGAACATAAAACTTGGAAATGGAATAATGATCAATAAGAAGTCAAATGGATCAATATTGATCTAATCCTTGCAAATTAAGTAGAAGTACTAACAATACTTACAAAAGGTCCAATAGTATCAATAGATGAGCCACAAACTCCAGTATATAGATTCCCTGTATTTAACAAGAGAAACACATCAACACTAGGATCATCATCATCATCATCATCACCACCATCACCATCAACATCTTCATTAGAAGAACTAATAAGGATTAATAAAACTTGAAAGATTTTTATGATGTCACTGAAGCCATTAAAGATACATATCTATTTTGTTTCTTCACAGATAGTGATCCATTTAGCTTCAATGAAGTTATCATAGAAGAGAAATGGATAGAAGTAATGTATGAAGAAATACATGTCATTGAGAAGAATGATACCTGAAAGCTGACTAATCTACAAGAAAGCAATTGATGTTAATGGGTTTATAAGATAAAGAAGAATGCAAAAGGTGAAGTACAAAGATACAAAATAAGATTAGTGAAAAAAGGCTATAAACATATAGAAAGCATTGACTATGGAGAAGTATTTACTCATGTAGCCCGATTAGAGACATTCAGATTAATGATCTCACTAGCTTCACAACATAGATGAAAGATCTATCAACTCGATATGAAGTTAACATTCTGAATGATTCTTAGAAGAAAATATCTATGTTGAACAACCACTTTGATACATTGAAGCCGATAATGAAGGCAAAGTATACAAGTTGAAGAAAGCCCTCTACGGTTTAAAGCAAGCTCTGCATGCTTGGAATACTAAAATTTACAGGTATTTTCAAGAAAAATGAATTTTAAAAAAAATATATATGAACACCAAATACATGTTAAAAAAAAAAAGATGATGAAAGCACACTATTTGCATGCCTATATGTCGATAATATGATTTTCACCAGCTACAATTCTACCATGTTTGAGGATTTCAAGAAAAGTATGGTGCAAGAGTTTGAGATGACAAACATTGGTATAATGGAATACTTTCTTACCCTATAAGTGATATAGAAAGAGAAAGGGATTTTTGTATCCTAAAATGGTTATGTTAAGGATATTCTTGAAAATTTCATGATAGAAAGCTACAATTCGGTATCAACTCCAATTGAAAATAGAGTGGAATCAAGAAAGAGTAAAGTAAGAAATGTTGATCCAACCCACTTTAAAAACTTAGTGAGAAGTTTAAGGCATTTGACATGTACCAGACCAAAAATACTTTATAGAGTAGGATTTATCAGGAGATATATAGAGACACTAGATCAGTCTCACTTGAATACAACCAAGATAATTATCTGTTACATCAAAGGAATGATGAATGCAGGTACATTCTATACTTT
>Ga0325405_1007652_pt1 | contig 10868 bp, 3 predicted proteins | sample PopdelMetagenome_21_FD_205663 | JGI IMG/M metagenome (GOLD analysis project Ga0325405, IMG submission 205663) | Populus deltoides microbial communities from Bellville, Georgia, United States - Xylem-Control-R2 | ecosystem: Host-associated > Plants > Phyllosphere > Stem > Wood/Secondary xylem...
GCCAGGAACGCGACGAAGGAAATGCTGACTGCTTTCCTCGTAGATCCCCTTCCAGTTGTAGCATGATGGTGTTGCCTTATGATAATAAATATATAAATTGGTATAAATAATTGTCGGGTTTGTTTCCAACAAACCTTTAGAAGAAAAATCACGCAGGTGTTAGCTCCATTGGAGCTACCAGTTAGATCCCCATGTCGCATGTGGCTGGTTACCTGGGGTGATTGTTTCATTCATTAATTTACGTATTTTCTAATATTGTACTTCCTTTTCCTTGCTTTTGGGTAAATTATAATAAAGTCCCATGATCCATTGGATTTTTCGAAAATGCAATCTACTATTATATGGTGCAAGGACAACTTATTTTGATCAATAAATTACGAGTTAATAAATTGAGTTATATGTAAATAAGAGTACAATGACATGCATATATATGGAGATCTAAAGAGAATGATTTTAAGAGAAAAAAAACTAGAGAGAAAGCAAAGCCTAAAACAACAACAACAATAACCCAGTTCAACCAAAAAAAAAAAAATCACCATAAAAAAAATCTAAGACTATGTATTATTTTCTAAAACTACAGGGACAAAACATGTGGCAACTTATTTGCCCAGTTGCCTTAAATGGTTACATAAGCCATGTATGAACTTTTTAAGGGTACGGCGGCATTGTAAAGCAACAGGATTGTAGAGTTTTCCCTTGTTTAAATCTTTGAATTCAGACTTTCTTGAGACTATGTAATTGTGTTTTATAAAAAAAAAATTATTTTTATTTAAAATTATTTTTTTATATATTTTTAATCATTATAATATATTAATGTAAAAAATAATTTTTAAAAAATAAAAAATACACTTTCAAACACCCTTTATCTACAATTGGAACTCTACTAAAGAAACTAATTATGATTATCATGCAAGCTCAGCCTCCCAAGACTCATAGTTTAGAAGGGAGGCTCGTCACTGCGTCGAATATGATTTCTTAGCAAATTAAATAGTTTTTATTTTTATTTTTTTAATAAATGGAATGATTCCTTGGTGTAATTGGCATGTGCAGTACTTATGTACGGGAATATAAATTATTTTTAAAAAATATATTAAAATAATTTTTTTTATTTTTAAAAATTAATTTTGGACAGGTACTAGAAAGAGGGGTCCCATGCATCTACGATATCAACATATTAAAATAATTTTAAAATATATATAAAAAATTAATAAAAACATGTTTCGATCGCACCCCAAAATAAACACTGATTTCTTTAAGAGAGCCAGACTTGGAACTTTAAGGTCAACTTTTGGAAAGAAGAGAAATGGATTAATTAGATGGAGTAAAACAGTAGATATATAAGGTGAAAAATCCAGATACATGAGCCTATAATTGTCGGTCGTGAAGAATCAATATAGGAAACGATGGAATTTATGACCCTCATCCATTTTTCTACTGGTTACTAAATAAATACAGGTAAATTTCATTTTTTTTTTATTATCATAATGTTTGTATAAAAGACAATAATTTAAATTTTAAATGAAAAATACATTTTATTATTTTTTTATTCATGTATTTTTTGGTTTGAATAAAATATTTTTTTTATTATCATAATGTTTTTTAAATAAAAGGCAATGTGAATTAAAATAAAGGTTCATAAAAATTTCAATTATTTGAAATAATTAGAGAAAATGTATCTCTTCAATTTAAACTACATTTCCTTACTAGTGCATTTCTTTATTATTTCAACAAAAATATATTTTTTAATCAAATCAAGTGTTATTTATTAAATAAAAAATATTTATCATGATCTCAAAAGCAAGTTTTAATAAATATATTAAAATAATTTTTTATATGTGATTAAAGGAGGGAATTATTAAAGTGATAAAATCATATAAAAATATATAAAAATAACAAAAAGGAAAATTTTATTTTCATTGAATATTGATGACAAAATTTTTAATTTTCTTCATATAAGGTTTATAGTACTTAAAAGAATATTTGTTAATATTACTATACAAACCTATAATATTATTTATTAGCAATAGCAAAATTAAATAATAATCTAAATATTATTTAATTTATAGTACAATGAATTAAAATATAAGAAAAAAAAACTATTCTTTTAAAGAAAAAGGTCAAAAGGCTATAGAAAAGATGAGGTGTCCAAGCTATTATTTTGGGCTGCATGTTTGGCTCAAATAGAAAGAAAATCAAGTATGCATACTGAGCTTTCTTCTTCTTCTTCTTCTTCTTCTTCTTATTATTATTATTATTATTATGTTGATGGGCGAATAACATATTGTCTACTAAAAAAACAGATAATGTGTTGTTTATTGGTTAAGATTTTGAACACTACAAGTGGTCGAAAAGTTAATGTCTAAGTATTTATACCTGGAAAACCCCTTATCAACCATTTTTCTCACCTAAGATCATAAAAAATATCACCTTAGACACCTTATCAAACATATTCCTAACATTAAAACACTTTTTAATTAGTCAAAGAAGTCCAAAATTAAATAGAATAAAAATCATTTTATACATGTTTTTTGCTACACATAAACATCAACCATAATTTTTATCAAACACGTATCTTATCCAACTAACCATATTTTTTTAAAATTTACTTTTTTTAAACCACAACCACAAAAGTTATCTAAAAAACAAACACACTCAACACAACCGAAATAAATAAAGTTTAGGACCTATACATGAATGACTAAAATTAAAGGGACCAAAAAATGTGTAAATGAACTTTTTGGATGAAAATAAAGTTTTTTGCACAAAAAAGATTAAAAAAACCTCATTATTATTATTATTATTTTGGTCCTTTTAATTGTTTTTATAATACAAATCTAAATCATATTTCATCAAATTAGCCTCTAATTAATTCAATTTTTCAATTCTATCAAAGTCCTTGAATTCCAAGAATATGCAAAGAAAAGAAAATCTCAACACAAAGTATCCCCAACATTACTATTCATTGAATAATGATGCCTACGGTGAATTATAAAAATACATTTTCTTTTAGTTTGTTTGTATAATATTCAAAAAAGTGTTGATAATTACCATTTCAACCTTCCAATCATCTAGTTTATATTCAAAAGTTGTGTTTATTCCTAAGGTTGTCGTGAAAATATTAGTAGTATTGGATATGGATGCTTACCCTATCTTTTTATGTCTTCCATTTATTACAAGTATATTTCTACTATTACAACAACCTTGAGATCATATTGCAGACTTTCATGATCATTTCATCATAAAACAAGTTTATTAAATAAATATATATTTGTAATATAGCTTATAAAATAATATAAACTCTACTTATGTATAGTTATGCTGAATAAATGTAATCAATAAAATAAGCTTAGGTGGGATGCCTAAGGCTACCCATGAGTATTGGTTGCATGGCCGGATGTAGTTTGAGTTGTTATTTTTGCAAGTATTAATTAAAACGGGGTAAAATTTTAGGTAGAATTTTTGTGTTGGGGAAACTTTGCTAATTTTTTCAATGGGATAAATTCATTATTTTTAAATGGAAGATTCCGTATATGTTAGATATGCTTATGTAGCGTACTACGGGTGTTACAAGATGTGTCAAAATCATTCTAAATAAAATATGAAGATACGGAAAAGTCAGCCTTAAAAAAATCACCTCATTTTACATGTATAAAATTATTGGAAAAGATGAAGTTGCATTAAAAGTTACAGGGTGTTACAATGTCTTTTATTTTTAATATTGACAAAGTGTTCAACTCAGGTTTTATAACTTAATTTGTCGAACTTGCAACTCGAATCATGTCTCCACTAAGTTTAATAACTTTGTTTTTTTAAAAAACTATTTTTTTACATAATGATATAATAACAAAAATAAACACACAAAATTCAACACTGATTAGATATTATGATGTTTGTTTGAGATTGTAAAACCTTATAAAAAACAAACCGAAACAAATTATGAAGACAATTTCAAAATCAATCAAATATTAAAGGATGAAATTGAAAGGAAAAAAAAGGCTAAAAGGATTCAATCAAAAGAAAAATAAAAGTATAATTGAAAAAAGGAAGAGGAAAAAAAAGCCCCGACCAAGCAGGTCAACCTTGAAAACTCTCGACCTAACTTTTTATTGAGCTTGGGTTTAAAATTAACTTGCATGAAAATTGCCCCAACATGACTTAGTTGATCTGGAAAGTCCAAAGAAAACTTGGATGATTGGTAGAAATCATGATTTAGATTAAATTTTTTTTAAGATGATTTTTTTAATATTAAAATGGTAATATATTGAATTAATCTGGACTTAACAGCTTAACCCGCCAAACCCTTGACCAGGATCTTAGACTCTTTTGGGTTTAACTTCTTTTTAACTATTTTTTATTTAATAATATGATAACAAAAATAGACATTTGCAAAATTGAGCATTAACCAAATATTGAAATATTTATTTGAGACTACAATAATCTCATAGAAAGCAAATTAAAATAAATTACGAAGACCAATTCATAATCAATAAAATATTGAAGGACGAAATTGAAAAAAAACAAGAAAAAAAGATTCAATCAAAAAAGAAAAAGAATTGAAAAAAAATAGCTAGCTCCCTCACTATTAAAAAAACCCAGTTGCTTATTATATGAGATAGCTAGTCAGTTGGCTCGCGTTTCACTATGACTGAAACAAAAAAACAATAATGCAAAAAAAATTAATGTGTAGGTGTTTCCATTTTTTTTTATATTAAAAAAATTAATTGTAAATCGAAACATTGAGGCATACATTTAATTTATTTATTTTAATTAATCTTAAATAAAATTAAATACTCGCTAGGTTGAGAATTTAACATATATATATTTCACTAATCTCAAATAAAACTTAAAATTTCAATTCATCTATATTTAAACCAGGTAAAAAGTAAACACTATTTTATTTTTAAAATTATATTTTTTTTAATTTTTCTATTTTAATTAATCTCAAATAAAATTAAATATCCACTAGGTTAGGCATCCCACATATATGTTTAATTAATATATTTTAATAACTTTAAAATAAAAAAAAATGAAAAATTAACATAAAATAGAGGGTTGGCGTTTGGTTCTAGGTGGGCTAAAATGCTTGATCCACTAAAAAAAACCACACGAATAAGTCTCACCTTATTTATTTATCTTCTAAAAACACTCCCAAATTTATCTAAAACTAGGAGATATCTTTCTTAAATCCTAATTGTGAATTAAAATTATTGTGGAGGGCTGCAAAAGAAAAATGTTGGCTATTGCTATAAATAATAATGTCATCAAATTTCATGAAATAATGCAAAAGGCCGAATGAAATTTAATCAAATAAAAGATGTAGCAATAAAAAAATATATAAAAACAATAATAAAAAAGAATTGTACAGAAAGAGTGCTTGCTAATATAAAAGAAAAGCTATGATTTTATTGGGAAAAAAAATAGAATTTCATTGGTATTTCATAAAAAATATTTCATATTATTTTTTAGTCAATCTATTTGAATGAACTAAAGAGTAAAATATAAAAAAAATAAAAAAAAATAGGGAAATAGTAAAAAAAAAAACAAAAACAGGTCAGACATGCACATAATCCATCCAAAAAGGCATGGTTTCTGCTAGGCCTTTTTATTTTTTTAAAAAATTGCATAGATGATGCATTATCTACTAGCCTAGTTTTTGACAATCTAAGAGTTGTCCAGAAGTTGAGACAACTATTGTTTTGCTAAAAAAAAAATTATTTATCAACCCATTAATGACCTTAAATAACCCTAAAATTAGTTCAAAAACCCAAAATCAACTCAATTTTAAAATATTTATCAAGATCAAATCTATCATTTCAGGTGATGGAAAGGAAAAAGGAACACCTAGGTGAGCATCTCTCCCATCAAATGAAACTCGTTGACACCAAGTTCGACCTTTCTCGTGATAAAAATACATGTCAACCAAAACTTTTGCCCCCTTCAGTCAAGATCCTGTCACTATCTCTATTGTCTCTTAAACTATGAACTAAAAAAACAAGAAAAATAAAGTTTTGAACAAAAATTGAATTTTTAAAAAACCAAAGAAACTGAAAAGTTGGAAATTGCAAATTATAAGGACCAATTCAAACTTTTTGCTCAAATTTCAATGTCACCACCAATTTTCCCCCTTTGTCTCATTCTTTCAATGTTGTTGTTTATTAAGAAATCAGAAACAATTGGCCATCAATTTGGCCATAAAAGGATTAATTCTCCAACGAAAAAGTTTAATGACCATAATGAAAAAAAAATCACTAGTATGTCTATAATTGTCGTACCCTCTCGAGAGCTCGACATCGCGGGGACCCTTCCTGGTAGCAGGGATTGATGTCGGGGTCTTTGTTTTGTGAAAAAGGAAGTCGCCACCTAGTATTATGGTCACTAGAAAACCTAACTAGTCTTTCAGAGATTCTAAGGCAAGGGACTGGTTGCGTAAAGGGAAGGTTTTAGCACCCCTAGTACGCCTTACCTAAGGTAAGCTGCTTGGTGTTTGTTTTGCCTATAATTGCTATGGTGTTGATGTTCTCTAATCCCATTAGTTCCCCAGGATAAGTCTGCTATGATGTACGAACTTGGGTTCAAAGTTTAAGGGAAAGAACCCTTGTCCAATATGGATCATACTTTTAGATATGTCTATAGAGTGTCAAAGAGAAACGGTGCGGATCTCTTGAAGTTTATGTTTGATTTGAAAAAAAAATTCAGAATTCATGAATTTAGAGACAACTAAAATAGAAATCTAAGGAGATTCAATGTGCTTAAAAGCTTATTTTTCCCTTAGTATATTTCAAGTGTCTGCGACTCGTAAATCGCAAGGAAGAGAAAATAAAAAAAACTAAGTTAGAAATCTAAGGAAATTCAAGGTGCTTTAAAAGCTCATTTTTACCTTAGTATTTCATATTTTCATGACTCATAAATTGTGGAATCAAAATTTGAAATGTCCCTAATTATAATCGAGGCTTCTTTCAAGGATATGCAATTAAATTGTTCTAAATAAAATTTTGGGCATAAATATGCCCTTATATTAAAAATAAACAAGTTGTATACCTATTAACAATATTTCGGATATTTACCTTTCATAGGTTTATTTGTCCTTATATTATTAAGGGATAATGACTTGTTATTCCTAGAGAAATATTTTTGATATTTACCACTTGGGGTTTCTTTATCCAAATATTTACAGTGAACAATGACGAATTATTCCCAATAATATTTTGAATATTAACCCCTTTATGGTTTTTTTATCCGAACATTTGTAGTGAATAATAAAAAATTATTCCTAATAATATTTTAGATATTAACCCCTTTGGGATTTCTTTATCCAAACATTAATAGTGAATAATAATAAATTATTCCTAATAATATTTTGGATATTTACCCCATTTGGGATTTTTTTATCCGAACATTAATAGTGAATAAAGATGAATTTTCAAAAATAAGATTTTTATATTTTTGGAATATTGGCCAACACCCTTTGGAATTTATAAACACGTTGTAAAATCCAAGATGCAAGAAAATAATTTTTTTATTATGTTTAAAAAATCCATGCGAAAATACATTTTCGAAACTTCAAATATTTGTTTTTTTTAATATAAAAAAACATTAAAAACATATTAGAGTATTGGCCGTATCCAACACGCAAAAATATTTTTTTTATATATGTTTTTTGTCAAAACACAAGCATCACAAAACAGAAAGAAAAAAAAAACCAAGCCATACACATCCATTCCAAAATTTGCAAAAGGCCCAAAACAGTACTGATGTATATAAAAAAATAAATTTTCCAAAGCCAACTTTACTCTCACAAGATTCAGTCCGTCCATTTAAAACCCAAATCCTATAACTAAAAAAAATAACAAGTCTGTATGCATAAGAAGACCACAATTCTAAAAACCAAAACCTATAATAGTAACCATGACTCAATAACCATCCTTTTCCCGATCTTTAATTCTGCCACACTCGTTAGTCTCATGCAAAAGGAAACAACTTGAGCAACACCTTTATACTGAAGCAAATACAGAACTGCAAACACAAACCAACGGCCAGCTAGCTCTTTTTTCAGAAAAAAACAATCCAAATGAAAACGTGAACCGAAAGTTTGCTAAAAGACTACCTTGACTGTAAAGGGACTTCCCTCGTGTTTCACTTTATAGATAGAGCTTTATTTAGGAGCCAAACTCAATGTAACATCCTAAGGCAATGAGACACTCGGACAAAGAAAGGGAAAGATAATGAAAGCCTTTAAAGCTCACGGTTCCTCGCGGCAAGAGAATAAGAAAAGAAACGTAACTTTAACATGAACAAAAAAATCTAAACTCCAAGCCATGCAGGAACCGTGGGCAAGCATATGTCCTTTTGTCCGACCAGAAACGAATATCCATTGCAAAAGGAAGAAACAAGTTTGACACGGAACAAACAAACAGATGCCGGGTTTGAATATTACAAAGAAAAAGAAGCTAAAACTTATACTTGTAGATCCTGCTTGCAGAAAATGGAGAACAAACCGGTGGGCAGTCCCTGCGTGTTTGCCTTTGATGGTGCAAAGAAAACCTTCCTCTTTCATCGTTAGCAGCTTTTTTAAAAAACTCTTTAGAGCTTTGTTAAGTTCCTTTCCGGTGAAGTAGAATAGATTGAAGTTAAACTCCCCTCCCTTTCGCTGTTTCCTTCTATTTTCTGCCCAAACTTCTTCTTGTTCTCTCGGTTCCCTCTTTTCCCTTTCCTTTATGTTTTCCTTTTCCCGTCTCTACTTCTTCTTCTTTTTTTGCTTGTTTAACCCTCTCCGTTTCCCTCTACTCCCTCTGTTTTTGATTTTTTTCTCGCCCTGCACTCATCCTCCTCCCCTTTTCTCTTTGTTTTTAAACACTCCCCGTATCCCTCTCTTTTCTGTTTTTCTTCCTCTCCTTCCTCCTTTTTCCGCCCCCCCTTTTATACTACTGCACAGCCCAATATATATAGCCGAACCAAGCTTGAAGATCACTCTCCAACCCTCTCATCCCAGCCGTCCCTTTTAGGGAGAAAATCCCAGCCATTAGATGGTGTGAGGCTCCTCTCTTTATCTTCTTTCACAGCTAGCTGTGAACGTACAAAGCCATTCCCTTGCTGAATCCGCCGTTGCAGCTGCAGAACTGGCGTGAAGATAGGTGGCACTCGTACAGACCTAGCTGGCCTGCGGACGCAAGGACAAGGGAATAAAAGAAAAGCCAGCTGGAGCGGCTGTAAAGGAGGGAAAGAGTTGCAGATGGGGAGGTGCTGTTCTTCAAAAATGCAAATAAACAGTACCATAATGGGCTGTTTCAAAAACGATGCCGCCTATTCTCAGCTGAAAAAAGAAAAAAAGAAAAAACGATGCGAAGTAATGTATGACGGTGTCGTTTGTTGCTGAAGAAAAAAATAAGGCAAAGGTAAACACCAGCAGCAGCCACGTAATTCATGGTGGCAGATTTTTAATTTCTATTCAACCCCCGTTTCTTTATATCCTCACGAGAGCGGGTCGAGGTGAAAACATGGTATTCAAACGAGAGCAGGATGGCTAATTTCTTCTAATTTCATCTTAAATCCACCTCCTTATTTCAGTCTTTTTTTCAATTCAGTCCTGCAAACTTAGGGGGCAAAATCCTTCTTGCGGCAGAATTTTCGCTTTCTCATATAGATATTCAAACGTGAATATCTTGAGCTTCTAGTATCGAAATCAAGCGACTAAAAAACCCAAACTTATCTACACATGTAGGACTCCAACTTTCATGAAGGATTCAAGGTGAGATAAAATCGTTTTACAGAACAGAATCAGGCTGCAATTTGGTTGGTAAAAAATGATCTCCTGATCTGATTCAAAAACTGACGAATGTCGAGCATCCCGATATGACTGAGAGTATAACCTAAGAATAACAACCAGCAAAATTGTGACGGAAACAGAGTTTTTAGTGCAGCTCTGGTCAGAATCCTGCTTGCGGCAGAATTCTCATCAGATATTCAAACAGGAATATCTTGAGCTCCTGATATCGAAATCAGGAGATTCGAAAGCCCAAATTCATCTATGCGTCCAGAACTACAACTTTGATGAAGGATTCAAAGTGAGATAAAATTATTTTAAAGAACAGAAACTGCCAGCAATCTGGTTGGTAGAAAAGGGTCTCCATTAGCATGTATGGCTTAAAAAATAGGTAACAACAATAATAAAAGAGTGGTTATAGTGGCGTGGTGTACATTAGAAACACCACACCTATAATATTTTCTATAATATCTTTGGTTTTGTTTGTTTGTCAAAAAATAAATTACATGAAAAGTGAATTCCTGAAAATGAGATAATTTTTCAATATTTGTTAATATTATCATGAAAAATGAGTTGAACAAGTATGTGGTTATGTCTTGAAAAATAAATTTTTAATATTTTAATTTTTTTTGAATTTTATTAAAAAAATAAAAATCAAATTTAATAGATGAAAAGGTTGAAAAATAATAAAATGAAAAAAAAATCTTTTCAAAGCTAATTTTTTCTCGATAAAAAATGCCTTTTCTCTTGAGTAATTTTTTTTTAAGAATGCCAAACATTGAAAAGCAGGGAAAGTGGATTAAAAAAATATTTTTATTTCCTTCAAAACAAACAAGCTTAAAAAGTTACCAGATGTATTCATAGAAAAAAAAATTAATTGGTGTATCCTAGGAGAATCTTTCCTTGTGTATGCCATGACAAAGACAAGCCATTAATCCACCGCACATGAATTTATCTCTTTTACCTTTTATAAACAAGAACTTGTTGTGCATACTGGACCGAAAGCAAACACAAATAAAACACAACACAAGCAGATTTACGTGGTTCCCCAAAACCGGGTACGTCCACGGAGGCAGCAGATTGTATATTATTGGAGGAATGATACAAA
>Ga0325405_1007654_pt1 | contig 10867 bp, 5 predicted proteins | sample PopdelMetagenome_21_FD_205663 | JGI IMG/M metagenome (GOLD analysis project Ga0325405, IMG submission 205663) | Populus deltoides microbial communities from Bellville, Georgia, United States - Xylem-Control-R2 | ecosystem: Host-associated > Plants > Phyllosphere > Stem > Wood/Secondary xylem...
GAAAAGGCAATAAATGCGAGTTAACAGTAGTTCTCTATATATACCCTTCAGCTTTTCTGTTAATATTGACGCTAATATCCAGCACAAAGAGAATCAACGAGATCTTCTTACAGTGCCTCTTTTTTTTTTTTTATTTAACAATGATAGAGGCTTTTTGCAATACTTTGAAACAATAAAGAACACGTGGTATTAACATTATAAAAATATTTAATCACAATCTCGTTAAATATCGGATAATATATAAGACCATGATTAGATATTTTTTAGAGTTAATATCATTTCAGGATTTGGATGCAAACTGATCCATGTATGCAAACTGATCCATGTAGAAAAGAAGTAAAGCCCTCGTGTTTCAGTAACCCATGTTTATCCGGAAACTAAACTGAATAAAGTTTTTATTAAAAATTAATACTCTAAAACGTGTAGGAAAGTACTATAATTTTTTTTACCTATGAATTGTTATAATATATATTTTTTTATTTTTTTATAAAATTATTTTTGTCGATTTTTTTAAATATAGAGCTGGTTAAGAATTTAGCTTTGTATTTTTTTTTAAAACACTGTGAATTGCTACAGTGTTTCCTCGAATATTTTTTTATGATTTTTTTAAATTTTTTTGTTTATTTTATTTTTTAATATTGAGTTAGTTGAGAATTACAGTTGTAGTTTTTCTCATAAAACACTGTGAATTGCTGCCGCGTTTCCTCACATAATTTTTTTTGTTTTTTATTTTGTTCAAAATTATATTTGTCAATTTTATTTTTTTAATATGGAGTTGGTTCAGAATTTAGCTTTGTAATTTTTTTTTTAAAACATTGTGGATTACTACAGTGTTCTTCCACATTGTTTTTTTGTTTTTATTTTTTTATGATTTTTTTCAAAATTATCTTTGTCGATTTTATTTTTTAATATTAAACTGATTGAGAATTACAATTACAATATATGGGAAAAACACTATAGCTTTCCTTATAAATTACTGTGTATTGCTACAGTGTTTTTCCATATGGTTTTTTTTTGTTTCTTTATATCTTTTTCTAAAATTATCTTTGTTGATTTTATGTTTTTTAATATTGAATTGGTTGAGAATTATAATTATAAGTGATTACAATAAAACTAAATTATATGGGCTAAGCACTGTAGATTTTATCACAAAAAACTGTGGATTGATATAGTGTTTTCCTACGTGTTTTTTTTGTGGTTTTTTGTATTATGATTTTTTTAAAATTATATTTATTGATTTTATTTTTTTAATATTTATTTATAATTATAATATTATTAAATATATTTATTTTATAAACTCGTGATAACGCTTAGGCATGCCTTCTAGTTTTACATAAAATTAGTAGTGAAGGCATGGTGACTTGAAGGTATTGTAAATCCCCGTGTATTTTAATTTTTAACTAGCCCAGATAGAATGGAGAAGCTAGAGTCATCGATAGGTGGTTCTGCAGGGAGTCGTAATTCGTACCAAGAAAAAAGAGACCCAACTTGCACTCTACCTGCTCGCCACCGTGGGGCCCTGGCGGAGTACACCGTGCCTTGCTGTTGTGTTCCCACAGTCATTCATTCATTCAGCTAGTGATGCAGGCAACACTTGCAATAGTTTACTTTTTTTTTTATGTGAAGATCTTGTCAGACTGTTAAAAATGTACGGATTCATACTGTACCACACAGCCTCGCACGCAATAGTATTGCTGATCCTGATTTGTCTCCATGCTCTTTGGAATTCTGAATTATTTCAAAATATTTTTTCTTGTTTTTAAAAATAATTTAAAAGCACCCACATAAATAAATATTAAAAAAATCAGGTTTTTTTTTTCTTTTAAAGAATAACCCAGCCAATGAAAACCAACTGCACCTCAATTTAAAAATTGAGCACTCTTTTTTTTTAAGGGATAAAAAGTTATTTAAATTAAGTACTACATATACTAGATTGATAGTCATGCTGGAATTTTTAAAGAAAAAAAAAATTAATAAACCAGGTTATTGATTTGAACGAGTTTAACAAGCTCGGTTACTTTAATAATATGACTAAAAAAAAATATTGATGGTAAATGAATTTAAATATAAAAAAAGATCTGTAAATAAATTTATCATACATCTAAATGAGAATACTTTATTGTATATTTCATATTTTTAAGAAACTAATAGAATATAATTGTGTATTAGTAATATTTGTTGCTTTTCTTCTCCATCATGTCATAATGTCATGGAAATGGACAATAGAATGTTACTTTTTTTTTTTTGTCGCCAGCTCCAAGTATTTAGGTTACCCCGATTAATCTGGTGATTGTCCTGGATCACATGCCTCGCAGTAACATGTAAAATTACTATTTAGGTTGCCCCGACTAATCTAGTGGTTATCTTTGATCACATGTCTAACAGTAACAGGTAAAACTACTAATAGGTGTTGATGTATACACGAAAACTAGAAACTGAGATCTTACTTAAACCAAGCTGCTAAATACGACCAAACTTCATGTGTGATACAACACATAAATATATATACGTGGAATAAAAATAAATATTTTGTTGATGATCCAGCCGTCGAATTTGACTGAATTTCTAGATGGAGCACTTGTAGCACAGTGTGACTGAAGGAAAGACCTTGTGCTTCATCACGGTAGCGTTAAGTTTACGCGGCCATCGATGTCTTTGTCCACACCTAACTCAGATAGAGAAAGCGGATTATTCTGCTCACAAACTAGCTTTTCTGTGTTAAGAAAGACAGAGCATCTTGGAGTAACGATAATAACCACCTACTACAAGCAAGTTATTTCTTAACAGGTTAACTCATGGGAGAAAAGAGAAATTCCATTCGAAAAAGCAAAGGGAACAAAAAGGGGAAGGGACAAACTGAGAATTGTAGAAATTGATTAATTATACTACAGAGATCCAAAATAAAACTTTATGATGTAGCCACCCAAAAAGGTTCCCAGTTTAACAATCCTTTCTTCTCCGTTTCACCTTCTTTGCACCTTGTTGGTCTTTGAAACTCCTCCATTCCCATCTCAGCATCAACGTCCAAATCATCGGTACTCTCAGCCTCTTCTTCAAAGCATGCACCGACGTTTCCTAATTCCCCGACATCCGAGTCATCTACTTCATCATAATCCATGTCACTCTCAATCTCATCTTCTCTGCTGTTGCCTTCATCTTTTTCCGTGGAAGCTACGCCCATTGAGTCAAAATCAGAAGTGGAATCTTTGATAAAGCTTAATCGAAGGCGGCCATCCCTTCTTTCAGCATGTAAATAAGTGTGTCTTGATGGAGCCTCGACGGCTCTGATTATCAACCTTCCATCTCCGCGGTGGGCCCTAACTTGTAGAGACTTTGATCCACTCATCGTTGTCAAGGGAGGTGGATAGCTACGAGAACTCGCTTTCTTAGCTCCCAAAAGTTGACGCGATTTCTGTTGCTCCCCAGCTGGAGAATTTCCTGCTCTTGAGTCTGATGAAGACCACGAGAAAATGCTGCTTTCAATCATATCACTACCACTTTCGCTACCTAAACTCTCCGTGCATAATTCCAGGCTCTTTCCACTGAGCATTGAAGAGGAACGATTAATTAGAGGATGAACGTATATATTTCCTTTCCCCATTGATTCTTTGGGACCTTCGGTGCTGGTGGAGAGAGCTTGGAGGAAGCTCGGGCCACCCAAATCAGGATTTGAGGATGTATGCGTATCATGGAGGAAGCTAGTTTTGTGGCTAGTTTCCTCATAGTGGCATTTGCCACTCACTTCTTTGGGATCAGAATCTAATAAACAAGGCTTCAAGGCTAGTTCAAGGGATTGAGCGAAAGAGAGATTTGGTGAGGATAATCTAAGTCTTAGTGTTCTTGACTCAACAATAGCAGACTCGAGGCAAGACTGCAAACCCTGGCAAACCATAGTTGCCATTGCGTAAACTATTCGTACAGGTTATGTGACAGATACAAACAAGAACTTGCAAGAAACCTGCCAAAGATTATATGGAAGGAGAGCAAAAACAGAGGAAAACAGAGGAGTTTGGCTTCGGGGTTAAGAAGCTCTTGTTTTGCTGAGAGAGGCAGGGAGAGATGGAGAGATAAGGGGGAGAGGAGACCACTGAACATGAGATATAACTGAGGCGCGGGGCGTGAATTTGTAGTCTCAAAAAGTGCCAGGAGGTACAGTGGACAGAGGTGGGGAGGGGACCTTTTTACGCCACTTGAAGATAACAAGTCTTAATAATTTGCCACACAACGAAAAAGAGAATAAAGGAAACAAAAATGTGTGTGTCGGGAGGAGTTTAAAGATGAGAGACTATTTTAACATCCATGTTTTTTGGTTTTGACTTGTGAATTTTCGAATTTCAGAAAAAAAAAAAACTCCTCCTCAATCTCTCATACAGGCAGATTTACGCGGGTTTGGTTAGGATGTCGTTGTAAAGGCATGCCACAAGAGTGTAGTTAAAAATAGAGCGAGACGGGGATGTGGCAACGGTTCCAAAAAATTACCAGCTCCTCTATTCCCTTTTCTGTCCTTCCAAAAGAAAGCCAACAAAAAGCCAGAAAACAAAGGATTCTCTTATATATTTCTTGATACTTTGATGGTGATGTTTTTTCCCCTCTTTTCATTTTCTTTATTGTATTTTATCAGGACAGAAACCACACTATCCATTCTCTTATAGATGATGATGATGATGATTCCTGTCTTCAAAGTCAAAACCTACGTTGATTGCATTTCAAATAAATAAAATGAGAAGAAAGCATCAGCACACTCCCTTTGAAATTCGAAGCTAAGGTGTCAAATTACATAAATGCTCACCATTCATGCCGACCAGATACGTAAAAATCCTTCTTTCCAAATTTCTGCCCAGGAGAACATGCACCAAAATTATGCCCAATAGCAAAATAAAAACAATTGTCACCTTAAAGATTAACATTAAAAAAATCAAGGGCTGGTTTGACCAGCACAGAGAATCCATGCTTTATTGTTCAATAAGTATGTTTCACCAAGAAAAAACAAGAGGGGAGACATTAGTAATGGAGCAACCGGCCTGGCCGAATCAGGAGCTCCGGACCCCACCATGGATTTAAAGGCCGGCAATGTCATGGTGAGTCCCCACTGGCATGTTAGCTTGCCAATTATTCAAACATGGCTATGATACTGTGCACTGTAAAATTGCAACTAATTCAAACTCAAGAGAATTCAAGCTTGCATGTTTTTTTGTAAAAAAAAAATAATAATAAAAAATTGTACGGGTTTCCTTCCGAAGAAACTCTAGCATGCCATGCCTGATCAATAGTTCTGGGTTTGGTTTATGTTAACATCATTTTATATAATATTATGCCCTTCATATTTAATTCATGTTTTGTCCAGCTAACACCAATCGTACGGACTGCTTATGCAAGCATGTTAAAGCCCTTTGAAAAAGAAAGAAATGATCCTCCACTAACAAGACCTTTTCTTTGTCTGCTAGGTGCTAACCCATGAATCCTATCATGCCTCTCTGTGAACCCTAATCCATGTGGGCAGACTACAAAATGACCTAACCTACTGGCTAAAAGTAACCCCCAGGTTTCGTTAGCCTAAACAAAAGTTGCTGCTAACACTCTTTTGCCACTTGAGCTTGTGGGTGAGACTTCCAAGCTTGGAGATCAGAGAACTCATTTAAATCATTTATTGTAAAAAGAGCGAAAACGGCATCAGTGAATCACATGCACCCGTGCTGTGCAAAAATATTGCTTTCACATGTTGCCTTTTCTGTGATTACACCTGCATGAACTAGCATGTTTTCTTTCTTTGGTGTGTTAATTGTAAAGCATGATCAAGAACATTCTTTCCCGTATCTAACTAGAATTCTATATTGCTAATGGTTATGGACTTCCTCTTCGTTTCGATATCTTGGTTAAGAAATCTAAGAAAGTCAGGAAATGGAAAACGAAACCTGCAAGCATCCCTTGAATGCCTGTGTGAGGAGAATAGAAGGATACATGAGAAAAATACTTCGTATCCCAGCTAATTTTAGATATTTACAGTTATGACCTCCCCAATTATGCTAGTCGATAACGGGAACAGAAGGATATATATGCCAAGCCATACGTTTGAATAACAGTCAATTTTATGGTCTTCCTTTTTGCTTCATGGTTTCTAATTTCCATGTACTTGGAAGAGTAAATGGCCATTTTCACCTGGTCTTTGTCAAAGTTGGATACATGTCTCCTTTTTCTTTCCCGCGATGCCTTGATATGTATTTCACAGATTTTACATGATTCAGCGTATGAGGAGTTACAGGTCACAAAAACTACGTACATTTCATATTATCCATGTTTTTTTTATTTGCTTGTCTACTCGTCAAAGAAAGAAAGGATGAGACCACAAGTAATAGACAATGAAATGATCGAGGAGCTCTTCTAGGTCAAAAATTTGAGCCAAGATGTTTGTGGTTTTCTTAGAACTACAGCCATAACCATGGATCTCCGATATAAAAGATTGCTATGAATGAAAAGATCGTATACATATCCCATCTGAGAAAATATTCTTGCCTCCATATTGAGGATCCTGAGCTGTGTAGCATTTGAATTGCTTGAAGTCTAATTGGTTTTTACCAAGTCCCCACCACAGTAGCTAGTTCCTTGTGAATAGAGCTAAGCACCTTGCTAAGAGTATGGAATGAACTTTAAAAGTTCTAAAACTTGCTTAATTTATTTGGGTTCGGCATATTTTAATTCTTTTCTCCAGAGCTGTTTTCCCCTTTTTATTGGATCATGTTCTTTAATTTACTACCACTAGGACGCGTAGCGAGGGGAAAACAACAAATAATCATCTTGATATATGACGATGATTTATAAAACACCAGTCACAGAGAAATATAGTGCAAGTACAGCACAACCTCCCTCTTAAGGTAATGTGAGAATGTCGAGACATCACACTTCAAAAACATGCCATTATTTAAAACTCTGGCTCTCCCCCTCTCTATCATCACTGAAACGGTTCCTCGAAAACAACCAAGTAGCAACACATCAGCACTTCTAAATAATCAAAAGGGCCCTTTTTTTTTTTCTTTTTTTTATCATGGTGTAGGTTATCTGTCCCCCAAAAAAAAAAAAACTCTTTCCCTTATATCTAGATATTGAAACCGAAAACAGAGCATATGGCCCTAGCTCCTAAAGTATCACCCTGCTTAACCAAATAAAGAAGTATAGTAACCTTTGGTAGCTCTAAACGAGCATGCTTTTCAAGCCTTTTTTCCTGGTACAAAGATTCTTTATTTATGAGCTAATAATAGTTGTGTGCGCCAGAGAGAGAGAGAGAGAGAGAGAGAAACAGAGCATCAATTTTGCCGCAGAATCTAATTTGTGTTTCTTTGATTTTATTTAAGCCTAGGCCCTTTTGGACTTAGAGAGTGAGTGAAATTTGCATCAGAATCCATCAAAATTTGTTTGATTTTGTATTAAGTAATGGAGAATCTTTAACTTAGAATACGTCATGTCCCTTTGGCCTTCAGTGAAGCCAAAAGTTGGCCCCTTGATTTTTTCCCATGATGCATTTTTAATGAAGTCTTTGTTAAGAAAGACAAGTCCAGTTCATGGCTTGCATTACACTAGCATGTAAATAAATCACTCTGCCTACCCTTTTGACCATGTTAGTGCCACCTTTCCCTTTCACTTTATACTTTGTTGCATTAATTTATATTTTAACTTCAAAAGGAACAATAGAAACAATACAATGGATGCCCACGTAATACATGCAAACATGTAATGCAACTAATGGTTATGCTATCACTAACAGAAGGCTAAAGTAATTTCTGCATAGAGCCCGTGAAAAACCTTTAGAAGCAACATGTAAATGTCATAGTCGAAGGATAGGTTTGCACACAGTGACTAGATATATGAGTCTGATCTCAACTGGCATGCATGATTAGTACTGATGTTGCTCTATTGCTATTACAATTAATAATTATTATAATATGTAATCTATCATTTTCAAGCTCTAGAAGACTGATATTGAGAGTTTCTGAATTTGGCCTGCAAGTTGTTAGAAATGTTTTAATTGTTGATTTTAAAGAAATATTTACATCACTATTGTGGAATAATGCTACTGTTTGATAAAGGTGAGCATACAAAGGGAATAAATCTTCCAGGATTAGTTTAGAAAACTTACAAGCAGTCATATGACCATCTTAGAAGACTTGCTGCTTAAGTTTCAAGAAAAGATGATGACGCCTGTTTTCATGGACCAGCAGAATCTATACCATTGGATGTGGCTCCAGTATGATCCTCCCTAAACTCAAACACATTTTCAACTTATCTACAAAGAGGAATTAATGCAACTGAAATAGAAACAGTAGATTAATTATGGAGTATGATGCCAAATAGGAATTTCCAAATCAAAGCAATCAAACGTGGAGCACAATCACAGAAAATTGGTAAAAACATCCATTATGCAGATTACAATTTAACTTTTTCTCCATCTAACCTAGTGGATGTTGGCGGAAATTATAAGCAGTCCATTTGTTAATATATTCTTTCCAAGAGTAATAAAAACAACAAATCATAGAAAAAAATTTAATCAACAATTGCAATCCACCAACAAGGTGCCAAACCTTATTCCAAGCTAGCATTGCTCAAAAAACAGCACAGAAAAAATGCTGTTTTCCAAAGCAACCATACGAGGAACATTAGATACAGTTCCCCAGTTCGAAATTGAAAATAATAAACTGGAATAATGGGAAAGTAAATAACAAGTTTTTTTGAATCTCCATCTCGAATAAAACCTGCTTTTCCAACCAAACTATCAAACTCAACATTATGAAATCAATATCACCAAGATCTTGCAAGTGATTCTGCTGGGTTCAATATTTATGTTCTCAAAAGATCACTTGAAAATAAAACTACTATAATCAGGACTGTTATTGCAGCAAGCCCATCATCTGAAAACAAGGAGATGCAATAAGGTTTTAAGGAACATCATGCAGAATACAAAAGGCAAATCATTCTTGGCAGAAATTAGTGCCACATCATGGCCAGAGTGATAACATCACATGCCAATTATCAAGGGTACTAATTACAATGTCTTAAATTCTCAACCATTCCTAACAGGTGCCAATTAAAGTCACTTAACTTTCTCCAACAGGTGAATCTCACTGGAATAAAAATGAGAGGCATCAAGAGATCGGAGGGTTACTTTCTATTTGTAATCCAACAATTGGACCATAAAAAAAGAAAAGACTCAAGAATTGTCACTAACTATATGTCTCCAAACAGACTCCTCTTGAGTTTTCTTTTCATTTTTCATTTTTTTGTTACAAAAGAGAGGTTTGAACTCAAGAACTTTTGAGGGGAAGGAGAAAACTAATACTAGTTGAGCTACAAGTCAATAGCTTGCGATCTTTGAATTTAATAGGTAACACTCCAAAATAAGTACTGCAACGCGTACATGAGCAGAAGTAAAATCTTAATCTATTATTGATCCGATGGTCTTCCCAAAAATGGTACAAGAACTGAATACTCCACATAGCTTATCATAGATTCAAACCCGCTCTATCATCTTACAATTCTAAAATATCATGCATGCAAGCAAGATTGAATTCTTTCCAAAAATGATCCAAGAACCCCAAGCTCCAAAATTCCCAATCCGAGATTTGGATCCTCGCCAATTATCAAGTAGATTTCTTCTTAAAATTCCTCTACTTCTTCTATCCATCCAAAGTTATGCAATCGAAAACCTACCAATCATTAAAGTGAACCATAATTATATATACCTGCTAGATATAGGTATTCAATGATATGGCAACAAATTAACTGAAATCCAGTCATTTAGGTATGAATGAATGATCGATGGGAATCACGAGAAATATTGAGGCAAAAATGCGTGGGAAACCTTTCAACGACAAATCAAGTTAAAAGATCTCTGACATTTCAAGAATTGAGATTTAGACCCCTCGAATTGTCTATTAATTTACTAAATCCCCGTCAATTTGATTCAATCAATTCAGCATCTAAGAGATAACAACAAATGTATCACTTACAATCACGTGATCTTCGAGATAACATTTTAGCTCGTGCATGAACAGCATAACAGTTTTGAGACTACTTCATATCAACTCATAAATTCGGGATTTCAGCACTCCTTAATCTTTTTTTTAATAAAATTCACAAGATACAAATCCAACTCTACATATTGAAATTCAAATCCCGTATCCATGTCAAATTACTGGATGAAATTAACAATTAGATTCCAAATTACACTAACACATCACGAACAACTTATAATACTCTTAAATTACCGATGATGACAGCATTAATATATAAAAACGAGAGACAAATCGCTTACAATAACAAAGTGAAGCAAAGTAACGGATTCGCTGATCAATCAGATCAGCGTCAATGGAAGCCAGGAAGGTGAAAAATCCGGTTGGTAGTTAACTCTAAAATCGCTCTGGGGCTGCCGCGGTAATCGCGCGCAGAACCACTGGTTTTGATTTTGAAGCCGAACATGAAAATAATTTGGTGCGGGTAATATTATAATATTTGCCCTTGGTAAATTATATTTACGTCCCCGGATAGATTTTGCAATTACAAAACCTTGCCAGCTTGCATTGGTAATAAAACCCGGTCAGGAAATTGACCCGGCACAAATTGACCCGGAAAATAAAAAAAAAAAAACCACTCCCTCCATTCTCCACTGTCTCCCTGAAGAAGTCTCTTGCCTCCTCTCTCCCCTCGTTATTATCCATTTTTTTTCTTTTTTTGTCTCTTTAAATTTTACTATTGTTTTCTTTCTCATTATAAATCCAATCTCAATAAATAAATTCTTCCCATTTCGCTCTCTCTATTTTTTCCAAATCTAGATTTTGTCATATATCAGCAAGATCCGCTGATTTTCACTAAATTTTGTCAC
>Ga0325405_1007656_pt1 | contig 10865 bp, 7 predicted proteins | sample PopdelMetagenome_21_FD_205663 | JGI IMG/M metagenome (GOLD analysis project Ga0325405, IMG submission 205663) | Populus deltoides microbial communities from Bellville, Georgia, United States - Xylem-Control-R2 | ecosystem: Host-associated > Plants > Phyllosphere > Stem > Wood/Secondary xylem...
TATGAGAGGAATTATTAACATCAGTTTGTTAGAGTGTTAGTATATTCAGAAATGAAAAATGGAATACATATATATATATATATAACATTTTTTAGTAAAGAAAGATTTCAAGTTCTTAATAAGAAGAAGAAAATAAAAATTTATACCATTCTTATTTATTCTCTATTAGATTGATGTTTAATAGTAAGAAAAAAAACTTCAAGAATACATATGAGCCATTGGATTAGTGAGACCCACTATTTGGGTCCACATTAAGATTATGATCCAACAGCTCTTAATCTTCTTCGAGTATTTTCTTGTTTTTTTATTTCAAGTTAGCATTTTTGTTTCTATTATTTTCCTCCAATAACCAAACAATCCAAAAATACAATTGCACAACTGCAGATCTGCAAATCAAAAATCAAAAAATCAAAGTCTGCAAAGTCCATTTCTTCTCCTTCCTCTCATGGGATAGATGTCCCGATCTCCAATCTCTTTAGCATTCTAACCATATTACAAATCAACAAAATCTATTTCATTAACCCAAACCAAAACCTTTTAATCAAACAAACTGGTGAAAAATACTAAAAAAAGAACGTTTTTTTTCTTTTGAAAAACAGATGGGTCTTTGAATAACCTGGTGGCTTTGATACTTGACCCAGCAGAGCCCTTTTCTCCAATAAAATCTGGTTCCTCTCTCTCTCTCTCTCTCTCTCTCTCTCTCTCTCTCAAGATCAACAACCACTCCAAGTCATGCCACCATCATAAGCCTATACTGCAGCCACCAACCATGCTGTACTCCACAAAACACAATTTGTGCTCTCTCTCTGTCTCTCTCTCTCTAAACAAGATCAACAACCACTCCAAGTCATGCCACCATCATAAGCCTATACTGCAGCCACCAACCATGCTGTACTCCACAAAACACAATTTGTGTTCAACAACCCTGCACTACTTGCAGAGACCAGTTTCAATGGAGATCTAAAACTGTAATGAATTTCAATTGAGATGTAAAACCGTAACCGTTTATTTATTTCTATATATAGTTTGTTTACCTTTGTCTTTTTTCTTTTTTTTTTTATTTGTTCAAGTACTTTTCTGGATCCTTTTTACTTTTTGTTGTAAGTCTTTTTCATCTGTTTTAACAAAGCATATAGTATTTCCTATGACTTTGGTTAATTTTTTATTTCAAACTTATATTATTCATGAGTTGTACCTTTATTTAGATATAAGCAACTAATGTGTCCTCTGACATGTCAGGTTAGTGTCATGTAAAACATAAGAGCGGGGAATAAATGCCATGACAAAAAATACAAACATGCATATCAATTCGGCTTAATTGACCTTGATCGGTCAAAATTGGAGAATTCAGGGTTTCAATTGACCAAGTAATTTATGTAGGAGTGAGCATGTGGGTTTAGACTTTTAAAAATTGTTCCACTGCCCTAGTAATCATTAGGATATTATGAAAACAACAGTCTTCAGTTATGTCAATTTCACAATGAAATACCATGATTGCAAAGCTATATGCAAGGAAGCAGGTACACCTCTGCAGAAGGTATAGGAGCCTAGCTACCTCCATTCAACAGAAGGTATCACAGACTTCATAATCGTCCTAGCAATAATAGGACTCCCAACAACAAGAAAAGCCCAAAAGCTATATCAAAGTCTGACATAACAACACACTGATTAAATAGTTCTCTCTAGTTTCAATCAATATATAACAGAAAAGGTGCTTAAAATTTCATTTATCCCATGTAAATTCACAAATGGATTCTATTGAATTTGCATTTGAGCAAATAAATTCATTATTGAAAAGAAGAATAAGATTTTATGCTCAAGTTGTACAGGAAAAAACCATAAGAGCAGAAAAGGATGGTAAAAAAATCCTAACTGCGTGAAAGAACCAAATCATGGCTACCATATACCTTTTCTTCTTCAGCGACAAGATCAAAATCACCATCTTCCTACATTACCAAAGATACAGGTGAACATAAATATCAAATAAATAATAACACCATTTAAATAACACTGACAATAACCCAAACACAAACTAATAACTAATTGATTTCCTTCTCAGTTATTTGTTTCCCCTTTTCTGGAATAACAAAACGGATTCTTGTGTGTTTGTGTCCATTGAAGCAATTGTGGAAACAAGACTAAGTCTCCCTTACACTAGCCTTCCTTTTTGAAGATGTGGGTTGATGAGTTTTGTAACAGCAGAGAAGGGTTTACCTAAAGCTTATAGCTAATCTAAATGATTTTTTTTTGTTTTATTATAGAGTTAGTCCAGATCACTCAGCTCAGCCACCCGTAATTCCATAAGGAAAAGAAATTTGTGAGAGATTCCTGACTTTATTAATAGCAGCAAGGGGAAAAGGTTTGAGAGCCATATACATATGCATGAAAGAATCTGTACTGTTATACTAAAGAAGAGAAAAGGAATAATTGAAAGTAAGGAATTGAAGTGGTTCTTCGCAAACAGCATTGTTGGAAAAAGCATCAACTCTACTTTCATCACTCTGGTCCCTAAAATGGAACCATTAAATATTGCCATTAGACAGATCTTTAACAGCATCTTAGGGTCCCTTTACCATTATACAGAAAAACAATGGCTGTAATGAATGCTAAGAAAACTCAGTTTCAACCACTTTCTTTATTCATCGCCAATAACCTCTTTCATCCATTCTCCACACTTCCAACTAATTTTCTGAGGTATTTTTACAATGATCAAGCTTCAAGCAACAAATATCTGCTTCTGAAGTTGAGATGCAAGCCATGATTTTAAGATTGAGATCCAAGTCTCTTGTTGGTCGCCTCTTAATTGATTTACTTTCCCAAATAATCACCAAATTGATGAAAACAAAACTACATGGAAAATTAAAATCTACAGAAACAGAAGTTTGCATGTGTAAATATTTTGTTATGATAATTATATCTCTTATAATTAGACATAGAAACTTGAAAAGACAAATAGAGTATTCAGGCAAAGAGTTCAGAGACTGGTGTATGTATATACAGTATCTTGCCTGTTCATCATTGAAATCATATGGCACATGTTCTCTGGCTGGATCCTCAGAGATACTTAACTGATTTCTGGTTTCATATGCCCCAATTTCCAATAAATTGTTGTCTGGAATGGGCAAGGCACCATTATTTTCACCCTATTATTAGATAATAGACATTATGTTGAACCCTTTTAGCTGACTTCAGTAATTCAGCAATGGCAACCATAAACACATACAACTTACACAACGACGACCAGCATTAACAGGTGAGCTGCTTATCTCCATCTCACAAGCAGCAGAAATATCTTCTCCTTTGCCTGCAAAACATATAACCTAACAATAGTATCAGGCAATCAAAGTGCTTGCTAGAGACGTGACTCGTTGACAGCAGCTTACTCTCACAATGTTCTTCCCCATTTGCACATGGCTTAGCTCCATTTTCACTACTTTCTCTGCCACCTGAAAAAACAGGGGGGGATAATCAATGGGGTGATATAGCATAGAACAAACACGGTCAAACAGGACCATCCAGACAAATATGTGCACATGTAGACAGGGAAAGAGAGCCCTTATCTAACAAGGGGACAGCATCAACTAATATATCACTGTCTAAGTGGTAATCACCATAGACAGCAAGCATAACTCGGAAAATGGAACAAAAAGTGTAGGGAAAATAGCATGTCCCAAGAGTAAAAAGAAAATCACGAGAGCAGCTTTCTACCTTTCTCTACAGCGTAACGCTTGAGTAGCTCCTCAAGGGGAATATCCATTTCATTGTGCAGAGCTTCCAATTCTTCTTGCCTTTCTTCTTTGGTTATAAGAGCCTCATCTTCCTCAATAGTATGCTCATCATCTTCCTAGAACAATATCGGTAAATGAGATTGTTAGTGATTGCATACAGATTGCAAATATGTAGCACAAACAAAGGAATTGCCATGACAATTCCACAAACTTTTTAGCTAACAAATGGGGCAGCATCAAATACAGCCCGAGGCTGCTCATAAGAAACCTGAGAACGATACTAAACAACAGGGTATACCCAAAACAGAATCTCACCATTCAACCATGATATATAAACAACACATAAGTTTTATGCCATTTCAGCAGGTTCCTAGTAGTAGAATTATATAAGCCACACTCCAGGCATTAATGAACAGATCAAATGACAGAGTATTGCCCAGCCCTAATTGATCACAAACAGGATTTTTACATTATAACTACATCTTGTGTAAAACAAAGTAACGGAAAAAAACTTTTACATAATAAAGACACAGAAATGAAAGGCTACTCACCACTTCATCTTCAGATTGCACATCATACTCATCGTCATTGTCTGCAGTGTCCACTTGGGCCTCTAAACAATGAGCTGAGAATTTGATAAGAATATCTGCCCATTGCCCAGCTAATAATTTAATAATCGAACTAAATGATTCTGCTTACCATCAACAACTTGCAGGGGTGTATTAGCATCATCTCCTACCCTATCCGCAATACTCGGTTTTTCTGGTGCAAAATATTGCTCTGGTGGTTTCTCCACTAGATTTTCTGCCAGCATTGTAGAGTACCTAGCAACATGAAGTGCAGATTCAATGGCCTATCCATAATTAACAGGAAAAAGCTCCAAGTCATCGTTAGAAATAATAATAAAGTAAAACAAAAACCACCTCTCAGTTTGTCCTAGAAGAAACTCAAGATGCTTATCAAGTGCCTTTTTCTTCTTCTCATCAAGCTCCATCTGATGCTTGTAAAGCACCTGGAGACACAGTTTTGGAAAGTTTCATAGAGAAAAAGGAAACATAAAAGTTGGTAGAGGATCAAACCATTCTAGATAAATTTACCAGCTTTTCTATTTTAACCCAGAACTTCTTTACATCCTTTGAAATATTGACCGCTACTTTACGCAACCGCTGCTCCTCTTCCTGATTCCAATGAAATGAAAACTTAAACATCAAAATAGACATACAACAAAACCTTCATATGAAACCAGTCCATTCTTTGCCAAATGAAAAGAACTAAGAAAACAAGTCCAAGATAGGAAAGAAAAACCTTCAATTTCTTTTCTCCTCTGGTGGCCTGATCCAACATGCCCTTGCTTGCTCTTAAAGCCACTTTCTTGGCTTGCGCCAATTTCCATTTCCTCTCCGACTCAAAATCCTGTAATTAGCAATTTAATTAACAAAAAAAAAAATTTCCAACCACGCAACAATCAACAACTACTCAATGAGTTACCTTCGACAACCAAACCATTTCCTCCAAAACATGATCCCAGTGAGTTTTCGGGCGACGGGGTTCTCTCGGAGCTTCCAGTGCCTAGAAAAATCCATTTATCACTAAATAATAATAATTCAAAAACCCAACACCTCAAACTTCCACTAAAATTTCCTAAATGTCGCATGGAAATTAAGTAAAATTACTTATTTCTCAAAATTATAACTCTAAATTTTTGAAATTTTAACCCTAATATCAGCTCATAAAAATCGAGAGAGAAAAAAATCATTTCAACTTCACCGTAACAAGAAAAATAAAAATAAAGAGTGACGAAGTGCTTACCTTTTGACGCCGAGCTCTCGTCTCGTGATCAAGCTTAGACCTTGGACCTTTCGACGCCATTGCCGTTTATTTTTATTTATTTTTTCTCTTAAAAAGCATTAACCTCCTGCATGTCGACGAGAAAGTAGATTGCTCTAATGGCTTTTTTAATTAAATTAGATAAATCGGAGAGGGAATGATCCTTCAGCTTCGAAGGATTCTTCTTCTTCTTCTTCTTCTTTCCTTCGGCGTTAGGGTTTCAGATTTGTCTCTTTCAGCTTTTTTTTCCTTTTCCTTTTCTTTTTTTTTTAAAAACTTAATATATACTCTTCTTCTCTGGGAGATAAAAGATAAAGTAAACAACAGAAAAATATGTTTGTGTTTTAAGTCTTGCAACTATATATAGCTTTCAATCGAGTCCTCTCATTACTATTTTATCAATTAAATCACCCATTTATAAATACTTTTTCAATCAAATCCTTCGATTTAAATGTTTGGAGAAGTAGTCCGTGTGATTGGTAATGTAGGTATTTTTGTAAGAATATTTTTTAATTAAAAATACATAGAATAATATTTTTCAGTTTTTTATTTTATTTTTTATTTCAAGACCTTAAATTATTAAAAAAATATTTATAAAATATTAATTTAATATTTTTTTGTTAAACCACATTAGTAAATGCAACAATCAATCTACTTGTTAATCTATAAGCAGTTGTAAAATACTTTAACTCTATCAAACAATTCAAATAATGCAAGTAATTATGTGTAATTATGTTTTCTGAAGTTTTTTAAGAATTTAACTAATTATATAAAATTAGGTACATTAAAAATTTTATCTAATGAGTTTGTTTGAAAATATACTTACGGTTACTTTTCCAAGTATTTTTCATGCCGAAATGTATTAAAATGATTTTTTTTTATTTTTTAAAAATCATTTTCGAGATAAGCACATCAAAACAATCTAAAGCATATAAAAAATAATTTTTAGCCAAAAAAATTGAATTTTTTAGGAATGCAGCCCAAATAATGCATATACATAATTAGGTTTAAAAAAATTATAAATATATAGATAAACAAAAATATAATTTGGGTAACTCCTTTTTTCTTCTTAATCACCAAAAACAATTTAGTTAATTCTTTGAATTAATAATTTTCTAAAATAAGCCAAATTAATTTGGGTAATTCTTTTCTATCTTTCTTCAATGGTAAATACCAAGTTACCCCTAGTTAATTATCATGCATACAGTGTATACAATTTGTTTATTTAATTAATGTTGTAGTTGTCACCAATTATTTAACAAATCCGGCTGCGAAGTTTCACATAATGGGGACCTAATTGATAAAATCAGTAGTTTGGGGCTTGATAAAGAAATTATATATATAGTGGGGCACTAATTTAAGGTTTGCCTTTATGTTGTTTCTTTTCCGGAGTTGCCTTGCCTGTACTTTTGCACGTTCACCATTTTTCTAAGTTTTCTGCTGCTTCCACGTAGCTGAGTTGGTAGCTCACGTGCCATATATAAAAGAAAAACTAAAACTATTGTCGTCTCTGAGAAAAATCTTGGATGAACGGATAATATATAAAAGAATAAAATAAAACTATTACCTAAAATACTAAAGGACGTGGCTTAATTTACAGTAAAATACTACATTGGTTGTTGTAACACTGTTGAGGACTATTTTTGAAAACATACTCTACTTTTAATTATAAAATAATTAAAATATATATTTTTTAAAAAATTTATGCACGCATCTAATTAAACAACTCAATAATTATTATGTAAAATAATAAAAAAAAATCATCAACAATAAATAAAAATAAAATTGAAAAAAGCAAGCAAAAAATAAAGATCAAGATATCTTATATCGCAACACGGGTAATTTATCTGGTCATGTTTAATAAATTTATCTATCAAAATAAATTTGTAATAGAAAAAACATAAAATTTATAATAAAAACCGACACACACATGAAATTTATTGAATAATAATTATATAAAAAAAACAAATCAAGGATGCATATAACACATAAAAATTATTGAACACTAATTAAAACAATAATGCATGGCTATAAATATGAAAAATCTTATAAAAAATTGATATTCAAAAAAAATTAATCTATATAAAATTAAAAAAAAAACCAAAGATAATCATACTCATCTCTCTAAAAACTAAACAAACTCAATATCATTTAAAAATAATCACAATCTAATTAAAATATAGACCAAAATTTTATTTAAAAAAATATACATAATTAATGCATTGTTTTTTTAAAAAAAACTTATATATATATATATATATATATATATATATATATATATATATATAAAAGAACCAAGTCAGGCGTTTGTGGGCCTAATAAACTAAACCCAGTGCCTGGCCTCATGAACCAACGGCCCACGCTCGGGCCTGCAATGTCAAGCCCAAGCGAGGGCTTTTTTAAGTTTAATGGGGCAGCCAATGTGTTATTTGCCCTAAATATTTCAAAAAAATGGTGTGTCGCCTGCGCAGCGATCAATGCGTCACTTGTTTCAACCTAGAATCTGGTCACTATGGTAGCCAGAAAAACAAGGTCCGTCGTTTTTTTACTTAAAAATCTCATTTTGACCAAAAACACCCCAGAGACCTTGTCAAACTAATTCATGGCCACCAAAAAGCCAAAAGGCTGCTTGAAATCCACCTGGAAAAAAAATTATTCTCAAACTCAGATCTGTTATTTTAGATGTTTTCAATATAAAACAAACACCTCAACGTAACCCCCCTCATTATATGAAATTTTTTGACATAAAAATTAGCCGTTTTGGTGGTCGGAATCTTCCTAAGCAATCACTCTCTCTCTATATCAGAATTTAATGACTTCCTCTCTCTCCTCCCAACAAAAAAAAAACTGAAAAAAGAGAAAAATAAAGTTAGGTGCCAAAATATATAGTCTTGAAATTCAAAGGACCGATTGCCTTATACCTAAAAAATATGGGGGATTAAAATGAATGTTTCAACCTGCCCCTCAAGTTATTCGAGATTTTAACTTCAATCCCTTAGCTTTAAATTTAGCCGTCCCTCTAAAAAAATATGCAATTGGAGACTAATTTGGGCTCTAAATGGTCAAATCGTACAAAATAAAAGTTCAAGGATTAAAATGAAAATTTTCAAAAAAAACACTACTCAAATCCACAGCGAATTGTGAGATATTGCATAGTAATCTTAAAGGTTGATGGCTTTTAGCTTTATATATAATGTTTTGGGTTATAGCAAAATTATGTTTGTATTCTTTGGTTCAATTATTGTATTTTATCATACTAAAATAATATTAAATTTTAAAAACTTTTGGAGCGTGCATTGCACGCGTCGATATGTGGAAGGCGCCGACACCCTTCGAGCGGCGCCTCTCGATGGTTAAAATTGTTCATCTGTCTTTGTCTTTATATGCATCACCACATTCTCTTTCTCCTGGTATAACGCATGTTATCAAAGGCTGGGTGGTTTGTCACTGGGGGGTCTTTCCTTCTCTTATTCTTTTCTCTCTCCTCTCTCGAGAATTGCATATTAGTATCATTTGTTTTTTATATTTGTTATTTGGCTCTTCTTTTTTTTAATTTTTTATTTTTATCCTTGACTCTTCAATAAGAGTTTTATTTCCTTTCAATCTAGTTTTTCAATTTCAATTTGTAATGTATTATGCTTTTCAATATGATCCTTATTCTTTTGATTTTTTTACTTGACTTTTTTATAAAAGTTTGTTTTTTAATTTTACCCTTCGCTCCAAGTTTATTTTATGCTATTTTTTTTAATTTGATCTTTAATTTTTTTCTTTTTTGTTCGAGTTGTTTTTCTTTTCAATTTAACCCTCCAAACAAAAAATTATGTCCTTTATCTTCGGGTTTCTTTTATTTGTCATTTGCTCTTTTGTATAAGTATTGTTTCTTTTCAATTTAGTCATTTAGTTTTAATTTTTCATATATTTTTTTATTTGTCCTTATATTTTTATTTTTTTTATCTTTTTTTCCTTAAGTTTTTTATAAAAGTTTTGTTGATTTTTAATCTCACATTTCAATCCAAGTTTATGGTGAGATTTTTTTTTGTCATCATTCTTTTATTTTTTTTTGTTTTGTTTGAGTTAATTTCCTTTTCAATTTAACTTTAAATCGAAAAAATTTAATTACTTTCTAATTTATTTTAATTTTTATCATCATTCTTTTAATTATTATTTTTTATTTTAAATCCTTTTGCATGGTAAACTTTTTTCCCTTCTGTTCTTCCATGTTTGGTGACTCAGTCCAATTTTGTTGCTCCTTTACTATCCAATTTCGTGCTCCCATAGATTTTTTCTCCAAGGTATCGTTATTTTTTTTAATTGTCCAATTAATATTATTGTTTTTTTTAATCATTTGATTAAAATAAAACAAACTTATTAATCTCAATCGATGTTATAATTCAAAATGTTAATTTCTCTTATTTATTTGGAATGTGTTTACATTATTTAAACATTATTTTTTTATGGAAAAAATACAGACCCGTGAAGCACGAGCTCTTGATTTAAAATATGTCATTTTATTCTTTATTTTTTAAAAAAAAAAACACTTGGGTGTTTGATTTGGATTTAACCGGGTCATTAAAAAAATTTAACTAGATCAATTAAATTTTATCAAATTAATATCCTATCTATTTAAACTAAAAAAAGAACCCGATTCAAACCATGCTCGAGGAACCAGAATTTTCCTAGTCAACCTACTAAGGGGTAGATACCAGCCAGATGATTCCAAGAACCATGTTGCTCATCTCCTAAATTTTTCACTCACTCTGTATCAATGGCGTTTCAACTATAAAACTGTTTACAACTCCAAGCAAAAACAACCAAAGGATGCCCCCCAATTGGAAGGCAAACCAGTTCTTTCAGCTTCCTTGCTGCACATTCAAGCACTGTGCATCCTCAAAAGATTTTACTCAACACAACCAGTGATCAGAATTCGAAGACTTTCAGTAGAAGTTGGTAGTGTTTTAGAGTTCTATTAATGCTCTAAGTGGAACACATACTCTGTCAAGCGCTGTAGTTTACTGGGATCCAGTTGCTGCTCTGTTGCAACAGGCTGCTTTTTCACGATAAGCATTCGAGAAGCAGGATCGACAATCCAACCTTGCTGCATTACATCTGCATACGAAAACAAAAATCCTGTTGACAGCATAGCATGTATGCATTAGATAAATACAATACAGCAATCTAACATACAGTGCACACGCATGCATTACATGCATCAACAGAAAGATGGATAGATTGATAGCTACATGAATACATACATTGAGTTCAGACCGTGTCCGAGTTTGTTATGCCAGAAAGCAATAGGTAAAAGGCAAA
>Ga0325405_1007658_pt1 | contig 10862 bp, 6 predicted proteins | sample PopdelMetagenome_21_FD_205663 | JGI IMG/M metagenome (GOLD analysis project Ga0325405, IMG submission 205663) | Populus deltoides microbial communities from Bellville, Georgia, United States - Xylem-Control-R2 | ecosystem: Host-associated > Plants > Phyllosphere > Stem > Wood/Secondary xylem...
AAAAAAAAATACTTCTCACGAAAAACATGTTTCTATCAAAACAAAAAAGAAATACATGAATAAGAAATTAAGTTTTTGACTAAAAATATACATTTTTCCTTGTAATTTTTTGCAAATAGTTTTTTGTAGTTAAACCATTATAATTTTTGCAAATAATTTTTTGTAGTTGCCATTAATTTTTATTCAATAAACCATGTTGCTAATAAAAAAACATATTATCAAAAAAAATCAAGAATGAGAAAAGATAATTTTGACAAAAATATATATTTCCCTCATTATTTTATTTGTTGTCTTGCTTATGACAATATGTATATGTGTGTGTTTATTATATAATTAAATAGAAAATAGATTTCAGAAAAATATCTCCAGCATGAGAAATATCAATAATTATATTACAATTATAAATAAACTAAGAGATTTGGTTTTATTATTGTTGATCTACTATGCCTTCCTCTCATTTTACTTTTCACATTAATATTCATAGATAATTTTCCAGGTGCCTAAAGTCCTGAGCTTTTTTTCATTTTAATCATTGAATTTTATTTATTTTCAATTATATCTTTATAAGCTATGTTGACATAGTTCTATTGTATTATTATATGTTTTGATTTGCACGATCTCACATGCTTGATATGTCGTTAAATATACTCTAATTTTGGGTTAAAGATCAATTTTACTAAATTGAATTTCAAGTTGTTCTTAAAACTAAAAGTGAAAGATCAAAATTGATATTTCATAAAAATAAAACCTTTTCACATGTTGGTATGGAAAAGTTCATTTTGGTCCATCCAATTTTATTTTTTTCATATTTGGTCCTTTTTATTTAGGCTTTTTATAGTTTGATCCTTAAGTTTATTTTTTTCATATCACTCCCTGAATATATGGAGAAGAAAGAAAAAGTTATCAGAGAAAAAAGAAGATAGAACCATCAGATAATCATATTTCAACCATCAATAACTACGATTTTGATATTTTTGAATTTGTTTTTAAAATGAAATTCAATAAAAGTGGTTTCTATTTTCAACTATGTGTGACAAGGAGATTAGGATTCAAACAAATTAATTTTTTTTTTATTTTGAGTTTTTCATTTAATTAAAATGTGTTTTAGTGTTAGGAATGGAGTTTTAAAAGGTTCATACGATGATTTGTCTATGTTTTTTGAAGGGAATAAAAAAGTTAAAATTTAGATTTTTTAAATCGAAACACTTGGACCTTGATTTTTTAATTATTAAAGTCACCTTCAGTGATTGAAAAATATTGATAATGGATGAAGTGTTGTTCGTGCTATTTAAAAAAAATATAAGGATGGATAATATGTATTCTACTTCTTTTTTATATAAAAAAAAAAACTAGGTTCACATATTTAGCTTTCTAAGCCTAGACACGCCTGAGCTTTATAATATTGGATCGAGAGCACAGGCTAATATCTTTTATCAAGGCATGCCTAGCAAAAAAAAAAAAAAAATAACACTAATTTTTTTTGTACATTTTATAACAAGATAGAATTTTAATAAATTTATTAAATAATTATTTAATTGTGTCATAATTTTAAAATAATAAGTTAGCTTTTTATAATAATATTAACAATTACTTTCTTAATAATTATATATGAATCAAATGTGTTTATTTAAAAAAAAGAATTCAAAATCATTTAATACAAATAAAATATCTATTTTATTATTGTAAGTTTTTTATTTGTTTTTTCTAGATTTTATATTTTTTGATATTTTATGTATAAATTATCTTTTAAGATTATGATAATTTTTAATTTTAAAAGAAGTATTTTTATAAATAAAAAACACTGGAATAAAACAAAGAAAAACAGTTTTCTTTAAACATATTTATTTTTTATTACATTTTTTTCTAATTTATATTTTAATTGCTTTATTTCTTATTTAATAAACCACGTTGCTAATGTTTTGTTTTTTCTTAAAAAGATATGGAGGAGAGAATTTTAACTGAAAAATACATCTATTCCTCAAAATTTAAATTGTTATTTTTTTTTCGGATATCTATTTTTATTGTTACTCAATTGAATAAAAAATCGAAACATTACATTAAATTCCCACCATAATATTCAATAATAATTACAACTATTACTGTGAATTATGTTCAGTTCTCAAATTAAAAATTAAAAACTTTCATGATAGCAAATGAAAGATCCAAAACAGAATTTATGACAGCTCTGCAGGTCGACTTTTAAAGCCAACAAGATCATCCCATTGCCATAAAGTAACCTTGAAATAAATCAGAAATTTAGTAACTGCTGTTTGCAGCTCTCCTGAATTTAAAAGCTGCCAATTGCCGGCAACAGAAGCTCCAACCAGTAATGCCTTTCTGGCTGGAAATCCACCTCATCACAAGATGGGGCCTATACAATTTTTACCAGTCCCCTTCAGACAAAGGTTCTTTAAACAGTTTTCATATTGTACCAAAAAAGAGAGAACAGTTTTTCATGATACAGCCAAGAAGAGTTACTATGGAAACACTTGAAATATATAAGCATGTGGCACATGCAATGCACAATACTTGATTATTCAAAGCAGCAAGGAGACTGTTACATCAATTTCTGATTAGCAGTACTTATTTGGTTTTACCATGCATCCTTGTGATAAAATCTAACACACCCCTTTTAGTACGGAACGATAATGGATTCTATAAGCTCTTGAAGGGGAGCAAGCTCCTTCTTGTCTATTAGCCCAAATTCCTGCACATAAACAGTATAATGTAATATAAGAACAACTGCCTGACAACAAAGTTCTGCATGAAACTGGATTGCAGCTTTTTTTAAGAACAAATAGAACGGCAACTTGACAGACACAGTGATGCAGACAAAACAAGTAGAATTATTGTATTTTGCAGTGATTGTCAAAGATAGGGATATTTCTATGATTTCCAGATATGTTGGAAATTGTCTAGGTCTAGGTTTTTATTTCATGTTTCAGTGTTTTATTTGTCCTTAATCAAGTAGGTTTAATGCAGGAAAAGTTATATTTTTATTTTTTATAAAAGAGTCCGTATCCTTGTTGTTTAGGATCTAACTACCTAAAGCTTTAGGAATATGTTTAATCTATAAATTACCTCCATTTATGATGCTTTATTTTAGAGAATCGGGTGTTTGAATAGATTCTCCAGCATTTATGCTTTAAAGGCTGTGCTTAGATGTGACTCCTGAGAACCCTATGTGTGATGCTTAAATTTTTCTTCCTCCATGTGTGATTCCTAGAAAACCTACTAGTATGAAGCTAGTAGCCTTGGACTTCCATCCTCAAATCAAATTCCAAACCGTAAATCCCTTTTTTTTTACTTTAAAATCTTAACCCTTACAACCCCCAATTTCCATGCTCTGATCCTCCATAGAACCTAGTAGGGCAGACGTCTCAAATTTTTGCTGCATCACTAAGGAAGAGCATGAGGGGAAAAAACAGTACTAAGCAAACAGTAAATAACATTTTTTCAGGAAAGGAAATAAAGAATAAGATTTTTTTTTAATAAAGAGGTTTAGAATATGTGCTGCATGGAAAAAATAATATCACATCAAGTTAATTGAGCTTGATAAAAAAAGTCCCTCCTGATTAACAGAGTAATATAAAATTATTTGAAATATGCAGCAAGGAACTCACATGGGTAAATAGGATGAAATGCTTGAAGCACGTGTTCAGATGGGCTTCCTCTTTGAGGCTCACAATTTTCTGAAAATGAGAGTGATAAATATGGGCATATACACGGAATAGTCGTTTGAAGATCGTCTTAACAACCTCCTTGAAGTTGGGAGGAAATGGTGCCCCTGCAAGATTGAAATTAGGAGAAGCGCTCTTTTTTATGACGGCAGGGAATTAATTAAACATGCAGACTTCTACGGTTTACGATCATCCATGGCCCAATAACACCATAAAATTATTAATATAGTAGTTGTAGACTTTCAATTACAGAGGCGATGGTGATGATGACATATCTGTAATGGTAATTAAACCAGCATCCCCAAAATCATTGCCCTTGCTTACAATATCATGCATGAAAAACTCCAACCATTCTTATATTTATTAGTAGCGAAGATTTGAACCCAATCCCCAACACAACCACAGCCTAACAATTTGTCACTGACCTGAATGTGTCCTAGGACCAAACAAGTCAACTACGTTACCTTCATTTCACAATAGTTTGGAAAAAAGTACAAGTCTAATGATTAATTACCAAGTCTTTGAGGAAATATGGATTCATCGTCAAGCTGAGCTTCAATCCAGTCCATTAAATATTCAACATATTTTGGAGCAGAAACCTCAATAGGTTTCTTGATCTGTACCCCATCGGCCCATCTATACTCATACCTGTAAAATTTCATAAGCATCAAATCACATTTGAAATACACACACATAAGGCTAGAATTGTTTGAATACACTTGGAATTAGCTTATTATGGATAGAAGCCAAATCCATAATAATCAGCTTGGTCAATTATCCTTTGTAAGCAATCTGGAAAAAGGTTGAAGAGAACTCTCGCCTTTTCATTTCAATAAAGAAAAATCAATGGTTTAATGTGCTATTTGCACATTCATTTGATTTATGGGAGCCCAAGTTGTAAAATTTAATATGCACTGGTGATCTCAAAACTTACAACTTAATCCATTGAAGATGAATAGTTTGAAAATACATAAGTAGAATCCATGTGGAAGACTAGGTGATGTGGGAGCATTGGTGATAGAAAACATCAGGACTATTAATTCAAGAAATTTAAATATCTAATTATTTTAGATATTTTGAATAAACATCCTTGTTTGGCAATACTCATAATTAACTATCACACTATTTTTGAATGAACTGCACAGTGACTGTGAATGGAAAATCACTTGCCTGGTTTTTCAAAATGTTGAAAATACGATATTTCCTAAAGTGCTAAAATAGAGGGGGTTTGGGTGTCATATAATTCTGGTTGTGTGAAACATGAACCTTTTATGGTAACTTCCTAGGTTGTTAGTCTTAAATTTATTTGCTGCCTGACAGAAAAGGAATTCCAGCCACCAGAAATGACAGGGAATTCTTCCCGAATACCCATCCAAGATGATATTTTGGAACATCAATACACATATAAGCAAAACTATAATTAAGGAAGTACAAAAAATCCATACTTGGGGCCTGCACTCATAGTAGAACAGTTCTCAGGAGTACAGAACTCTGTGAGGGTACCAAAGAGAAGATTCACTTGGTTGAAGAAATCCACAGCTGAAATCAGAAAGCCAAAAACTTTTCAGATTTGAATTTACATAGAAGCTTGCACTAAATTAGCTCTCTAAAGAAAGAATTATACAACAGTTCAACTCAATATTGCAGTGCTTCAAGTACCACACAATTTCATTACCGCACTATAATAACTGATTGATGATGGTAAAAAGAAGGTGCCAGAACTTGTTATTCTAAGATCACAAACAGGCACAGAGAGAGAGAGAGAGAGAGAGAGAGAGAGAGAGAGAGAGAGCAATTACTGTTGACAGCGAGCCATTCATTCAAATCCTCTCCAGGAGGAAGTCTTACTGCTTCCCTCAGGTTTCCACTGCCCAAGGTCGCATCAATGTGCTTTCTAAGTTGCGCACCCTGCATCATGACAAGTTAGAGATTCAACAAGAATATTGCCACTGAGGAGTCTGTTTATCCAAGGCCTAATATTATAAATAAGGGATAGAGGCTCAGGCCAGACCTAACTGCGCTGTATATTAATCATTTCAATGCTTAAATTGGTATGTGGTCTTGCCATTTTTTTGGGCAACTGGATATAGATGATATTAAACGAATGTGTTTCGATGTCTGGGATGCTCTTGCTATTATGTTAGCTTCCTAAGGAAAGTTAGGTGTGGACACTAACTTTCCAGTCTAAGATTGGTTTTGCTAATCATATACAGAAAATGCATCGTCATGTCCCAAAATACCTTCCATAAAACTTCTATTGCTGTCTTTGTTATTAATGAATACCACGTGTTGAGACATACGCAAATAAATTTCCCTATATGCATGTCTATGAATCACTTTACATTCTCAATTTATTTCCTTTCTAAAGTTTCCCAGCCCTTGGAACAACCTAAATCACTAATTCATTGTAATCCTACTCATTCATATCAATTATTCTAGTACCGAGTAACAATTGCTTAAGTTATAAAAATCCTCGTTTTACTCTAAAATCATAATTATTTGGTAAAACGAAAACTATCTCCTACACTTACTATTTTGCACATTTTAGAATTGTAGTATGCTCTTATGTCTCAAATCTCTTTGAAATTGTTAATTTTCTTAAAGTTCTAGATTTCTCATTGATGACAGAAAGGAAACGTTCATTGACCAGAATACACTCTTCAAAAATCCATGTGCCTGTATTATATGCTATGTCTATTCTAGTCATGATATAGTTCATTTATTTGAGTATAAGATAGTGTTCCTTCGCTGTTGCTCTCCCATTCCTTCTTTAGCTCTTGTGAACTCCTCTCAACTGATTTAGAGGTCTCATACCTTTCAAGTTTCAACTCTTTGTCTTCTACTGTATATGCAGATAACATAACTCGGACCCATTGTTCTTTCTAAATCATATTTTGCATATAATATAATTTCTGTGCATCTTTACCACTCAATTATTCTTGAATTTTCATATTTGTTTAAAAAGGCCTAGATCTAGTAAAGACACCGTGGGATTGCCAAAACAAATAAAATCTAATAAGTGTCCCCATGTCATAAACGTTTAACAAGATATTCGTCATATTCTGATGTGGAAGTATCAAATTCTAAACAACAAATTTTCCCCGATGTCAAATGATCAGAAAGTAGAAGTTGAAAAAGACTACGCATCTCAAGAGACTGAACGGTGAAAATATCCTAGGAGCCAAATGTTCCCTCAACATCCGGTCGTCAAAGACATCTAAAGGCCATAGAGATTCAACATACCCTGGTATGAGGTCATACATTCATCACATTCAAAGACCATATTAAATATAAGCAGAATTATAAATCAAATGAAGAAAGGCAACCTTACTCCCTGATGGCGCACTCTTCTTTGGGCGGAATGTCCTTTGATTTCTGTTTTCAGGCAGCTTATTAGACAGATTAACCAGTAGAAAACGTAACAACGAAATTCCTATGGAATAAACAACAGCTTTAAATCCACGCAAAGAAACACTTTTTTTCACATAATTGGCATGTATATCAATCAATTAACAGCTAAAATCTGTCAATTAAAAAGGATCCATTCTTTTTTCACATTTCAATGCACACTCCATGCAGCAAGTGACCAAAAAAAATACGTTCTTGTATTGATAGCTGCACATGAAACTAACTTGTAAGCTATCAAGATTGATGCTTGAAGAGAAAACGAGTGCTAAGGGTCCAAAAAAATGGTGTCTCGATAACTAAAGTTAGGTCAATACAGGAAGAGAAGAACACGACAGATCTAATTAATTAAAAGCGATCAAGAAAAATAAGAGGAACTAGTTAAAATGAACCCACCAAAGTAAAAAGGTTTTCACTTACCTGCCCAAACCAAAGAGACTGCTCATGGCTAGAGAGAGAGAGATTGCTTTTCTTTCTTCAGGGGTGTTTGGGCAATCAACGAAGAAGTAAAATACGGTTCTCTTTTGTTTTATAGCTTTTTGGGTTGGGGTTTCTTCTCAATTATTAATTATTATGGTGCGATGGAGTAATTGGGAGGTGAGAGATGATGGCATAGAGAGGAAATACGACGGAAAAAGAACTTGTACCTTACCTCCTTTCTGTAGATGTATGGTACCTTTCGTTTATGTGTATGGGAATGGAAAGTTCTATTAAAGTTTTTCCGAGATTTTAATATGCTTTTTATCCATTCTCTTGTGTGTTTCATTGTTAATGATGATTATTGTTGTCATCACTGCCTCTCATTTGGGTTTGGAAATGGTGGGGTGGATTGATGATGAGTGGGGAAATCATTCTCGTTTGCCACCATCAACTCTAACAGGATTTTTTTTAATTATATGAATAAAATCGAGTTAAATAAAATATATCCTAGAGAGAGTTTATACTTTATTTTGTTTTTTATACTATGATGAATAAGTTTGAGCTTTATATATATATATATATATATATTAGATGATTTGCCTATAATTCTAATACCCGAAAATCAACTAAAAAAAACATAATATTGAATCTCATAATTAGAAACTACAAACAAAAAAGGTGATGGTGTTTTAAAATCCAATATGTTCAAGAAAAAGAGTTTTTTGAGTGTTTGGATAGAAAATAATCACATGTTTACGTTAATGTTTCCTTGTCCAGAGTTCAAGAAGTTGATGATTGGTGATAGAAGACACAATACCTGCAAAACAGTCTTTTTTGGTGAGATTTAGGGATCATTCAATGATAAAGTCAATGATTTTTAATTAAAAAAATACAATAAATAAGATAATGAACTTTAAATTATTAAGAACAAAGGTGTTTATTATTAGTTATGCATGATAAATGCTCAATAAAATAAGAGTATGAATAGAGAATAGAAAAGGTGTGAACCATTTATCTGAGTAATTTAGAAAGTATATATAGTCTCTAAACTATCATGTTGCTTGAATAAAAGGATTAGAGTTTTATTTTCTCCTAATAGCATTAACGAGAGATAAATATCTCTTACACAACATCAATGAGGGGATATATATCCCTTACATAAAATTAATGTTGATGGAAATGTGGTTAGTCATTTGGAGACTTTTAGACACCTAGGGATACAGGGAGACAATTATTATTTACTTTTAATATTTTATGTTAAAAGACATGAGAATAAACAAACAAATCCACATGACCTAACATTGGGCCTAGAACAATTATCAACTTCATATATATTTAAAGGGTGTTTGGCTTGGAGGTGTCGTGACTTTTTTGGTGGGACCCACATAAAAAATATGTATTTTTTGCAAAAAAATACACGTACTTTAAGAGGGTTGTACCGTTGAAAAAAAGCCACCACACCCCATGAAAGCAAAAAATACATGTTTTTTTATGTGGGTCCCATAAAAAAAGCCAACCACACCTTCAAACCAAACACCCCCTAGTTTAGAATGATTCCAAAGCCAAGGGTTATGAGCCTGACATCTTACAAGACTCACATCTATTTGGGCTCAGCGCGTAACTGAACCCAAGATAGTTGAGCCTAACATCTTGTTAGATCTACATACACTTGGGCTCAACGCATAGTTGAACCCAATGATATTTAGATCTAGCATCTTCCTATACCCACATGTACTCGAACTCAGCGTAGCTGAACCTAAGGATGTTTGTTTTTGGTACCTTATTAGATTCACATGCACTTGTGCTCAACACGTAGCTGAACCCAATGATGTTAGGTCTGACATCTTGTCAAACCTACGTATACTTGGGCTTAACATGCAACTAAACCTAAGGATGTTGGGTCTGATACCTTGTCAAACAAACATGTACTTGGGCTTAACATGTAGCTAAACCCAATGATGTTCAGTCCGGTACCTTGCCAGACCCACATATACTTGGGCTTAGCGTATAGCTAAACTCAATGATGTTGGGTCTAAAAGTAAGTCGGGGCCATGTTATTTGGGTTTGACGTTCTGCCAAGACTAGATATATTGAGTTATTACCCTGCATTTGGCTCTTATCATCATGAGCTTTTAAGCAAACATAAAAAATATATTGATTCATCAAAAAGAAAGAAATAAAGAAGAAAATAGACAAAACATTTATTTTTCAACATATCCTTGAATTATTTTTTTCATGTGAACTAGAATTTGGATGATAATAGATCAAGATGAAATTTTAACATACATGCACTTGATGGAGAATGTCCGACAACCATCAATTGCTCCCGTAATGATCTAGGTGGGCTGGGATGAGTGAAGGGCTTTGTCAATTAATGAGCATGGATATGAAACCTGATTTAAGGTAACGCCCGATTTTTTCTTCTTTTATTTTTCTTCAACTTGGACCAATTCAAGCCTTAGAAAGGCCAAGTCTTGGGTCAATCTGTCATGTTGATCTAGGTTTATGTCTATGTTCGTGAGGGTATACAATCCAATGGTATTTTCAAAAGAAATTTTTTTATTGCAAATCATATAAAGTCATATCCTAAAAAATAAAACATAAAGGTAAATAAATCTCAATTTTAAATCACAATACCATATGATGAATTTCTTCAATAAAACATAAAATAAAATAAAGTTATGAGCACAACAACATACATAAAATTTTATAAAAAGATCAACAATTTTAAAAACTTAGCCTAATGAGTCAACATTGAAATCTCTCAACCCAACTCTTTGTATAATTTGGGTTTCAAATTAAACTATGTGAGAGTTATCATGACGTAATACATTTGATTGGGCATGTCCAAAGATAACGTCGATAATCAGTAAAAACATGATTTGACTTAAAAATTCAAAATGACACATTTTCAAAGAAAATACCCAGACGACAAAAAATATTAGATCAACCCAGGTTTTGCAGCTTAACATGCTAAGCTCACGACTCGAATCATGGACTCCACTAGTTTTTTAAACTATTTTTTTATTTAATTATATGATAACAAAAACACATGCTCGTAAAATTAAGCATCAACTTAATGTCAGGATATTTGTTTAAGACCACGATAACCTCATGGAAGAAAACTGAAACATATTATAAAGCCCAATTCCCAATAAACTCAAGCTAACTTATCAAATCTGTGACTCGGGTTATAGACTCTATTAAATTTAATAACTTTTGTTTTTTGAAAACTATTTTTTATTTTAGTATATGATAACAAAAATAGACACTCATAAAATTCAGTATTGACTTAATACAGGTTGTTTGTTTGAGATTGCAATAATTTTATAGAAAGCAAACAAAAAAAATATAAAG
>Ga0325405_1007672_pt1 | contig 10853 bp, 5 predicted proteins | sample PopdelMetagenome_21_FD_205663 | JGI IMG/M metagenome (GOLD analysis project Ga0325405, IMG submission 205663) | Populus deltoides microbial communities from Bellville, Georgia, United States - Xylem-Control-R2 | ecosystem: Host-associated > Plants > Phyllosphere > Stem > Wood/Secondary xylem...
CAGGTATAACAACGCCACGTACTGAGTATTATTATTATTACTATTACTATTATTGTTACTATTATTGTTGTTATTATTGTTGTTGTTGTTATTGTTTTATTAATTATAATTTATACAATTAACCTCTATGTGGTTCGACCCCGGTCTTGCCGGGTTATTTATTACTGTGACACTCCTGCACTTGGGATAAGACATCAACTCTTTGATCGTGTCACCAACCTTGATGGGGCTAGTGGCATCCATGTTTGGAAAACCGAGATGAGATTAAATATTTAGACTAGTTGACCTTGACGATGCTAGTGACATCCATGTTTAGATGACCAGGACTGAATGTGTAGACTAGCCGACCTTGATGAGGCTAGTGGCATCCATGTTTGGATGACCAGGATTAAATGTTTAGACTAGCCGACCTTGACGGGGCTAGTGGCATCCACGTTTAGAAATGTTTAGAGTAGCTGACCTTGACAGGCCTAGTGGCATCCATGTTTAGATGATCAGGATTAATTGTTTACACTAAATGAATTTTATGGGGCTAGTGGTATCTGAGATTAGAGTGTTGGGATACTGTTGCTTGAATTACTTCTTGAAAGATGTCGGTAAGTGTGACTTGTTTGATTTTTAGTAGGTTTAGAATTGTTGTAAGGGTAAATTATAAACATAAAATGGTGTGTATGAATTAGAATATGAAGATGAAGAAAAAATGTTTAAAGGAATGAATTTATAGGTAAATTAGAAAAGTATGAGATTAATTGTTAAATCTTTGTCATGTATTCTGAAAAATTGTATAAATTGTGAAATGTTGATAGATACCTCTAATCCTATAGTGGATCAATAGATTTCTATTGTTATTTTTTTTATTAGATTTAACTATGTAATTTATAGGCAAACTTCATTATGTATTTAAATGTTGAAAACTTTCTTTTTAATTATATAACTAAGTATAATATAGATGTTTATGAAACTAATGACATATAATGCATTAAATTATCTTAGTAGATCAAATATAAATATAAGTGATGATGATGATGATGATATATATATATATATATATATATATATATATATATATATATTATGGTTAATTTTTACGTAAAGTATAATGCTTGTGCATTATGGAATTGTTGTTTTTTAATAATGTGGTTGTGAATGAGTTTAAAGAAAGGTCCAAGATGGTTAGACCATGAATATGGCATTGTTTTGGGATGTATATAGAAGTGTGTTGATAACTTAAGATGGTCCTAATATAAAGAAAACTTTGCTGAAATTTTAGTTAAAATTTGGTTAGACTATATATAGCTTACATTAAATGAGAAAAGGAAAAAAGAAAAAAATTGCCATGTTTTTCGGTTAACATGTGGGATAGACATAGGATTTTGCATGCTAAAAATTAGGTTTGTTATAATTGGTATCAAAGCTCTAGCTTGGATTCAGGGTTTATCATGAAAGTTAATGTATGTTGAAATGTTTCAGAATGGTTCGTACAAGACATGATATGAGGATAAACCCCTCTCCTGACAAGAGGAGGATTCGAGGTATAGATTATGAGGAAAGCTAGGGAGAAGATCCCTTGGCTGATACATCCTCTTATGTGCCCTCAACATCATTACAATTGAGGCAGGAGAAGTCATTTAGACTCTAAGAAGATATCACTTTTACATGGGTTGGGGTGTTGTAGTTAAGGGGATTTGGTCATTAAGGGCAAGCATTTGTGCCTCCACTCATGGCACCTACAGGAGCCCCCACACTTATTATGGATCCAACTTTTCTAAAGCAGCTTGTTAGGGCGGTAAGGGCAAGCATGTCTAATACCACTTCTCCAGTAACTCCATCATCTATAGACCATGCAGTTGCTCTAGTCTGGTTAGTAAAAAAAATGAGAGAAATGGGTTGTGAGCCCTTTTTAGGAGAACAAGATGCCGAGGTGGCTAGAAGATGGATCAGAAAAGTAGAGATAACATTGATTCAGGTAGAAGTGCCTGAAGAATTACGAATGGATTGTGTCACTCGGTTAATTTCAGACAGTGCACAGACTTGATGAGAGACTGTGTAAAAGAGTAGAGCTTATGAGGTGTTATCATGTGGTGACTTCATGGCTCTCAAATAGAAAGGGATGTTGTGTGTCCAATGGTTAAGACTTTCACCTCAAGCTCCTTGATGTTTTCTTCATAAGCAATGAATGAACCAATAAACTCATCATAGTAAGGAGTTTTAATATTTTTGCCTCCTCAATAGCCAAGACTTTTGGTTCCCAAGCTTTACGTAAATTTCTCAAAATTCTACAAACCATTTCCTCATTTGTGGTTTTCTACCTAGACTAACAAGTTCACTAACAAAAGTGATGAATCTAGTATGCATATCACAAATGCTTTCATTAGACACTATTTTGAACAATTCATATTCTTTAGTGAGGCTACCCTATTTTGAACAATTCATAATCTCTAGTGAGGTTAATCAGTCTAGAGTTTTTAACTTGAATTATTCTCTCATGAGTGACTTCCTAAAAATTTCAAATATCAAAGGTCATTTTACAATTTTTAACCCTAGTAAACCCCACATGGTTAAGATCACAAAAGAATACATTCATAGCCTTAGCATTATAACTATGTCTTTTCTTTTGTTTATCATCAAATTCACTTATAGGTGTTAGAATAACCTCTCCATTCAAATTCATCTTAGTGGGTCGAGTATATTCACTCTCAACAATATCATATAATTTTTTCTATATATTCAAGAAAGGTTTGCGTCCTAACTTTTCAATAGGCATAGTTTTTACTTTTTACCTTTATATAAAGGAGTTCTAGTTAAACATTGATTGTAACGCCTTATAAGTCTTTAATGGAACTTAATATTTCCCAATAGTCATATACATGTAAAATAGGCTAAAAATTCTTATTATTATTTTTGGCAGAGTCTCCCCTATATGTAGCCCCTCCAAATCAATAAACAAAAACACAAGTTGTAGACAACAAGTATATATCAAATAGGCAAGGGATTTTTCATTTAAAAATAATGAATTTATCAAATTTAATAAAATTTTGATAGAGTTTCCCCTGTATAGAGCCCTAACTAAAATTTTATCCTACATTAATACCTGAAAACACAACAATAACCCAACCAACATTCAGCTCATGCAACCAATACTCATATAAAATTAGCCTCAAGCTCACCATTCATCAATCCTATTAAGAATATCTTTAAACATAATACACATGCATATTGAAAACCAAAAGGAATGGTCAATCCTTTTACTTTCTTACGAACCTCAAAATATTTAAAATTTAAAGTATACATTAAGTTCATTTACATGACATAAAATAGTTTTTATAAAATTCTACATAACACAAAAGCTATATAGTCCTACGAGAGGTATCATTGTTGTGATGGTGAATAACATGGACCTAAAATACATAGTAGTGTAGATAATAAATAATAAGCATGTAAATATACCTTGCACTTATGTACTTTACTAAACCTTGGATACAAATGCAAGTCCAACAGTTCCATTTCATCTGAATTACTCTTGTTCAACCAAATCTCTATCACTACAATTGGCAAAATTCCTTAACATAGTCTCTGCCAATACGGTCAACTTATTACCATATAATTAGTCCTTATTAATGTGGCCAACTTAATTTTATATAATTAGTCCTTATCAGTGTGAATGACTTTAATTTACACAATTTATCTTCCTAGTGCAATCAACTTTAATTTACATAATTAGTCTCTACTAGTATGGCCAACTTATTTTAAAATAATTTTTCATAATTTATTTAATAACTCATTACATATGGATATGGATACTTTAGCAAAACCATTACTTCATATAAAGGAGTAGGGTGACGGGCATGTACCTGGCACTCCTGTAGTTTGTACTCCCTTAACTACTAGTCTAACCTCAAATGTCCCTTCTATTTTTTACAATTTCATATTATTTCATATTACCATCTTACATTTATCATATCATTTTACATTTTTCTTACTACAATTTTGCATTTAACATACAATTTTTTTTCATTTTCCATATTACTAACATGCATTTAACATACAATTTCACATACATGGTATGCATTAGACTCAAATACAATTTCATATTTTCTCATATTACCACCTTGCATTTATCATATCATTTTACATTTTTCTTACTACCATTTTGCATCAAACATACATTTTTTTCATTTTCCATATTACTAACATGCATTTAACATAAAATTTCATATTTTCTTTCTACCATTTTGCATCCAACATATATTTTTTATATTCCCATATTATCAACTTACATTTAACATACAATTTCACATACATGGTATGCATTAGATCCAAAATATTTTTTTTCCTAAAACTCTCATATACCTATATTTTTACCAAACATGTCAACCAAGACCCAAATACATAAATATTTAATTTTCAAACTCCAAATCAAGTTTAAGCATAATAACATTATTAAAACACCAAAAATTTACACAATTCTATCAATTTTCATACTTTCATCTTTCCACATTTAACAAATATAAACCAATCTCAAAAAACTTTATTCCACGTGAATCATAATCAAGACTAAACAAACTATCATTATCATAACACCAACAATCACAATCTTATACTTCAAATTTTAGAATTTCCCCTAGATTTCCTTAGCTAAAACCAGCCACCATAGTCTAAACCCCACGATTGGCCCTAATTTATTTAATTCAATCTTTATTCATGTCATTTCAACCCCAATTAACTAGGAATTACACTAATTATCATTTTCACTCACAAACACATAAACCCTAGAATTTTACATTTAGATTTTTTCAATCCCCCACCAATAATGAAGAAGAAAAGTGAATTTAATTGAAAAGTAACATCTTACCACTAATAATTAACCCAATTTAATGAACCTTTTGTAATAATTCCCAAGAATGTTCTCTCTTCCAATTTGTAAATCTTCTCTCTCTATCCTTCAAACTCCCAACCTCTCTCATATAATTTTAGAGAAGATGAATGGGATGAAGGGGAAGAAGAAATTTCAAGCTTTTTTTTTCTTCTTTATGTCATTGGTTGCACTTTAAAAAGAAAGGGAATATTTTTCTTTATATTTATGACAATGCTACTCATTAAATGCCCCACATGTTATTTCTATCAAATCTCTAATCATTGATATTATTTGCATATAGGTTTATTTTTTTAATTTATCTGAGGTTTCACGCTGATTAACTAGGGATTTCACTCCTAGTCATAAAACTTTTCCCTCTTAATTTATTAGTTTTTGGTTGGGAATTACTCTATTTAACATGGGGGTTACATTAACCCTCTTATGCTATAATCTTTTCCTCCTAGGTGATTGAAACTCAAACAAGAAGTCCAAGCTCTAATACCAATTGAAAGACTTAAAAAAAAAACTAAGAAGGGGGTGAATTAAGGCTTTATCTAATTTTATATCGCTTTAAAAATTAATCTCTAATTAAACCAAGATAACTAAAATTAATCTTAATTTATTTAACAATGCTTAAATCAACAATTAATACCAAGATGCACAAATTATCTCTTAATAAGCCAAGATAGTCAAAACACCGAAGAAATATCAATTAGCATAAATTTAAAGAGATAAGGATAGAAAAGGACACAACAATTTTATAGTGGTTTGGAAAATTGCCTACTTCACTCCCTAAACCTTCATTCAAGTATTTATTATCACACAATCTTGTTCATAGGTGACACCAATCTGATTACACAATTGTTTTTCGAGGTCAAGATTAAGCCTAATCCTTTTATGGGCTAACGAGCAACATTTCCCAATCTTTTCTTCTGAACTCAAGATTAAACCCATCCTTTTGTGAGTCAAGGATTAAATATATCACATAATCTTTTTATGGGCTTAAAATTATAAAACTCTACACACAATATTTTCAAGAATCAAGATTGTAAACCTCTATTTGATTCACTACCAAAGGATATAATCAAGTGGTTCAAGTGCCATGTACACTTTCACAATTTGATTTCTCACTCACAAGAGAACTATTACTCTTTACAAAAAAAAAAAAAAGTAATATAACTCAAGGATGTGAAAACCAGAATTGATGCACTCAGGGTTCAAAGCTTTTCTAAGGAATTAAAAGATGAATGAAATCTTTTTAGAATAGAGAAATTCAAAGTATCAAGTGGTAAGAATGATAAGAGTGCAAGAGAAATTTTATCTTCGATCAAGGAATGAATTTATAGTAAGATCCTAATATGGTTATTACTCACACACAAAAAAATTATTTTGTGCGCTCTTTTATTAGAGAAAAATGGCCATGAAGTATTTTTATGAAGAAGAAAAAAAGAGTTATTGCAAGAGCATGCTAAAAAGGTTAGTAGATATCTTAGGTAAAATAGCTTTTGAGTTTTTAGTATACTTCTTTTAAAATCACAACATTATCACTAAGCTAAAAATACATAGAAAACTTTTATTGTGATCAAAAAGTATAAGGACATAGTTGACCAAATATATGTTGTCCATTTGAAAAGCATTTTAGTGATAAATACCAAAGTATATGATAAAATAATTTTTTCATAAAGTATTTTTCACTATGTATAGGTTTTGGCCATAAAATTATTTTGTGTTGATAAAATTCAGCAATTAAAAGATTATGAATGAAATTCATTTTACGATGCAATATTAAATCTTATAAAGACTTTATTACATAAAGATATAATCTTGAGAATCTTTAAATCAGGTTTACATCCAAGGACTCTGTAGCTTCATTTTGTTTTAGAAAAATTCATACAACAATAATACTTTGATATACATATATGATGCATATAATATGTTTGTTATCATCAAAACAAATAAATCAGAGGTGCATTATAACCTTTGGAATAAGAGTACAATGACTCCATTATGATTATAGTATAGGCCACTAGATCAACAAAGCTAGGAATCATATCTTATTTAGTGATAAACTTCTTGATCAAAACAACATCTTTTACAACTTAGATGTATAGATGTATATATGCAAAAATTAGAATCAATTTTTTCCATATGGTCTCTTATTTGGAACTACTTCAACTCACAACACCATCATTCAGAGTAAAAATATATCTAAACTAGGATTTGATATCATTCATATCTTACTAAAAGCTAGCATTTAATTAACCATAAACTATGAGTTCATCTCCATCATAGACCAAAACGACATTCTTAGTTCTTTCTAAGTACTTAAGAATGTTTTTAACTATTTTTAAATGACTCTCACCTGAATTAGATTGGTATCTACTTCTTATACTCAAAGCATAAAATACATCTAGTCTTGTATGTATCACCACATGCATGATGGATCTTATAACTAATGCATATGAAATTTTTTCCATCCTATCTTTCTCAATTTTATGTCGTAGGGCACATGTCTTTAGAGAGATAAATCTCATGTGAAATAGATAAGTATCATCTCTTGGATTATTCTATGTTAATTTTTTTTCACCATCATGTATATGTACATGGATCAAGATAATTCAAGCATCATTCTAGATTTATCTCTGTAGATCTTTATTTTTAATATATAAGTTTATTATCTTTATCATTTAATGAGATATTCGTGTGGGAAAACACCTCGGTGCTTACACTATTAGCCCAAAGGTCTCTAAGCTTCTATGGATTAATTATTTTAATAACAATAAGCATTAATGAAGTTAATATGTTTATCAAAGGTTTTAATGTTATAGAAACTTTTCCATATCAAATTAAAGTAATATGAACTCCTTGAATGCAAACATGACTTAAAGATGCCTAAGCATATTTTTATGTAACCAAATCTTTATATAATTTAATTTTCAATCACAAAAATAAATTGTATCTAAAATTATTTTTAATTGTCAACTTTTAACATCCACAAATATTTTTATTTTTATCTATTTTTTATTTACATAGTGAAAATACCTTATAAGAAAACAATTTATCAAATATTTTGGTATAATCACTCAATTCCTTTTAAATGAAAAGCATGAACTTTATCAAATGATCTCTTATATTTTTTTATCAATAAAATGCTTTTTATCTATTTTTTTACTAAAAGACTTTTTCATGTGAGCTCTTGCATTTTTTATCCATTCTAGCTAAAGTGGTAAACTTGTAATTTTTTAAAGAATTGTACTTGAATATTTTTACATTCAAGAGCTAACTTGTCTTAAGTTGTTAACTTACGTTTTACTCAAGCTCTTGCAACAACTCTTTTTCTTTCAAAAATAGTGATAGTCATTCCTAATAGATGGAAAAACACATAAAAGATCAAAATATTTTTACTGTATCTCTCTTTGTATGTGTAATGACCAAGTGAAGAACCTATAAATACTATTTTTTCACTTCATGTTAATAAGCTCTTACAATCCCACTACTTTTATTCTTAATGCTTACAAATTCTCTTATCTAAAAAGTTTTTATTATTTTCATAATCTTCTCAAAACTTTAAACATTCTTTGCATTGAATCACAATTTTATATTCTTGAGCCAAATTACATTTATAAAGAATTGAGCCATATTTATTGTAATCTTCTCTTCATTGTGAGTGAAAATTCTTGTGAGAGAATACCTATTGTAAAAGTGTAAGTGACACTTGAATCACATGAGAAAATATTGGTTGTAGGCGATTAAAAGGTTTATATGTTGATCCTTGAAAAATATTATGAGAGAAAGGTTTCCTAATTTTGATCTTCTAAAAAGATTAGTATATCGATAAGGTGTCACTCGTTAAAAAGATCATTAGTTTATAGAGAATTCTTGAACGGGAGCTCAAAAAGTAGAGTAGAAGATTGTCCAAACCATATAAAATTGGTATATCTATCTTTCTCTTTTTCTCATTTTATATGTGCCTGATGATTGTTTTTGTAAATCCCAATGTAAACATCAGGCTGAAGGTAGTAAGACCTTGTTGAGTAATAGAACCTCAAGATGAAGAGAATTGAATAAATGACGGAAATAAAAATAAATATGATGTGTAATGGATAAGATGACCTTCATGAAAGGTATTGTTGAAGTGGAAATAAGGATTATGAATTTTATTTTAAAATTCATATTGTCAGCAAAACCGGTATTGAGTTGCGATGGATAAAAGAATGAGAAAATGAGAAAAATGATCCCAAGGAATTATGATTGTCTCATGTGCGCATGTGGCATGGCGAGATGTCGAGGTTAAGAAGTCATCACCTAATTGTTTGGTTTAGGGTCATCAAGAGACCCCAGGTGGATTGGTCTTATTTGAAATTACAAGGTAAGGGACTGGTTATGGCTAGGAAAGGTATTAGCAGCCCTAGCACACGTTAGTAAACTGCATTGTGTGATCTGGATGTGGTTTAAAGGTGTTGATGGATTCATAATCGATGGTCCGTCTTTGGCTCAAAACAAAGATTTACGCTTATGAATAAATCTGAAATTTTAAATTTATTATAGACTCATATGTCCAGATAAATATTTATAGGAAGAATCCATGAAGGAACCCTAACAGGGTTCACCTATCCTAGAAGGCGAAAGTGTTTTCCACAACTCATATATTATGATGAAAAATAGTTTCAATTTAAAATTGGTGAATATTAAAAAAATTCTGAGAACTCTTTAGTCAACTCTTGATATTTAAATACCGGTCTACTAGTATATCTAGCATTTATACCAAAATATTGACCATTAATTTTCAGAGAAAAAAATTAGGGTTATTGAAATATTGACCAAATCTTTAAGAAATTTTACAAACTCATTGTAAATTTCCAAAAAATGCAAAAAAAAAATTCTAAAACAATGCTTAAAAAAATTTTCTCTTTTTTTATGAATAAAATGTAATTTTTTATAAGGATTGGGCCGAATGAAACAAGTAGAAATCATTTTTTTTAATGTCATGTTTGGCAAAAACCTTTTTTTCCCTTAAACCAAAATTGTTAAAATAGGCTTAGGGGTGTTTCCCGAACACACCTTTAAGTTAAAGAAAACCTTTAGCAAAAACATTGTCAACCAAACAGGATCTTAACCTTTGACTCGATTTTGACCCGAAACTTTTGGTTCGACCATAAACCAAACCAAAGTCCACTAGTTTGACCTAAAAAATAAACCAAAACCCAAACTAGAATCCAAAATGAATTCAAACTTAAGAAAATCACAAAAACTCAAAAAATATTTTATCGAAACAGATTAAAACCCAGAAAAAATAAGAACATGAAGAACATTGAAGAACATTCAATATGAACCCAACAACGTAGATTTCAAATCAGACCAGAGATAGATGAACCAAGGACAAAAACATGTTGAAAATCATGCAATGATCAATAATCTAGAATTCATGCTATCACTCAAAAATCATAATTTTATTAAAATGGGTTTCAGTTCAAAATCAAAACCCTTCAGACCAAATATAGATGAACCAAGGACAAAAACATATTGAAAATCATGCAAGGATCAATAATCTAAAATTCATGTTATCACTCAAAAATCACAATTTTGTCAAAATGGGTTTCAGATCAAAATCAAAACCCTAGGATTAAAACCTACTGAAAACATGTTATTAATGCACATAAACCCTAGATTATTAACTAATAAATTTTCCTGAAGGATTCTATGCAAAGAATTGGACCAAAACTTATCCAAATAATGGGACTATGGCAATGTTCTTTTCAATAACACGAAAAACACTGCCTTAGAACCCAGAAATTGCCCAGATATAGAACCAGTCATTGTCAAACCCAGAACTAGCATTTTTTGCCACTAAAACATGTTTTCTTAGTTCCAAAAAACCACATTACCATAACCAAGCATATTTGAATCAGAAGAACCAACAAACAACATCAAATCATCCAGATTACACAAGATGTTCCAAATTCAAAAACTATTAACTTAAAACAGCCTACATATTTAT
>Ga0325405_1007679_pt1 | contig 10846 bp, 4 predicted proteins | sample PopdelMetagenome_21_FD_205663 | JGI IMG/M metagenome (GOLD analysis project Ga0325405, IMG submission 205663) | Populus deltoides microbial communities from Bellville, Georgia, United States - Xylem-Control-R2 | ecosystem: Host-associated > Plants > Phyllosphere > Stem > Wood/Secondary xylem...
AGTTTCTTGTGGTGTTACTAGATCAAGAAAATGGAACCACCTCTTTTGTCTCCTGTTTTTGGTGTAAAGAAATAGATTTATTTAGACATTCTCCAAGACTATATCATCAAGATTTTCATACTCACAACTATTTTTAGTGCGGGATGGTTGAAGTTCTGTGTTCTTTTTTCTTTTCTTTCGAGGGAAAGGTTATACTTTTTGAGGGAAAGGTTACTACTGGTAAGGAGCTGAAGAGAAATTCAGTGATAGTCCACCAGAACAAAAAATCATAGTGTTATAATTTTTTCCTGAGCATCAAAATAGCTATATCGATATCCGAAACCCTATGATTTTTTGAATTGCAGCAACATCTAGATCTAGTAAATACATAGAAGAGGAGGAGGAGGAGGTCAATGTGGTAAGCTAATAAAGAATAAACTTCTACAAAGTAACTGTTAGCTAATAAAAGATGCATCAGGCCACACGATGTGATACTGTGCAAGTGTTATCTAACTACAGGTTGACAAGATACCTACTTGAGCAAATGTCTTTGCCTCGAAAATAGAAACCCGAACACATTGCAGCTACTCTTCCATCTTCTCAGCGAAGCAAGAATGGGAGCTTGTGTTTTGCAACAGCCTGGTCATCTTCTCAGAGGCCACTGCCCGCGCTTTTCTTAACTCTTCGATTCTTCTGAACTCCAGCTGTAATTCTTCTTCCAGTGTCTTCAACTCTGCCTCCTTGAGATCTGTATCAAAGACACTTTGCTGGTATTCAAGAATCATACTCTGAATTTCAGACATTCCATTCTCGGTGATTTCTAGGAGAGTTTCCTTCTCATGGATTACAGTTTGAAGTGCACGTTCCATTTCCTCCACGGATTTTGATCCTTTTTGTATATCCATCTGAACAGCTTGTATTTCACTCTCTATCTTATCCAATCTTTTACTCAAATCCTCAAATTCTCTTTTTACAAGACCAAGCTTTTCTCGGGACAACTTCATCTCACTTTGTAGCTTGGTTTTCTCTTCCTCGGACTTCAGTAGCTCTGTAGCTTTCCCACCTAATTGCCAATTTCTCTGTGAGGTGTCTACTTTCTCGATGTTATCGATGGCAAAAAGAACCTTTTCACTCTCCTGTCTCTGATTCTTCTCCTCGAGTTTGGATTTCAAAACTGCTAGGATGTTTCTCAATTCAATTTCAGATTGTTGGATCCTTCCCAGGTTAGCCTCAGCATCTTCTTTGCAAACTTGCAGACGAGCCAACTCCTCTTTCTTTTTCCTAAAATAAGACACTGAAGCATTTACCCTTGCCTTTGCTCTAACTTCTCGCTGTTCAAAGTAAGCGACCGATGAAGAAAAATTCGATAGAGAATATCTCAGTGCCGATAACTTCTTATCTACAAGAGCTTTTTTATCTTGCATTTCAGAAGAAAGTAGCTCAAGGGATCTAAACTCTTCCTGCTTTAGCTGAAGCCCTTCTTCTGTTGCTTCAATTTCTCTCAAAACTTCATGAAAGTCAACAAAAGTTTGCTCCGCGTTCAATAAACGGGCACGGATTTCCTCCATTGAAACTTCTGTACCAAGGTAAATAGGAGGAGCACAAGACTGAAGACATTTCTCTCCGTCAACTTCCACGTGTTTTTCTGGGCAATGAAGTTCTCCTCTAGATTCAACTCTGTTCTGTTCATAAGAAGAAAGCCTTCTTCTCAGTTCATCCCTCTCATGCATAGCTATCTCATACAAACCCATCAGCTTTTCATTTTCTTCATGCAATTCCATACGCTGCTGCTCTAGGTTCTCAACTGTTTTCATCTCTAGCTCACTTAAGTTGGCAAGTTCAGAAGCACTGTCATTATTATGAACTTCCATGCCATTTTGTCCCCTCTCAGCACTATTATCATCATCACGAACCTCCATGCCATTTTGTTCACTCTCAGAATCGTTCACATTGTTGTAGCTACTTTTTGAAGCTGCCCGTTCATACATTTCAATGAGACTGTTTTTTTCCTCAATTAATGCTTTGAGTTTTGACTGTAGCTCTTCATTTGCCACAATAAATGTTTCAATCTTCAACTGCAGCTCATTATTCTCCGTATACAATGTAATAGCTTTTTCATGAGCTTCAGCTTCTCGTTGACTTGCTGCAGCAATGGCATCAACCATTGTTTTGAGCTCCATTTGGTCATTGGCATTGACAACTGATGCATCAGTTGATAAAGGAAGTTCAAGATGCTCTGTTCTCTCGTTTGTAGCTCTATAAGATCTCTCTTCTTCAAGTTTCATCATGAGATCATTGACATGCCTACAAAATAATCTGGTCAGGCTGACAGCATTTTGAGATAGTGCAGAACATACATGCATACACAAACTTATTAGGTATTTGAGTCTCTACACAAACGTACATTCACCATCAGCTGTTATCAAGTTAAAGGTAAAAGCAACCAAACATGTTAATTGAAGAATTCAATCAAATGAATCTTCTAACATTTTGATTAGTAAAAGAATTAAGAGTCAATTTTTACCTTTCTAGTCTATCCTTCTCTTCAAAACAGAACTCCAGCTGCTTATGGAGCAAGTCAATTTCAGCCTGGTTTTGAATAGTCTATAATACAACAAATTATGTTTATGTCCCTTGTATCAAATGAAAGCACATAAAAGTTTGTGAACAAAGAAGCAGGGTGGCAGACCTGTATGCGGAGGAACTCGTTCTCCTCATTAATTGAAGATTGACAAGGTGATCTTGGTTCCTGTGTTAACAAGAGTGTTATTTATATCCACAAAGTCTTTAGTGCTAAAATATGCACGAGTAATACAAACACCAAAAAAAGCATACATGGCACAGTTTGTAAGATAATTCAAAACATACACCAAGCACTTGCCAGTATAACATGATATACTAGAAACAAAATTATATGTGAACCTCAAACTGAAATCAGGCAGAATTGCTGCTTTTTTTTCTTTTTTGTAATGATATTGGTTGGTAAAAGCAAGAATGCCTGCCTTGTCCTTGACAAAAATATCATACATAATGGGGTTGGGTGACTAATGCAATGAGATTCTGAAATATAGAACGGTGAATACAATTTTCTCTAAATATCATATTACAATGTCATTAAATTTGTGCTACAGGATGGTTGCAGTATACAATCTAGGAACCTCTCCGTTGCCTATAATAACAATCACACCTGTGCACGTGCCTCTTGTTGCGAAATCAAGTTAAGTACCCAGCAGTCAAAATGCTAATTACACAAGCATTTAACACAAGTTTGAAGTCTGGGATATGATTACTATTGAATAAACAGAAAAGCAACTGCAGATATCATACTAGCGAGCAACAAACTCTTGCAACAATGAAAAAGAAATTAAAAACATTGTCGCCAGACTTTCATGAATGAGTACAAGCCATTAGCATATTTTACATCCCATCTCAATGAATGTAATCAAAACTGATATGTTAAAAGTTAAACTTATATGCGACAGTAGTTACAATGTTGTGAAAAAAGCTTTGGGAAATGCATCCGCTTGAATTGTACCTGAATTGAAATCGGTAGATCATCCTGAACTTCTGTCTCCATGTCTAAGCTAGTTTTCTGTAATGGAAAGAAATAAAAAAACTCACAGTTAACGAGGAAAAAACTAAATATAACCACGCATTTACATAGTTCACAGCAAAGCTTGTGAAGAACCTGAACTGCCAAGGAATCCGTTTCGTGCATAAGTTTCCAATCTAGTGCTTCTAGTAACTGCATATACAGTTAGAAGATGTTTTAGAAACAGGATAATTTGACTACAAACACAGCTTAAAAGAAGTTTGACATTGTTTTCTCTACCTTATTCTGTAAGACCATGATTTGTTCATTCATCATCTCCCTTTCACCTTCCTCGCAGAATGACTTTAATCTGTGAAGTAGAACCAAAATAAGCACCCAAAACAAGAAATAGTTTCAGAATGTAACTTTAATTGAACACAGAACTATTAATTGAAATCTGTTATTTGCAAACAAAAACCAATAAAAATAATATGCATGGCCTGATTAAATGAAAATGTACCTTTTCTGATTTTTTACTCCAAACTTTCTTTGGAACATTCCCATTTCTCACGGTTCAGTTTGTTGGAAGCTACTGTTTATTGCTATCAGAGATGTTTGACCTCAGTTTTAGTGCTAATATGATGAACTTCTATCAGCATAAGTTTTACATAAATTTACATCCAGCTCTGTTTTTTTTATTATTATTAGAAAGATACTCCATGATCACTACATTAATCTTATGTGGTTGTTTCATGTTGAATTTCTCAGAATGGACAACCAATGTATATAAATCGACACCATATAATTTGTCTTGCCACTTTACTGAGAATAGAAGGAATGACAAAGGCTAAAAAAGGCATGCCTTCTAATTTCTTCCTTCAGACGCAAATTTTCTGTGGCAAATCTTGTGACTTCTTGGTTGCGGTCAACCTGGGTTCGCCAAACTTCAATTTCCTTGAGATGATCCTCCTTTTCTTTCAACAAGTGTGTTTCAGCCGAAATCTTTCCTGCAGCAACTGCTTCTAGCCTCTTTACTCCAGCTTCTCGGAATCGTAGTATCATTTTTAAGCTTTTTATCTCATCCTCTCTTTGTTTGGCCTGGTACATTCCATTTCAAATTACCAAAATTAACTTCTTGAAAAAAAATCAAATTATTAATTAAATCCAAGCAATTTGTTTCACACATACCAGTTGCATAGCTGCTTGATTTTCAGCTTTTAATGCCTTCAATGCTATGTCCTTATCTTTTTCTCGCCTGAAGGCCCCAATAAGGGCAACTTCATAATCCTTCTTCTAAGAAAGCACGGGGAAAATTTAGCTGAAGGTCATTTAACAATCCTGAATCAAATATTCAAGGTTAAGAACAATCGATGGGTACCTGAGACATCCTTTTTTCAGGCATAAGCGGACTAGATGAACCATGAAGCCCTTCCCACTTAAATTGTCCAGGAGATCCAAGAAAGCTTAAGGATGAAGTATCGTTATCTAGATTTTCAACACCCCCATTGACTAAACTGCGAAGTCTGGACACTTCTTTCTGAAAGTATATGAACAAAAAATGTAGGTAAAAAAAAATTGTCCTTGTCACTTTTCTTAGAGCAATAGTGAGTTGTTTTAGGTAACAATGACGTAACAACATCGCAAAAACAAAATGAAAATGCAGTGCTCTGAAATAAGGGTAATCTCATACTGATCACAAGCTATGAGAGAGAATCTCAAATCAAATACAATACCTTAAGTTGTTGAATTTGCATTCGCATCACAATAACATCTCCCAATGCATCTTCATTGATAATTGCCTGGAGAACAGAATGATGGTTGACAGTTAGAAATTAGATGTACCGTGTAAGGGAAAGAAAAGTATGTCCTAAATTTTAATTTTCCATTTGTTACAATAGTATCAGTTACAGAAGGATACCCTATTCTCTATTTTTTTTACTGCTAGTAATCACGTATGGACTTCAAGGCAAATTAAATATTACAGAAGCTACAGATCACATACATTGTTTTTGATGAATTTTGCACGTTGTGCAAACTTCAATGTGCTAAGCGTCTCCAAAGAACAACTGCAAGGGAACCATAAAATTTGTTATACTGCAATGTGAATATCTACGCATAAATAAGTCATGCTTGTCAAAATTTGTTTTTAAGTTTGCATGGCAAGAACCTAAAAGAAACAATTATGAAAAAATAGATAGCAACAAACCAAAGAGATGGGCTAATATTAGCAATTATGATAGTTTTTGAATTTCCTCCTAGAGAATCCTGAAAGGAAAAGATAAAAAAAAAATATTGATTAAATAGAAGTGTATATATTAGCCAGCCATATCTATGATAAAGGAAATTACAACTTCTAAAACAATCAAGACATTTAATGCAAATTAATATTACAAAATGCTAGAGCTTTTATCTCTTTGTAAAAACTAAATGTTATGAACTCTTCAACTACACCACATAAAATAACAGTATTAAACTGAAAAGGTCTACCTGAAGCAAAAATGTGAGCTTTGAATCCCTGTAAGGAACATGGAGAGACTTCCCATTTGATATACTTACAAGGTTCATAATAACAAGTCTGCGAACATCAAAACCAGTGAAATGAAATTATCAGTTGACAATGAATTAATACTTTGAGTTCCCACATATATAAAAAAAAAATCTTAAAAAAAATGACTAAAGAAATTAAAAATAAGTGGGACACCGCACCCCAATGTTGAAAGTGACTTGTTAATATTGGTAGCTTCCTTAAGACGTTCACCTTCAGCACCAGAACTCTTCTGCCTGTGATGATAAACACATGGTTATTAAAATGGATTGAAATCTTTACTAACTGTCTTTTTCAATAAAATCAATGTTCTATTCCACATCCTTGTACCTCTCAGATCCTGCTAAATCAACAAGATTAAGCCGAGCAAACCGATGGTGAGTTACACCTTGGGATTCCCACTGATGACAAACCAGCAATTAGAATTGCCACATCAAACCAGCTCATTTAAAAGAATTCAGATCACTTTTTTTCATATGCAAAACCAAATATCTTTCAGGAAGAGATAAAGAAGGCATTCAGTATATGTTATTTTTCAAGAAACTCAACAAAGAACTCTTGTCTATTTATTTTTTTCAATTAAAAAATATGAGAAAGAACACTAACCTTACTCTCAATGATGCATGTAAATACACTATGAGAACGACTACTTGCACAATTCATATTAGTGGCTGCTACTTTTCTATTTGCTGAGCCCTGAAAAACAGTGCATGAATCTTGGTTTAGTATAATTTTGAGGAAATAAAGCAAGAATCATCCATGTAAATGCATAAGTTCTGAAGAGTGATTTATTATAAAAAAGAATTCTTCTTTCATGTAAAACTTTTTCTATTGGTGTTTTTTCCCAATTTTCCAGCAACAATCTCATACTTGTAACATCGTAGTTTTTGCTTTATAATTCTGGAAGCTTAGTGCTTGTTCTGATAATCAGAAACAATTGGAGATTTCAAAACAGAAGACTGATTAAAACTTATTTCTCACAGTAAGTTCGCTCTGAAGAGCACAGTGTGTAAAGGCAATTTGTATACCTGAATTAGTTGTTGAAGCACATCTCGAGCACTTGCAACTTCTATCTCCTTAAGATTATCCACATAAATCCCTTTCTTCACGTCTTCTCTTATCTGTAATAATAATGTCCACCAAATATTCTTAATTTCACCAAAAATCTCAATTCAATAAAAGTAAAAAGAGCACAACTTCATATGCACTCACATGGTTTAATACTGTTCAAAATGAATTAATGAAAAGAATGTTGTTTACAGCATAAGCAATAAAAGTGGAATTTGAGAGTTAAGAGCTCTTTCATGGCAGAATTCATTTCCACATTGCAAATTGGTTTTTATTATTGCAGCCAGGGAAAAGAAAACATATGAATTGAAGAGATACGGACTTCAATTAACCTGTACCTGTAAGTTGGAAGATGATGGATCCAGGAGATCAAGAATCTGTTCATTGTATATTTCCAAGAAAGAGCATTTACAGGTAAATTTTATCTTTTCCTCTTTACGAGCCTCTTTTTCCTGACACAATTTAACAATTAAAACCACATTTAGATTCTTGTCACAGAAACCAACAAAAGTGATATCAGCAACCCCTTAAAAAAGAAAGCTAATCTCTACTTCAGCCTTTGGCCAACAGTTTGGATATGGATTATGTGAATGTAAAAGGAAAAAAGGCAAGCAGCTAATCTCAGCTCCTTTGCGAACAAAAAGATACCAGATATGCATACATTAAACAGAATTCCAAGGAAATCCTAGAAACAGTTAAACGCAATTCATGATAAAGGCAGAATCAATGAGAGAACATATATATTCCTTGTTATAATTGTGCAATTTGGCTCATATTTTCTGGCTTAGCTAAATAGGTACTGGCATAAAATTAATTCTTCGGGAGTAGCACACAAATATCCAAAAAATAGTCCTCCTAAACACAGCCTCACACCAAAATCTAAAATGAATTCATTCATAGTTCAACTTGATGTCCAAGAGAAAAATCACAAACCTTCTGGATTCTTGAAAACAAATACTCAAATACTCTAGGTGTCATTCCACAATTAACACTGTGTCTTCGAGTACCTCCCTCGATGTCTCCAAGCATTGTATGAGTCTTTCCACTTCCAGTCTGCACATAATTTCAGCCAGGTAAACAAGATTTTTTGCTTTTCACAACATTTTCCTTTTAATCTATTTTTCTTAGACACTAAAACAACTAGACTATCACATTAGAGCTGAAAACCATAAGCAAAATCTCACTTGGCCATACGCAAACATGCAACTGTTGTAGCCTCCCATACAATTGTCCACCATAGGTAATCCAGCAACTTTGAACATTTTTTCCTGTTACACCACAGTAATCAAATTAAACATGGAAATTGAGATTCTACCGGAAAAATAAACAATAAAAAGAAGTGTATACCTGCGTAACAGTTTCATCCGCTACAAGATCGAAAGTAAACCGCGACTCTGGATGCCCAGTCCAGGTAATTGTCTGACAACTTTCTTGCCTAACGCACTTGCTATGCCCTTGTACAGAGATTTCCGAACCACTCAACGGTCTTAACCTTATAATAACCTAAGAAAATAAAAATAATTCAACCAAAACCATAGCTTAATCGAATAGCAAATTCACTTAATTTAAAGCTTGATTAGCATCAAGTCATGATATTTTGGACTCAATCATGACTTATTAAAAGTAAATTAAACCTGCACGTTATGGTCCTTCCAGAAGGAAGGATCCTCGGAGAACTCAAAGCTCTGTGCATGACGCCGCGCGGCCACCTCTGAGCCTGTAGCGCCACCGTGATCATCATCATCCATGTCACTAATTCTCCGGACTGCTGACGTGGCAAATACAGATTGGGTGGAAGCAAGGTGATGATCTCGAGAAACAGATTTCAGTAGATCTGGCGTACACGGCACGGATTCCGAGACGGACTGGTCTTGGAACCCGAACCGCCTCTTAATCGCGCTCGCAGTATCCAGTAAGAAAGGCATTTTAGAGTTCGTAAAGGAAACTGAGTTCCTGTAGTGAAATTTCTAGGGTTTCGAAGTTGATTGCAAATTCTAGGGCAAGATTTTAGAGAGGATGTTTGGGAGGTGAGAAAATCTGGAGAGAGCAAGGGAGAAGAAAAGAGGAGAGAGAGTGTTTTCTTTTGAAAAATGAGTTTTAGAGGGAAAATGAGGGATTTGAAAATTTAGCGAGTGATCGGACGGTGGAGAGAGGCTTGGGTAAACGGTTAGCAGGGTTTGGATTTTAATTTTTTTGACCGTTTGAGATTTGAGGGTTTGAAAATGTTCAAACTGGGGAACCTAACTTTAAAACTTTATTATTATAAAACTACAGCTCAGCATTAGAGTTTATAAAAACATTAAATATGTCATTAAATTATTAAAAAACTAATAATTTTGTATTCAAATTATTTTTATATCAATTTTATCATTAAATTATTTTATTTTTTAATTAAAAACTTCTACGAAAATAATATTTTTTTTATAACAAAAATATAATCTAAATAAAAATATTAATAAAAATCATTAGAAATTAATGAAAGTCTTTAATTAAGAATTCTTTGTTTATAAAACTGGTATAAAAAATAATTTAGATATAAAGTTAAGATTAGAGTGTATTTTTTATATTTGTTTATTTAGTGTTTATTTGGGATTGTAGTTGAATTATATTTTTTTAGAGATTTTGAGATTTTTTTAGCTGTAAATTATATTTTTTTTATGTTTTTTTATTGTTTTAATATATTGATGTCATAAATAAATTTTTATCGATAAATTTTTTATGATGAACTTGTGTTTTACTTTATTTTTATTTTTTTCCAGTATTACTCAATATAAGAATAAAATTCAATTCCAAAGATGGTTTTTTTTTTCTTTATTTATTTTTTTTCTTTGTTATTTATTTTTCTTTTTGGTTTTCATTTGGGGTGTAATAGTTTACGGCCCACTGCTCTGGGCTTCACAAAGCATTTATTAATCACGAGCTCATGTAAGAGTGTGTTTGGTATTGCGGTAGCTGTTGTGGTTGTGGTTTGAAAAAAGTTGTTTTATAAAAAGTACTTTTAGTTGAGGTTGGTTTGAAAAAATAAGTGTTTAGTTAAAACTGTGGTTAAAATTGAGATTAAAGAAAAAGTAGTTTAATGTATTTGGTTAAGAATGTTTTTGAAATTGAGGTTATAAAATAATTTAAAAAATATATATATTAATATTGATGGTTTTTAATTTAAATATTGTCGATTTAACTACTGCTATTATGTCATGAAATAAATAATACTTTATATAAAATATTTTTTATTGTTTCATTAAACTATTTATAATTCCATTACGTACAAAATTCATCGGACAAGAACTACAGTTTCTATGATTTTTTGAGCGTGCAACAAAATCAGGTAAAATATCATCAGAAACAAAATTGAAATTACGATCAAATTCTGCAAATATCACGCTTTTATGTGATCTCCTTCTAATTTATGTAGTATTATTAAATAATACTAAACACTAATTTTTTTAATAAAATACAATTAAATATTAAATATTTTTACCTTTTTTTTTCACTCTCCACTGTTCACAACAGTGGAGAGTGAAGTTTTGTAGAAAGTAAATTAATTCACTCTCCACACAGACAAGGAGAGCACTTAAAAGACTAAGGGAAGAACAACGGAAAAACAGAAAAGAGGAAAGTGGTTTACGCCCTCCATCATCGTCATCATCATCTTCAAGTGTAGCAACAATTACGAAGGCTAGGGGAAGAACAAAAGGAAAACTGTTAAGAACAGCCCTCGTGGT
>Ga0325405_1007681_pt1 | contig 10841 bp, 5 predicted proteins | sample PopdelMetagenome_21_FD_205663 | JGI IMG/M metagenome (GOLD analysis project Ga0325405, IMG submission 205663) | Populus deltoides microbial communities from Bellville, Georgia, United States - Xylem-Control-R2 | ecosystem: Host-associated > Plants > Phyllosphere > Stem > Wood/Secondary xylem...
GCAAGAATATAATTGGAATTGCGATCAAATTTCACAAATGCTACGTCATCATGCGATATCCTTCTAATTTATATAGTGTTATTAAATAATATTAAATACTAGTTTTTAGAGTAAAACTTAATTTTTTTAAAAATATTTTACAATTTCATTACGTACAAAATTCATTCGATAAAAACTACAGTTTTCATGATTTTTTAAGCATGCAATAAAATTAGTTAAAATATTATCAGAAATAAAATTGAGATTACAGTACGAGTAAATTTAATTCACCTTAAACTAATTTTTTTTTAAAAAAATATTGTTCATGTTCATGTAAATAGTACGAGTAAAATCACTTAACTGCACTAGTTTTTCAAAAAAAAAAACTAAATGTTTCCTGGTTTTTCGAAATAATAATAAAAAGAAAAAACTAAACTTTTCCTGATTTGTCAAAATAATAATTAAAAAAAAACTAAACTTTTCCTGATTTTTCAAAATAATAATTAAAAAAAAACAAAACTTTTCCTGGTTTTTCAAAAAAAAAATTAATTTAAGTTTAAGTGTACAGTGCGAGTGAATTAATTCACTCGCACTGCACAGTGGAGCCATTCTCCACTGTTACAGCTTCTTACCTCAGGAGAAGCAGCCAAATGCTGCTTCTCCAAAACCTGCAGTTTCATTTTAATTTGTAGTGGGTCCTACCAGTGAAAAGCAGTTTTTTCCTTTTACCAAACAATATTATGTGTGGCTGCGGGTGAACCTCACCCGCAGCCACACTCCCAAATGGCCACTTACACTCATAGTTTGTCAGTACATATATTATCGATGGGTTCACGAACAGAAACAGTACATCGAAAAAACTCTCATTGGTAATTTATGGTATGTTGGTGAGTCAGTCGGTAATAAATATACTTATGGATTTACTAATGGACAAAGTGCGCCAAATTTTTTTTACCTTTTTTATTTCATCGGTATCTCCATCGGTAAATTTAACATATCACCGACAAGAAAATTGTATGTAATGCCATCGGTGTTTTTATTTGTCCGTCTGTATATCAATTGATGAATATAACATATCATTGATATAATAATATCTGTAATTCCGTTAGTGAATTAATAGTAGTAGTGACGTTCACAATAATTCTTTTCCAACTCTCTTTGGGATATACTGACAAAGTTGTTCAATTGGTAACCTTGTCAGTAATATTTTAAAAATATATTGAACAAAAATAGAAAAATAATTAAAATAATATAAAAATCAAATATTTATTACAAATTTAAACATTTGTACATTCAAATACAATAAATCTAAAATAGAGACGGCGCTGAAGGAGGAGGAGGCTGGTCGTCGTTGTGATTAGGAGGTGCACATGTACCATCTATCTGTGATCTCATCTTCATTACCAATCGACAGAGTTCTTCATAATCGACACTCAGTCGTTCATATTTTTCATTAAGATGGACCGTTCGAGCCTATACTCATTGGTCTAATATCACCGCAAACTCTAGAGTTTGAGTGCTCAAAATCGATTGCGAGCATCTAATAGTCAGTACGGATTGTCCATATGTTCTCGGCTATAGTGTTAGAGATAGTTCGTACATCTGATTTCTATCGAGTCCCTCAAACGATCCTGCCTCGAACCACAAATCCGGATCAAGATCTTGATGGGTCAAATAATTGTCCCCATATCTCACCTTCAACTGGCTGTTATATGCATCTTGAAAAGAAAAAAAATAAATTCATCAAATTTAAGGAAATAATAACTTAAGAAAAAAATGGTTGAAAACCAACATGCCATAATTATTATGTCAGTAACTCTGTTGGCCATTCTGTTGGTAAAAACATCACATCACTATATGATTTGTCTTATTTGAATCCCATTGTAATACCCTTCATAATTCCCTTGGTATATACTAAGAAAATTTTTCCATCGGCATATTTACGGTTGTACTTTACCGTCGAGTTAATACCGTTGATAATGCTGTCAGTAAAAGCTACACGTCATCGTGTTATTTGTTTTTTTTATTCTTTATTTTTCCACTGCAATTCCCTCGGTATATATCGAGGGAATTCTTCTGTCGGTGTTTAATCATGGATACAAGGATGCCAAATTTTATCAGTAAATATCATCACAATATACTAATGGAAAAATTTTGTCTGTGTTTTTATTTGTATTTGTCAATTTTCTGATAATGTAATCCCTATACAACATCTCTCTCTCTCTCTCTCTGTTAAGATTTTTTTTTCTTTATATGAAAATTTAATTTTAACTTTATGGATATAGATCCTACTAGACCCTAGTGAATGAGTTATTTTTTATGGTTTAAGGAGCCATTTTTGAAGTAGGTATATATATATGTATTAAATAACCAATATTATACATACATATTTATATTATTTTTGAATAATAATAATAATAATAAAATACCCCCCTCCCCCCTGTAATTAATCTATTATACTATTAAAAGGAACTACCCACTTCCCAGAAACACCCATAATGGAGCATGCGTGTGGAGAACATTATCACCTTCCACTAAGGAACCCTTTTCACCAAACCACTGCAGATCCGTGATTCATATCGATCGTGGCCTTTTTCCTTCTTTTTTTTTTTTTAAAAAAAAAGAAGAAGAGCCATCGACAACACCCATCTTCTAGATTAACAAATCCTTAATTGTTCCTTTACTGATTGCATCGATTATATGTGTGTTTTACAGGTTAGAAAACCGTTCAGGACCACAGTACTTCCATGCTCCACACTGTCACAGTAACGTACAGGACAGGCAAACCGATAATTTAGGACCGTGAAGCTGTAGAAAATTATGCGGCTTATTAAGTATTAAGACATTAATTAAAATAAACTAAAAATTATAGAAGAAACACTTTAGCAATAATTATTTTAACTAACACCCAGGGTTTTTATTGTATTTTCATTATGTTTTTTTATATAATTAAATTGGATAATTAACAATTTGATATTTTAATAAATATAAAATATATATATTTTAAATAGTTGATGTGTGCAATACAAATACCAATGTGGAAGGAGCTTTTGTGCTACTTGAGCGGCATATGAGGGGTCGTTTGTTGGCCAAACAATGGCTTTCAGGTGGGGTTGGAATAGTCTTGATAGACCCTTCAAGTTCAAACCCTAGGCGTCATGTTTGATCAACGAATCTCCAGTTTAACAGTGACAACCTTTTATTGTTTTTTTATCTTTTCTCTCTCCTCCTCAATTTCTATGCTTCACCCTTCAAATTTCATAGCAGCACTTCAATTTGTTTTTCTTTTAGATTTAGTCTCTATTCTTTTGATCACGATTTATTTTATTTGAAATTAATTATAAAATTAGAATAGTTTTTTCAATTTCATCCACTTTCAATGCTTTTATTTGTCAAATTTTGTCCGTATTTTTTTTATTGCTATTTGTTTTATTGAGATAATATTTAAATTGAAATTTTTTTTAACGAATTCATCCTAATCCCCATTCTTTTAATTGCTATTTTTTTCTTTGACAAATTTTTAAATTTAATATTTTATTTTCTGATTTTATCTTTCAACATTAAATTGATTAATCAGAATTCAGTTTCTTGATAAAGCTCGGGTCTAGGATTTCATGTGTTGTGAGTTTAAAAGATTAACTCAGGTGATTTATAAAATTCACTCGGGTTTGCTTGTTTTTTTCTCCCCTTTTCAAGTTCATGATTTTTTTTTTTTAGTTTCATCATTCAATATTTATTTAATTAGAGATTGATCTCTATTATTATTTTTATTCGCTTTCTGTAGGATTTTTCACTAATATTTTTGAAAATAACTTGGGTTATCTCGGGTATTTTTATTTGTCTTTAATTCTTTGTTAAATTTAGTTTTTTTTAAAATTATTTTTAAATTAAAGTAAATTAATTGATTAAATATAAGCATGAGAAACTCATTTCATAATATTGTGTTTGGTTTTCTTAATTTCCTGGTAGTTTCTTTGCTAGCTAGTGCGACATCTTTCGGTGTCGTCATGCAACCTTTTATAGTGGTATTAGAACCATCTTGATGAGCTTTTTTTTTTTTGAAATGGGGTGGTGTATGACAATGATATGTAATTTTTTGTAGTTAATTATTGTTATTTTTTATTTGTTTTATCTACCATTGATTTTTTTTAATTATTTTATTAAATTAACTAAGTTTATTGAACCTATCAAGTCAATGATTGGATTTCATATCTTTCTTGCTTCTTAATTTAACAATATTAATATCAATTGAATATTTTTTTTATGTTATGAAAAATTTAACATGTCCTGCAACAGCTCATGATGCCATTATGTGTATGTGTATGTCCATTGCCCGCACATCTTTTGCGCGTAAACTTCTGGAACAGTTTAGTGAAATATTGCTTTTTTACTTCTTGATTATACAATAACAGCAGTTCTCTCCTATCCCGGGATACGTTCTTGCCCCTTCCTAAATCTTTTGCATTTTATGCTAAGATATTAAATGAGTCCCATTAATTATATAGATGTACGTGTTCGCTTCCGGAGAGGCATGTAGTTTGGCATCAAATCACACCATGACAAGAAACAGTGCCTTAATTACTAGTGACCCCCTCTGCCAAATCTTATTATGCTGATGTTAGGGTTGGAAGTAAGGAGAATGTTGCACAAAGATGGTAGTCAAATAGTTAACCAGATCGACCCATGGAGCCCCAGTGGTCAACCATTAACGTGTATAGAGTTTAAGCGGTCCTGCTAGATCCTAGTCTTCCACTACAGTAAAAAGATGGAATCTGGTGATCACCCACTTCCATTCCAAATGCAAGGAACGAGGTTATGTATTTGCTTATTGTCCCATAGACAAGCCTGAGCCCACTCGCAAGAGCGGGTAGAGATAGCTATCAAGCAATAGATAGTTTGTGCTGTACAGTTTGAACACTAACGTAACAATAACAGAAAGCTGAAGCTAATCATGCTTAATTTGTACCTTTATGTTATGCTAATTTTCTTTTCATAGTGTAATCTTGTATTTTTAAACTACTAAATCATGCTTTATTTCCTATTAACACCCATCAAAATCTACTCACATGCACCAATGCAAATCAGTCGGGTTTGATTTTCAAGTTGGGCGGTGATGATCTCAATGAGTAGGTCATGTTGCAACTTCTTTTTAAACACCAGAAAAAATCAACACAGTGGGGTCCAGGAATGGTCTTTTTCGCAATATTTGGGACATCATAAGGGCATTTTTATAACCATATATTCTATAAATACAACACCAACCATTACCCCAGCATCATTCAGGCGATCGAAGAAATTAAAGCAGTACCTCTAACAGCTTCTTTTTCACTAAGCAGTCAATATCTGGATATATAAACCATGGGGAATTGTCTGGTTCTGCAAGGCAATGTTATCAAGATCATGAAATCAGATGGGAAGATCCTTGAATACCAAGCACCCATAAAAGTCCAGCAAGTTCTGTCAGATTTCTGTGATCATGCAATAGCTGATTCACTTCAGGCTTTCCAGTATCTTTTGCCAGACACCAACCTACTTGGTGGTCACTTGTACTATCTTGTGCCGCTTCAACTTCCATCCCCAGCTAAGAAGAAGAAAGTAAGATTTTCAATTCCAGAGGATCAGGAGGTCAAAGATGTTCAAGAAAAAACCAGTGTAGTGAGAATCAAGTTGGTGATCAGTAAGCAAGAACTGGAGGAGATGCTAAGAAAGGGAGGAGTTTCAGTTGATGATATGGTTTCTCAGCTTCATGGACAACAGAGAGTGCAAACGGTTGATATCCCTCATGGAGTGAACACCTGGAAGCCTGTGCTAGAAAGCATACCTGAAAGAAGCCACTAGAAGTTTAAGTGTAACGACTCCTTTTTAGTTCTAACATAGGAATACATTTACCATGTACTTACTATCCCAGCTGAAAGATATTGAAAGAATATAATATTTAGCTCGTTTCCTAATCAGAATTACTTAGATCTTAATTCCGTGTTTCAAGAAATTAACCTGATTAGAATTATTAGAGATTATTATAAAAACACTTCTTGGTATTTGTTTAAGTTTTTAGATTAAAATAGTTTTTTAATATAATATCAAAGCTAGTTTTCACTCAACAATACAATTTTTTTGATTAAAATAATTTTTTTTATATGATATCATAGCTTCAATTACAATGTAATTATGAGTTTGAATCACATCTTTACTTTCTTTTCTAATAATTAAAAGTTAAATTTAGTATAAAATAATAATAAGTATGTGCAAATTTGAAGTCTAAAAGTTTTAAACTGAAATTGTATGGTAAAGAATAATATAGAATTGTAATTTAAATGTCAATTAACAATTTTAACTTTTAGATTGAAATGTTTTTTTAAATAGATCACATAAATTAAAATTTATTATAACATTCAATTAAATTATCTTTATAATTGTCACCTTACTAAGATGGTCATTTTACACAAGCTAAATAAGGGGCGAACATGGATGTACCATTTTATTTTATTTTCAACCTTCATAATTTCATATACTAGCAAATAGCTCTATGCGATGTGGTTTGACAGGTCATGAAACATGTTTGAATTTATGATTGACTAATTGATAAAGTTATTAAGAATTCTTATTATAATCTGTCTTCCAAGCCCAAGGATGTTAAAATGTTGGTAGTGTTTGGCTCAAGCAGTTATAACACGTGCAATACAAGTTCCTATAAAGGTTTAAAGACCTTTCAATGCCTAAATTAGTTTAAGTAGAAGGTGAAGGTCTTGTAAGGCTCTAAGTGTGTGCGCGCGCTTTTAATTGAAGGGAAAGTATTATAATTGCCAAGAGAAAGAAGAAGTTTCTAATAAGAAATAATTTCTTATTTTATCTTGGAGTTCAATGTTGTTTATATAGCTTTGAATCCATATAGACATGTCCATGTAAGGACAAAGTAATCAATATGCTTGCCACATATAATTTTGAACTATTTGAGGACAAATGTCTAGTAATAACATTAGGCCATTACTTAAACTATCTTGATTTTGGATTGTTCGAACAACATATTATTAATGATAAACATTAGACTAATCTTTAAGATGACACATGGCTATGAGGTGTGCCTTATTCATTTAATGCATGTTCATTTTATCTTTTAGGTTGGTGGTAGATATACTAGTTTGGCTAAGGAGCTATATGTTTAGACATATAAGGATTTGTTTGGGGATTGTACCATCCAAAATATTTTTTTATATAGTTGGGTTAATGACTTGTAAGGTTGCCAATGCACTCTTGGAAACAAATTGAGGATCACAAACCTTTAGGGTGTATTAGGCCACTAAGACAACCTTAGGCCTAAGTCAAAGACATAATTCATTGATAATACTAGGTTTATAAGAGCATCTCCAAATCTAAAACAAGCCTATTGTCACGTAAACTTGGTCTATTTATTTCCATCTAGGTAAGCTTTGAGACCTATAATGATTTTAGACCTATGTCCATACTCGACCCGATATTGTATTAGGGGTTATAGTCTTTGTCTAAGGAATGTAAACCCTCAGCCCATCAATTATCCTTCTAAGTATTTATGGTGTGGATGACACAAATACCAAGGTCTATTATGGTCAAGGTAAACTTTCCATACCTCGTGGTTAGGGTGGCATAGGTGTTTCCTTAGATACACTCCTTAGTCCCATCACTTGTCTTATCATTTGCTTTTTTTCATAAGTGTCATTATGGTGGTTGGTCTTGGAAATTATAATCTCATGAATGAGCATAAAAGAGAAGACCTAACAAGTGTGATTTGTAGTATATAAAGTAAGGGTATTGTCTCACAGAGATACAAGTAGTAAAGCTTAATTACTCAATCAAAATAAGTTATTTAAGTTTAAATTAAAGCAAATCATATAAAGATGCACTAAATATACTTTAAACAATAAGTAAAAAGGAGATTTTGTTTATTATTTAAACTAAATAAAACAACTTAGAAAGCTAAGAAAACAAAAGAAATCAATCCTGAAAAATAAGAGGCAAATTGAAAGAATGTAAAAACAAATAGAAGGAAAAAAATGTTTTTATAAGAAGTATCCATTAAGGATAATTAAACATCAATCATTGAATTTATATATGTTTTCTAATATGGTTTGTGCTAATAAATAAAGCAACTATAAGAAAAAGTTTTTTTTCCACCTATCCTTATGTTTTAGTTGTTCGTGCATCAATTAATCATAATCACATGATAATCTTCATTAAGCATGCAAGATTTAATTATGTGACAATATTAAATCAAGATTGGTGCAATTGACTCATGATAATTAAATACACATGAGGAGTTGCTTTAATCAAGACTAACAAGTAAACGAACATTGGAATAGTTAAGTAAGAAATAATCAAACATGGGTTTGAAAATTAGATACTCCTGCTACTTAAGTTTATTAGTCATGCATCCAACATAAACTAATCAATAGCAATAGATTTAAAATAAAAAAATATATATGTTGTGCATCATATAAAATTTAGGTTATCAATCATTAAGTTTAATCATATAAAAACATAAGATATTTATGTATCACAATCAGATATAGAATAATTATAAGCACAAATATTTATGATAATTTAAAATCTAAGAATACTAACATCTTAAAATTAAAAACTAAGCATTTTGTAAATTCAAAAAAGAAAAAATATTAAAAGAATAATTATGAAAAAAAATAGAACCCCTCATTCTCTTCTCTATACTCAAAATTTTATTCCTTTTTTTAGAGGTTAGGATCCGTTATGTGTGAGGAGGTGGAGAAGTTTTCTAGTTGACAACTAATTCGTAATCAGACTATTCTGAGGTTTCTTAATACTAATTTGATTTTAATGGCTTATGCATTGAATTTGACATTTTAAAGAGGTTTCTTGTTCATGTGGAATCCTTGACACATAATTAATAAGTTGTCATGTCATCATTTCAACATGAAAAGATTGGTTAAGACTCGTGCTAGTTTGCTGGAAGAGTTTAAGCCTGATTTAACAGATGTTGTTCTCTTTGATTTAGATGAGTTGTTGAGCTTAGTTTATATGTATGGAAAACTTGAGATATTTTGTTTTCATCTCAACTTAAATTACAATAAAATTCTATTTATAGCTTCAGATATGGTTCAAAGTGTACACGAAGATCAAGTCTCACAAGTTTGCTTTGACCATTTCTAATCCCACTAGGATTCCTTGTTTAAGCTGGATTCCTAATGCAATTAAGATTTACATTTTAGCTCTAATGACTCGTCCCAATGTGAGCTTTCTATTTATTTGCTTGAAATTATGCTAAAAATACTCCATTTAGCTTTTTTTACGCTTTATATCTCTATAGCATTGTTAAGAACAAGAAAAGTTAAGTAAGTTGTTGTAAGATATACAACATGCATAAAATATTAAGAGTAAGGTACTAAAATGATAAAATAATATGAGTGTATCAAGACCTCAAGTTAAAGCATCAATGTGTAAGAGAATGGCAAGAATTGGTTGTCTTTTGAAATTGTAATTGTCCTCCATCTAACTATCATATCGTTTATCTAGTTGTATACGTATCAAAATCTAGTTGGATGAGTTTGTCATATCAACTTGCTATTAATAATAGGCTAACCATTTTGGATGTTTATATAAGATTGAAATGAGCTTTCTTTTTCATTTTAACAACTCTCTCTCTCTCTCTCTCTTATTGTAACTTTATTTTTTTGAGGTGATTTTTGATAAAGCAAAACCACCATCTAAATCACTTTAAAAACTATATAAAAAAAAAACCTTTATCTTTTATCTCCCTCTATTATAAAAAAGTTTTACTAACTTTATATACCACCAAATCAATATTTCAAAAGGTTTTTGGGTTTTTAGTGGTTTTTTTAATAATTTTTTTTAGTAAAATCCATCCAAACAATTGATAGGTTATTAGTTCATTCTTTAATTTTTTTTTAAATGTGTAGTTTAAATGGTGGACTTATCTAGAATAGGGCTACCTTGAGTAAGGAAGCCTTTAGAGATCTATTTGTAAGGGTTGAGAACTTTAACAGAGGGCTAGAGAACCTTTTGTATAAACTAAAAGACTGTAAAAAGTGATAAGACAACCCCGACATTAACTTGTGGAATATAGTTGAGTAAAATATCCCTAACTTAATTGATTGGTTAGGCTAGGCTGAAGAGATGGTATATCACTAAGATACCCTCTTAGGTAAAAACAAATTAGCATTGAGTCCATTAGGGACTATGTAGGGAGCAAGGGATAATAACTCACCTCTACATGTTTATATATAGGTATACATTCTCTTTTTCAGGATTTGCATATAGGACTTTCCATCACTTCAGCCTTTATGCTAGTCAGCTATACTAGAACAAGTATGCCTCTATTACTGCTTATAAGAACTATATGAGGTAGCATGGTGAGATGCTCTATTTGAGGTTATTTATGCATTACTGTTAATAACTGAAGCACTTAGGGGGTGTCGTGGTTCTATACATTTTTCCTATAACCTAAGAGCCTCATCAAAAAAGTTATAGAAGGAAATAAAAATCATATAAATTAGTGGAGGATCAAATGGCTAGTCGTTACCTTTAGATGTGAGATTTATATAGTTAACCCTTAAGAGATTTAAGGATATTAAAGCTTTCTCAAGAACTTATTTGGCCCACACAATAACAAGCTTTTTTTTTAGCCTAGTTGAGAAGTGCTTGTACAACTAATTGGCAGTCCACTACTAAGTACAAAAATAATCCTTTAGCTAAAGGATGCATATTGGAAGAGAGTGTTAAAGGTAATGCACTTGGCCTTTTCTATTCATTCTTTATAATATTTGTATTAAGCCTAGGTTTATGTTAGTAGGCTGTTTATATTCTTTATTATTATTATTATTATTATTATTATTATT
>Ga0325405_1007685_pt1 | contig 10840 bp, 6 predicted proteins | sample PopdelMetagenome_21_FD_205663 | JGI IMG/M metagenome (GOLD analysis project Ga0325405, IMG submission 205663) | Populus deltoides microbial communities from Bellville, Georgia, United States - Xylem-Control-R2 | ecosystem: Host-associated > Plants > Phyllosphere > Stem > Wood/Secondary xylem...
GTCTGGAGCAAGAAACCAAGGAATGCGTAGCTTATTCAAATCTCCGTCTTCTTCAATCTCTCTTTCCTTCTCTTCTTCTTCCGCTTTCTCTTACCAGAAGTTTTTTCCATCGACTTTACTGAACCCTACATAAAGGCTCATCACTATCTTCACTTGCTGCAAACCCTTCATCGCTTTCTCCTAATCAAGAATTTGCCTTTGGATTTGACTTTGTAATTCAACTAACCATTGTCTGTTTCGTTGATTTTAGAATAAAAACGTTGCCAATTCACATGCAGTTGTAATGTCCACAAGAAAAAAGAATTAGCTACTTTATTTATTCATTGTTTTTACTGATAATTAAACAGAAGTCACTCCGTACCGTTTGAACCCATCAACCAATGTTTTTTTTTATTATTATTTAGATTAGTGGAAGGTCCAGAATCTTCTGCAAAACAAATGCAGTTCTAAGTCATTTTATATTTAAAAAAAAAAAAAAAAACTAAGTTTGAGAGAAGAGAAGTGGAGGGCAGTGTGGTTTGCCACTCGCTTGTGCTGCTGATTGTTACATTTGAGAGAAAGGTTGTCTCATCTTCAGGGATTGCAAGGCACTTTCGGTTGCTTCCTCGGCCATTACTGTACGGAGCTTGAGAGGTCATGATGGAGCACTAAATGAAGCTATGAAGCTCCGACCAAGATTGTTAACAAGACATGAAATTAAGTAATAAACTTAAAAAAGTAATTCACTATAATACTAATCCATAGTTTATTTCTTTCTTTTTTTTCATGTTTTTTTTTTTATTTTTGCTTTTTTTTCACTTTTTTTTTTCCAGTGTATTACTTTTTTTTCACTTTTTTAAAATTTTTGTTATTATTTTTTTTAAAATTTGTTTTTGTTTACTTTTTTAATATTGATATAATTGAAAATTAAATTTTATAATTTATTTCTTTTCATTTTCCTTTTTTACAAGGTTAAAATGGTTTATCTATTTTTTAGGGTAACCCAAGTTGTTCCGGTTTACAAGTTTGGTGGGATTTTTTAGGACAAAAACCGGTTCAAACCGATTTGACTAGGTTTTTTCGGGTTTGGCTTGGTTTTTCCGGTTTGGCTCAGTTTTTTTGTTTTGACTCGGTTTTTTCGATTTGGGTTCGGTTTGGTTTTTTCGGTTTAACCGAACCAAACCGGTCGGCTTTTTCAAAATTTTAATAGGTTTTTTTTACGATTCGGTTTTTTTGGCTATTTTTTCCGGTTTTCTTGGTTTAATCGGTTTTTTGGTTTTTTTGCTCACCTCTAATTGCAAGGCACTTTCAGTTGCTTGCTCGAAACAAAACATGAAATTAAGTAATCAATGAAATTAAGTAATAAACTAAAAGATGTGAAGAATTTACAATTTATTAACATCCAATGCATTGTGGATTACTACAATAGTAATCCACAGTTTATTTCCTTTTTTCATGTTTTTTTTATTTTTGCACTTTTGGTTTTTTTCTATTTTTTCCAGTGTATTACTTTTTTTTCGCACTTTTTTTTCTCATTTTTTCTTTTTTTTCTCACTTTTTCTTTTTTTCTTTTGACTTTTTATTTTGCTTTTCACTCACAGTGTATTACTTTCTCTTTTTTATTTTTCCTACAGTACTTTCCTCTTTTTTCTTTTTTTTTTTATTTTTTTTAAATTATCTTTGTCAATTTTATTTTTTTTAATATTGAACTGGTTAAAATTTTTCTTTGTAATTTTTTTTCACTCACAGTGTATTGCTTTTTTTTCACTTTTTTAAAAAATTTTGTTATTATTTTTTAAAATTTGTTTTTTGTTTATTTTTTAATATTGATGTAATTGAAAATTAAGTTTTGTAATTTATTTCTTTTCATTTTGTCTTTTTACAAGGTTAAAATGGTTTATCTATTTGCTAGGGTAACTCAAGTTGTTCCAGTTTACGAGTTTGGTGGGATGTTTTTTAATTGAAATTGACTTTGTTATCGTTTATCCCATATAGTTAAAAACAATAGTTTCAAAAAAAAAACACCATTATACATAAAGCTAAAATATTTAGGGAAAGTACTGTAGCTTTCCTCACATGTTATTGTGGATTGCTACAGTACTTTCCTCTTTTTTCTTTTTTCTTTTTGTCCTTAAATTATTTTTATTAATTTTACTTTTTTAATATTGAACCAATTAAAAATTTAGCTTTGTAATTTTTTTTCCTTTAAAATACTGTAAATTGCTACAGTGTTTTCTCATATGGTTTTACTATTTTATTATACATAAAGCTAAAACATGTGGGGAAAGTATTGTAGCTTTCCTCACATGTTACTGTGGATTGCTACATTACTTTTTCTTTTTTTTCCCAACAACACTTTCCTTTTTTTTTCTTTTTTTTGTTTTTTTTCTAAAATTATCTTTGTCAATTTTACTTTTTTAATATTGAGCTGGTTAAAAATTTCACTTTGTTATTTTTTTCCTTTAAAATATCATGGTTTGCTACGGTGTTTTTCCACATAGTTTTTTTATTTTAGTTTTTTATTTTTGAAAATTTTATTTGTTGATTTTATTTTTTTTAATATTGAGTTGATTGAGAATTTAGTTTTGTATTTTTTTTCTTTAAAAAATTATGGATTGCTACAGTGTTTCTCCACATGATTTTTTATTTATTTTTTCCATAATTATCTTTTTTTATTTTATTTTTTAATACTAAGCTGGTTAAGAATTACAGTTCTAATATGTGGGGAAAGCACTATAACTTTCCTCATAAATTACTATGAATTGCTACAGTGTTTTTTTCCACGTGGTTTTTTTATGTTTTTTTCTAAAATTATCTTTGTCAATTTTATTTTTTAAATATTTAATTGGTTAAGAATTACAATTACAAGTAAATACAAGTAAGGCTAAATCATGTAGGGAAAACATTGTAGCTTTCTTCATAAAACACTATGGATTGATACAGTTTATCCTCACATGGTTTTTTTTCGGTTTTTTATTTTTATTTTTTTGTAATATTTTTTTCTAAAATTATCTTTGTCAATTTTATTTATTTTTAATATTGAACTAGTTAGAATTTAACTTTGTAATAAAGCTTAATCATGTTGGGAAAGCACTATAGCTTTCCTCATAAAACAATATGGATTGCTATAGTGTCTCTCCACGTGGTTTTTTTTCTTTTGATTTTTTTAAAATTGTGTTTGTCAATTTTTTTTTCAATATTAAGTTGGTTGAGAATTATAATTACAAATAAAGCTAAATCATATAGGGAAGCACTGTAGCTTTCATTACAAAATACTGTGAATTGCTAAAGTGTTTCCAATCTGTTTTTTTTCCCCTGTTTTTTTTGTTAAATATTTTTTCTAAAATTATCTTTATCGATTTTTTTTTTTAATATTGAGCTGATTGAGAATTTAGCTTTGTAATTTTTTTTTCTTTAAAACATTGTGAATTGCTGCAATGTTTTCCCACATGATTTTTTTTATGATTTTTTCCAAAATTATCTTTATTGAATTTTTTTTTTATAATATTGAGTTGGTTAAGAATTATAATTACAATAAAGCTAAATCATATGGGAAAAGCATTGTAGTTTTCCTCACAAAACACTATGGATTACTACGGTATTTCTCTAAATGGTTTTTTTTATGATTTTTTCTAAAATTATCTTTGTTGATTTTATTGGGGAAAGTACTGTAGTTTTCCTCACAAAACATTGTCAATTGCTACAATATTTTTTTTCATGGGTTTTTTTCCTTCCAAAATTATCTTTGTCGATTTTGTTTTATATTAACTTGGTAGAGAATTTAGCTTTGTAATGTTTTTTGCTTTTTATTAACAGAAAAGCTAAATCATGTGGGGAAAACACTGTATCTTTCCTCATAAAACACTCTGAATTGCTACAAATCATTTTGTTCAGTATCTAAGTTTTTGATCACCAACACAACTTTTTTTTCCATCATGAAATATTGGCTCCATCATACATTTAGTTTCTATTACTTATTTAGCGTTGGTTCATAATTATAACACTATCAAGTATATTTATATAATTAATTATAATATTTTACTTATAATTTTATAATTTTATAATTCAAGTTTACGATACAAGTTATATTATATACGAGATGCAACGCACATGCATGACATCTCGTATATAATATAACTTGTATCGTAAACTTGAATTATAAATTATAAAATCATAAGTAAAATATTATAATTAATTATATATTAATAATTCCAGTCAAGTAGTAATTAACAATATAACACAATTAAAATAAAAGTGAAATAAACAATAGAAAAGTCCAAACACCTTTTTTTTCACATTAATTCCTGTACTTCTTGGACAAATCGACTCACTTACTTCGCCATTTACAAGAAACGAGTTCCTTTAAATTTTGATAGGTCATTTAACATTAATTACTTCAAGAGTCAAGCATCTCAATTTACAACTTTTATACTATATATTTGCCAGCTAAAACAGAGGAATATATTAATTGATATGTTAATAGTTTACATAAGAAACTGTAAGAATGAATAGGTATTTTTATTTTATAGAAATAAAATCCACATATAACTTATATCGTTAAAAAAATTATAATAATTATAGTCAAAATCAAGCCTTTGATTATTAGATTGTACAAGTTTTGCAAGATATAAATTTAAAACAATGAAAATGTTAAGATACAGATTATCAGATTGCACAATTTTATACTTCTTTCAAACTCGTAAAATCGGTCTGAGTTTACTGATTTGATCGATTTTACTGGTTTTCAAGTTTTTAATCCTATTTTACATGTTAAATATATTCTGACTCGTAAATTCATACGATTTTATAATTTAACTTGCGATTTTGACAAGGTCCCAACTTGCTGGTATGGTGTGCTTCTCCTGTGCAATGGGATTATGGCTATTTTATACTAATGGATTAGAGTGTCACTGTCTATTTGGGAGACATGTAGTGGCGTTCATATGCCACTCTGTCTCTGTTTTTTTTTCCCCTGCCTTTGCATCTCTGTTTTCTATCTTTTTCTCAATGGTCCAGCTGTGGCTGGAATCCTGTTAATGTGATTGGTTTGGTCTTAAGTTTCAGGTTGTTGTTATTCTTTCTTATCCTTCCAGGGTTTCTTTTTTTCCAGTTTTGATTTTTTTTGTGCTTTTTTTTTTTTCTTGCTGCTGCTTTGGTCAGGTTGTCTGTTTCTCTGTCTTTTATTCTCTGTGGCAAACGCCTTATGCTCTACGGTTTAGATTGCTCCTTGTTGCTCTATTTGTGACATTGTCATTGCAGTCTTTGTGTTACAGGTATGCTTTTTTGGCAGCACTTTCTGGTCTCTCTTTTCTTTTTTTAGGTTTGTTGATTCAGGTTTAGGCCATGTGTAAGTGCTCTGCTATTTTCTTTGGTTGCTCGCCTTCGTGATTTATTTCTAATTTGGTGTTCTTTTGTTCCTGGTTGTGCTAGGCATGCCTGTTGTTTGCTTTAGGCAGGGTGATGTGTTTCATATGGAGGTTGATTATGCAGGTCTGGCTCTGCAATTGAATGGGGACTCTGTGCTTTTATGGTTGCAAAACACCTCCAGGTCTGTTTTGTCCAAAACTCAATAGAGGCCCTGTTTTTAGCTTCTGCTTTTGAAATTTTTTAATCTCCATTGAAACGCAAGATGCTCCTCCACAATATAGGTCCGTCCATGCACTGCCATAAGTCACACGTCCCTTGCATTCAATATTTCATGACAGCTATCTCTTTCTAGCTCTTTATCCTTCCACATGACCACAACTTTAGCATTAACATACTCTTAATCCATCACATACATGTTGCTTTTTATTATTATTCTTTCATTAATTCATACTACATTCGTTCTTCGCAAGGAGTCAAATTGTTTTTGGCATTGGTAAAAAAAAAAAATTGTTTTTTACAATTCCACCCTGCGTTTGAGTTTGAGGAAAACAACCACCGATGCGAAGAGATAAGCTTATAACGACCGTGACCTTCAAATGGGTTGTCTTTCCACTAATAGCTGAAGAAGATCCATCATGCAGTGTGCCATCACCATCAAGTTTGGATGAACCAGCCATACCAGATCAATGTCAACGTCTCTCGCCTTCCGCGCACACGCGGGTCATTCTTCGCCATGTGTTCTCTGCATGTAGACAAAAAGAAAAGTACTTAGATTTATCGGATGTGGCTCTGTTTTTTTTATTGTTATTTTTATAAATGGTTTTTGCAGTTGTTTTTTTTTTTTTTTTTGGTAATTTCATCATTTTTTTTATTTTTTTCCTTATCAAATCTAATTTTTTTTATTATTGTATTTTTTTTATCTTCAAGATTTTTAGATTGATTTTTTTTACTTCATCCTCCAATATTTAATTGAACAAGTGTTAAGCTTCTTAGTTTAGTCCGGGTCTAGCATTTAAAGATTTACAAGTTTAAAAAATTAACTTTGATTTACAAAGTTGACGCGAATACGGGTTTCGTGGTTTTTTTGCTTTTTTAAAAGTTTTTTTCCATTCTTTACCATTCTGTTATTTTTTTTAATTCTTTTTATATGAGATTTTTGTAGTCAATTTTAAAATTAAGTAGATCGCCTTGCTTTTAGTTTTTTTTTTAGTTTTTTTTTGTCTTTGTTACATTTAGATTTTCTAAAGGAATTTTATTTTTGAATTGAATTGAATTAATTGATTTCATCATCAAACATTTAATTTTTTAGGTGTTGAGCTTTTAGATTGAACTCGGGTTAAGAATTTAATGGATTGCGATTTGAGAGTTTAACCTGGGTTTACAAGGTTTGTATCATTTTGATTTTTTTTTCCGATGAAAAATATGGTTGGCCATATTTTAGTTTTTTATTAAATTAAATTTATTGATTTCATCCTTTACATTTAATTTGAAGCAATACTTGAAGGAATTTTATTTTTTTAATTGTGTTTTTGGAAATTAGTATACTTTGTTTATTTACATTTTTTTTTTCTATTGAGTTATCACAATATCATGTCTCGAGCCATGGATTCAGCATGTTCACTAAGTTTGGCTCAATCATTTTTTTATTGCTTTTTAATATTTTTGGATCTCAAGTTAATGATCATAATCATGTATTTTTTAAAAAAATGCATTGTCTCGATATCTTTTCTATGATAAAAAAAAAAAAAGATAGGTCCATAGTATAGAGTGAGCCACCTATCAAATAATGATCGTCTACTTGGTTCTACTCACAGGTATTGACAATTTCACTTGGTTTTTCAGATGCTTTCTTTTTTAGTACTTTTTTTTCATTGATTTTTTTTTCTAATTTCATCCATCTACATTTTTATTATAGGATATTGATAATCATTATTGTTTTTAGCTCTCTTTCTATCGTGTCAAGTCGTTAATTTTTTTTCCCTTCTTTAAAATCCAACAATAACGCTTAGGTATTTTTTTTATGCTACAGAAAAAATCAGCCTAGCCCGTAGCGAAGCGCGGGCTATTTATCTAGTTTTCTCTTTATGATTTGATCCTTTTCAAACAAAATTAGTAGCCAATTGTTTTTCATTTACTATAGAAGGATAAGATTCAAGAATAAAAGACTAAAGTGAAAAACTTCAGGAAAATAAGTTGTGCTTTTAAAATTCAAATAAAAAATTTACTTTGATCCTCTACCTTTCCAATGGAGACATTTTTAGTCCTTATAGTTTTTGAAAAATTCATTTTTGATACACAACTTTATTTTTTAGTCCTTAGATTGAAAGAAAAGAGAGAGTTTCTAGATTCTGATGGAAGATAGAAAAGGTTGGTATGCACTAATTCCATCCATAAAAAAAAATCGCTCATAGTTTAATGATTTTCATTCGATAAGAAAAGTTTCACTAAGACACACCTTGCCTAAGGGAATAGATATGGAGATGGGAAGGGTTTTTTTTAATTTAGGTTTATTTTTTGTTTTTTGAATGATTTTTTGGGTTGTTTGAAGCCGTGTAATAGTTTATTTAGGTTTCTACGATGTTTTTTGAATGTAAAACATTAATTTTTTAGATAAAAAAAAAACTCATACCTTAACTTTCTAGCTACCCTTTGGTCGTCATATTCTAGGCCAATAGACTTATCCAATATATATATAACTGACATCATTATAAATAAATAAAAGAAACTTAACTTACAAAAAATCGTAATGCATATTATAGTACATGATTATATTTTTTATTAAATAATTACTTTAGAACAACATAAAGACCTTGAAATGAATTTAAATGACATTAGAAATTTTTCTTATTCATAGTTGACAAAAATATACAATATAAATCTTATAATAAAATCTTGCATATTGTTAAAACAAAAATAATAAATGTATTATACAAATTTTTTGTTCGAAGTTTTTTTCTTTCAAAAAACATATCTATAATATCAAATCACTTTTCTCATTTAATTAACACTAAAAAAAAAACAACTTTTATAATGTAGAAACTATACATTAGGTTGAAAAGCAAAGCATTCAAGTGTCATTAAAAAATATTAATAGAATGACAATTTGTAATGATTTATATAAGAATATTAATGATTTTAAGATATAAAATAGATTAAAAAAATACAGTAATTGAAATTCAAATTTTGTTTAAATTAAATTGTATGAGAGTTATTGTAACATGATCTAATCAACTTAGTCGATCCAAAAACAACTTGGATGATTGTTTGAACGAGCATAAGGCTAAAATTAAGAAGAAGAAAATGTACAAAATTGAAATAATAAAATGGGGAGAAATGGAAAAAAAATGAGGGGTTGAATTAAAAACAACAAAGAATTTCATTTTTTATGTGAATAGTAAAGCTGCATAATAATTTACAATTCTTTTTAATATTATATATTTGTTACAATGATAAATTTTTGAAGTTAAGATCTCTTAGAAGTTTACTAGACATGGACCCATGCTAAGTCGTCAAGCTAGATTTTTTTCATACAAAAAGATGTTAGAAAAAAGATTAAAATTACTTAAAAAAAACAATCTCATAAAAATAGTCGAGTCAATCCAGGTTAATCTGTCAAACCGCGATTTATATCATGAAATTAGGAAAACCCAATATAAAAGAAATGAAAAAAATCACAAAGCCTATTAAAAAAAAAAAAAACCAATGTCAAAAGATAAAATAAAAAAATAAAAAAAATAAAAACAAAAAAAAAGATGTCAACATACGTTAACTTTTCAAACTTATAACTCAAATCATTAGACTAGAAACACCTTATTTATAAAAATTACGAAGTTCAATTCTCAAACAATCAAACGTTGAATGATAAAATTAGAAGAAAAAAATTAATTGCACAAAAGGATCCAAAACTAAAAATAACAATTAAAAGAATGAGGATCAAAATTGAAATAAGAATAAATTAGAGGACAACTACAACTTTATATTGAATGGTGAAATTAAAAAGACAAATCAATTTAACAAAAAAATCCCAAAACAAAACAAAATGAATATCTAATTGAAAAAAAAATAGCATATCACAAATTGGGATTGAATGATGAAATAAAATACAAATCAAAACTTTATAAAAGAACCAAGAACAAAAAATTATAAATCAAAAAAACAAGGATTGAAGTTGAAGTCTCAATTAATAAGATGACAAATCTAAAATTTTGCATGACCGATGCAATGTTTGAGGGGAGGAGAAGATAAAAAAAAGGCATTAGCTTCGCACTACCACTCCAACATTGCCTTGTGTCACCTCACTAAGAAGATCTCGGTGTAATGATTCCACAACACAGGGAAATGAGATTTTTGGCTGCCAAGAGAAGCCATTTGAAGGGTGTCGGCGCCTCCCACACATTAGCGCGTGTATTGCATGTGCCAACCACTTTTATCTTTTTAATTATATTTTATATTTATTCAAGTACCAAATTTACCCTTAACCAACTTGTTTATAATGAAAAAACAGGAGGAAAATACAAAAAAAACCCATGAATGCTAGTTTTCTAATTTTAAAATTCTTGTTTTTAATGATATTTTAGTCGTTTCATTGTGTTTTTAAAATGCAAAACAACATATTTATCAATGATTAATCTGGTAATGAATATTTAACCTTTTGAAAATACTTCATTACCCTCAATAGCCAGTTTAATAATTTTTTTTATGAGAAATACAAAACCGATATTACATTGTTCCAATAGCAGCGTTTTTCCAAAGTTCATAAGGTTTTGTTAATTGGTTTCGTGTGTTTATCAAATGTTTGGTTAATTTGGTATTTCACAATTGAATGTATTAATTTAATTTTAATCAATTACGTTGTTTTTCTATTAATAATCATGCAATCATGTGTCTGGTTGGGTATTTATTAGGAATTTACGTATGTGCTACAAATACCAAAATTTTATAAAAAAAAAAATAGTCAATTTGAATGCAGGAGTATGTGATCTCCTTCGTGTTCTGGGTGTCCAAATCATACAAGCTCAGTATCCATGCTATCCTGTAAATAAGATTTCAAATTAATTTATAACACATAAAAAAAACAATATGTAGCCTTGTGAACACATTTTCTAGTATCATGAAGAAATTTAATTGAGAATTAGAAATTTGATGTGTGTATTTAAAAAAATTAATTTAAAATTATATAAATTAATAAATTATAAAAAATAAATGTTAATGATAACTAAAGACTAGAACAAAAAAGTAAAAGATAGATGTATATAAAGATATTTCATCTTGTGTTGTAGATTGTTCTTTAATTTTATTTAATTATATGAAAATAAAAAAAGTTTTTATAAGAACATTAATAATTTTAATTTTATAGAAAAATGGGATTTTTTTTAATATAAATCCTCCTTTTCCTATTAATGTATATTTTTAACAAAAAAAAATGTTAGCTATATTGTTTATTGTGTAAAAACTAAAAGCAATTAAAATAAATATTTAAAAAACACATGAAGAA
>Ga0325405_1007689_pt1 | contig 10838 bp, 7 predicted proteins | sample PopdelMetagenome_21_FD_205663 | JGI IMG/M metagenome (GOLD analysis project Ga0325405, IMG submission 205663) | Populus deltoides microbial communities from Bellville, Georgia, United States - Xylem-Control-R2 | ecosystem: Host-associated > Plants > Phyllosphere > Stem > Wood/Secondary xylem...
ATGAACTTTTATAGAGGGAGAACTTATTCCTATATAATGATCATTAGAAAAATAAGCAAATGGTGATAGTATAGCAGGGCTGGTTGGCGATGGAATTGTTGTAGACCTAGTGGGCAAGTGGTGGGTTTGAAGGGGTGCAACAGATGACAGGTCAGGGGTGCTGGTTTGACGAGTTTTTGAGGTAGTAGGCTGAACGTTTTGTGGAGGATTCAAGGTTAGGAGGTATGTAGGATATGTATAGGTAACCAATTATTGTGCTAACTATTCAGAATTCATAAAAGGAAACACATCTTCATAAAAACAAACATGATAGGAGACATAACTATCTTTTGATATTAAGTCAAGACAACAATAACCAAGATGAGAAGAACTATATCCTAAGAACACATGTGGAGAGGAATGAAAATCCAACTTATGAGCATGATATGGATGTAAAAATGGAAAACAAAGACACCCAAAAGTATGTAAGAAGTTATAATTATAAGTATGATGAAACAGACACTAAAACAAAAATTTATTTTTGGGAACAAGAGTAGGCATGCGATTAATAAGATATACTAATGATTCAAAAGCATAGTTTCAAAATTATAACGAAGCACTACATTGTCCTAGAAAGGTAAGGCCGATTTCGATAATATGCTGATGACGACATTCAAAGGTGTCATTTTGTTCATAGGTATGAGGACAGATTAGCCTGTGATGAATACCAATAATCCGAAAGAACTAATGTAACTTATGATATTCACCACCCCAATCAATTTGAAGAGATTTAATTTTACATGAAAATTGATGCTCAACAAGTGTTTGAAAATGATGAAAAATAGAAAACACATCATATTTTACAACAAGAGGTAATACCATATATTTTTGGTATGCGCATCAATAAAGATAACAAAGTAACAAAAACCATTAGAAAAAACATAGGAGTAAGGCCCCAAACATCACTAAATATTAAATCAAGTGAGCAGTAGTTTTGTGACCCGTAGGTCGCAACGACAGACGCGAGAACTTACCTCATGGACAAGTTTGACATTGAGCAAGACAACATCTAGACGTAAAAACTATTTTATTTTTGAAAACTAACAAATTTAAAATGTGGGAAGTTGGATGACTCAAACGACGATGTCACCAATCAACAATCGTGGAGATGCAAGGAGACCAATACACTTGAGGGATCAACGTGGCAGAAGACTCAGATAGGACATAGAGACCATCATTACTCTGACCAGAAATGAGCACTTCCTTAGTTATGAGATCCTTGACATAAAACACAGAAGCGTGAAATTCAAAATAAACATGATTATCACGATAAAAGTTTTGAATAGAAAGCAGTGGTTTTGTATTATGAGGCACATGAAAAACATTAGATAATTTAAAAATACATTTTGAGGAATGTAACATGGTATGTCTAATATGTGATATAGCAAGGCCCTTACCATCACCAACATGCAAATGATCATTACTAAGATAGGATGTAGAATTGGTCAAAGTTGCAAGGTCAGGTGTAAGATGTTGGTTTGTACCAGTGTTCGAGAACCAAGTAGTGACAGAAACGTTCCCAACAACAAGATGAGGAAAGGATTGTTGAGTACTGCCATGAAACTAGACATAATATAGAGTTGTGTGGCTGAAGGTTGAGCATAATCGACACTTGACATTCTATTGTCCAAACCCTGTATTGCATTTGTTCTACTGCCAGTTGTTTTGCCTCTAGTCTACAACAGCTAAGGACATGTTCTAATGATTGTAACGGTTGTTGTTGGGATGTTAGTTGCACGAGAACGAACCCTGTTACGGCTGAAATTAGGGTTGTGATAAGATGTAGCAAGATAAGCAGAGGGTGTTGGCAGTAATGGTGGCTGCGACAACAAAGATGAGTTTACATCCATAGAATTAAGGGAGTTCTTGTGCAGAAATTCATAGGTAAAGAGGTGGTTGTGAAGGTCGGCATATAACAGCAGTTCTGTCATGGTTACAAGACTAGTTATCAAGTCTTTGAACTCACTACGAAGACCATGAAACACATATAGATTAAAATCTTTAAGAGATATAGGCCGACCAGCAGCATCAAATTTTTCAAATAAAGGTTTTGCTTTTTGCATGTATATAATAACCGATGCATAACGACAGAAACATGAGAAGAAGAGTCATTGATGTGTTCTGCAAACAAAGGAGGCTGTTGTTGTGGAAGAACACCACCATCAGCAACTTGTAGCCGGTTGGTCTGCAATGCCAGTATGGAGGGAAAAGTCAGCATCAACAGTAGAATTCCATTTGGGAGAGGGAGAGAAAAGTTCTAATGATAGAATGCTCTGATACCAAGTTGAGAAGAAGTAAGAGGCATAATCTTTAGTTAGCCAATTCTTTTCTATTTATATGTATAAGGCAATATATAATAGTTAAGGAAGAGATTACAACACTAGAGTAGTGCCTATAATATTTCTTATATATGCATTCTATAATAACCCAGAACTTAAATCTTGGACTAGTTTGATCTTGTATATATCTTGGATCGATCGCCCTTGAATTTGAGTTGTATAGTATTTATTAGAAAATAATATAAATTATATGTTAAAACCTCACCTAATAGCTTAAACTTTTAAATTAAGATGATTTTTTGACATGTTATCAGAACCTTAATGACTAAGCGGTCGTAATTACGAATTTCAGCATCCCTATTTATTTGATATAAATTAAAAATAAAGTAGTGTAAGCTTATATAAATTTTAAGTCTAAAAAATTTTTACTCAATAAAATATATTAGAAAATAATATAAATTATATTTTAAAATTTTATATAATTTTTTTTTAATTTCTAAAATGATTGAGATGTCTCTTTCACACACTCAAAGTAATTAGGCAAGACGACCACTGAAGCTAATTGTCTGATAAATATGATGTTACGTATTAATAAGTGTGTTTGCATGGATGACGTGGTTACTGGAGTTGATGACTTGAGGGGCAGCATATGGATTCGTCGGCTGGAGTGGCCCTGGCAAGTGGCAGACGCAAATATATGGAATATGAAATTCCCGACGACTTTTGCCTCTCCATTCCCGACGTCAATTATTGGACATGCCCATACCATTCACGGGGCCTCCTTTTCTCCTAGCTTAGCTTGTTCTATATTATATTTTATTATATTTAATTCTATTTTATTGGGACAATGAAGCCCATCATTTTGGTTGAATATTACAACAGGAGGAGGAGGAGACGGATTCCAACTCATTCTTCACCTAGAACGATCTTACGAGGACAGAGAAACAGTGAGAAAGAGAGATGTTCCTTTGAATTTATTCTTATTGATGAGTGTTTCTGCTTGCATTCATGAACCAACACTCTATATATATATATATATATAATCTCAAGTATCTCCCCCTTTGTACCCTTTGCTTTCCAAGATTTACAACCGTGCCATTCAAGATTTTGACCTACAAGGAAAATGATTTTCATTCCAAAATCTCATGACCTAAATACAAGACAAGACAAGACAAGACTTCACATATAATTGTATTTTTAAATTAATTTTTTTAAAATTAGAAACTTTATTAATCATGTCATGGTGTTTTTAAATAAGAAAATTCATATATGATTTCAATTGTGTTAAAACTATTTTTCACATATGATTGAATATGATCTAGATATAAAACTTTCTTAATAGAAGTTTCTAACTAATTATAACAAATTAAATTTATTTACTTCAAAAAAATCCCTAATATATATTTTGTAGCAATATTAAACAACTTCCTTGATCCATGGTTTCTAATAATTAAACCAATTAAAGCATAGTATATATTTTTATTAAGATTTAGTGTTAAATAGAGAGCTAGTTTTGTTTTTTATTTAACAATTAGGGATATGATTCTCAATGTAACAAAACTACTTTTTTCAAAAATCGAGTTTGAAGCATGCCCTTCAAACTAAATATTATTTCAAATTAATTAATTATTAGTTGCTTTTTTGACAACAACTTAATAAATATTTCCACGTAAGAAAAAGAAAAGAGAAATGAGTGCGCCACATGTAAATTAATTAAAGAGTTGAGAAATTAAATTATTTAAACTTTGATAGGAATATAAAAGCTATTTAAACATTATTTTCACATCGAATTAGATGGAGAGAATATATATATATATATATATATATATATATATATATATATATATATATATATGGAACGTTAATGTAAATAAAATAACAATGTAGGACCATTATAGTAATTCAAACCCTCTTATCTTCCATTAAATACAAACTATTGTGGTACATCAAAACAGTACATCTACACCCTCCAAATTAACAGAGACATAGAAAGAAAGAAGAAAAGAGAGAGACAGAAGCACAATGGAAAGTGATAACACAAACGATCTGTACAAAGAATGCCTAAGAAACCATGCAGCCAGTCTTGGTAGCTATGCCACAGATGGGTGTGGTGAGTTCACCCTAGATGATACCTCATCACCATACTCCCTCCAATGTGCAGCCTGTGGTTGCCACCGCAACTTCCACCGCAAAGTAACATACAGCAACAGCAGCAACAGAAGGGATCACATAATGCACCCACCATCATCAGAGACAGTGGTGATGGAAATGATAGACTATGCAGAAGGGAATAACGAGAGGGATTTCAGGCCACCAGTGATGGTGGTGGAGTCAGGTGAAAGGAGTGGAAAAAAGAGGTATAGGACTAAGTTTACACCTGAACAGAAGGAGAAAATGTTGGGATTTGCAGAGAAGTTGGGGTGGAAGTTGCAAAGGAAAGATGAAGAAGATGAAGTTGAGAGGTTCTGTAGAGGAATTGGGATAAGTAGACAGGTTTTTAAAGTTTGGATGCATAATCATAAGAATTCTTCTTCTTCTACTTCTGCTTCTACTGGCAATGCATCTTCTCTTACTACTCAAGAAGAAGGAGGGTGAGAGGAGAGGAATATTTTTTTCCATGTATATTTTTTCCATTTTATCTTTGGTTAATTTTATTTTATTTTCTCATCTTTTATTCATGTTTGGTTGTCATTTATCCTTGCTTTTCCTTTAGATGACAGGCTTTCTTTATTATTATTTTTTTTTTGTTTCATTTTAATCCTATGATTATCTGATAAAAAGGAGAAAATTTCATGCAATTTCAGAAAAAATGTGCTCTATTATATTGACCGATTAGATTGTGGGATCTTGAAAAAGAACTTGAAAGCAACTAATTGTAATTTTATTTTCTTAATATAACAAATTCTTTTGTTAATTAGTAATGCATGGATGTATGGTACAATCAAGATGAGGTAATGGTTCTTGTATTGCTTGTATAATTTATTGTCTAGAATTTATGGCAATTTAATTTGTGATCTTAATTATTATTTGAAGTAGTTCTCTCTAATAGAAAATGGCGTGGGAATTTTGGGGGAAAATTGATAATTATGCTTAATAGCTTGATTTTGTTCTCCAAACCCTTATTTATTGATGAGATTGAAGTGATTATTTTGATATTATATTAAAAAGTTAACTAAATATAAAAAATTTAAATTGTTGAATACTATTAAATAATTTTAAAAATAATTTCATATTACTTTAAATACTGTGCAATAGTTGGCTTGCAAATTGCAACTTTTCCCTTCAAAGAATTTGAGATCTTTCGTCCATGTATTGGACACTTGATTAATGCCAACGGCTATGGAGAAGACAAATGCATGTTATGATCATTGGTTGTCAGATTCGGAGTATTTTGCTTTGGACAATATCTGTGGAGTTACTATTCCCATAGCATGCCTTCTTTACTTTGAATTATTTTTTTTTTTGAAAAATTACAAAGTTACAAAAAAAGGTTTCAGGGGAATAATACAGTTTAAAAAAGTTTATGGGTGAAATAGCATAGTTTGAAAAAGACATGTTATGGAATCATGCTTTTAATATAAATTGTGATTCAGAATCACAAGTTTAATATACCTTTAATTCTGAATAGCAGATATGATGATTATATAATCTTCCTTATCTTCTCTATAATTGCCACTTTTGCAAAGTAGAAAACCTTAAAAATCAAAAACCTCATAACAAAACCAACCTCCAATCGCTCATGAAAACAACCTATAATCCTCTATCAAAACACCAAAATTATCTTTCCCATGTCTCCATGAGTCTTTCTCTTATTTTTTTTGTTGCAAACTGCAAATCCAAGCTTCTGTTGACTGCCTCCCCGCCACCACAACTGGTCGAATCGCCACCTAGACATCAAAAAATCAAGGTTAATCAGTTGCATTGTCTCTTAGTTTATGAGTTTTATTATTGAATTGATAGATTTTGATTTTTGATTTATAACTATTTGTGTTGTGTTTGTTGATTAGATATTTTGTTCATGTTGAGATAATTTTGGGTTTTAAATGTTGCAATTACATGTTTTTAATACAATTAATGTTATTTATGAAATCAATTAGGTTTGAATTTGAGAAATTAGGGTTTAAATTGATTATTGGATAACTTGCTATATTTAATAATATTGTTTGAATTGAGATAAATTTTATTTTAATTAATGCAGTTATATAGACTTTTAATCAATTGATGTTATTAATATAGTTACGAGAAAAATAACTATAATTGGGGACTTTGTTCAATTGAGATCATTTAGTTTTTTTATTGATGCAATTAGATATGTTTTCATTGATATTATTAGGGTGAAAGTAATAGCAATTAGGGTTTCCGTTGAATTGTGAGATAATTTGTTTTTTTATGAAATGTGTATTTTTATTTTACAAAATATATCTGTAAACTTTTTTATGTTGTGTCATTATAGTGGTACTATTGTTCTTGATACGAATAATAATATCACTTATATTGATGGAAGTGTTGTGTTCTTGAACGCTACTAAAAACATGTCATTTAAAGATATCAAAAAATGTTATATATGGAATTCTTGTGTTGGATTATAATAATGTTGAAATAGATATCACTTGGAGGTGTCTTGTTGGGGAACATCAATATTTTCTGATACCGATTATATGTGATGGGGATTCTAGAAATATGATGGAATTGTTCGTCTAAAGTGAAACGAATATAACAAAGTTGTATGTAAGTAGTCAACATAAATTTGGTAGCTCATATAATGGGAGCATGGAGATACTAATGTATCTATACCCCTGTCTACCCAGTCATTTAAGCAATTATCACATTCAGTTGGTGTTGGTATGTTTAGAACATTGAAAGATAGGGTTATAGGAATTTATGATGAAAATAGAATTAAAATTGCACATTATGATTAGCGTAAGTATGACTCCTCCAAACCTAGTGATAACAAAGATAAGAGTGTCACGGGTTTAGTTAAAACATCAGATAGTGATGGTGGTAAGATAATGAGGCCTCATGTTCTAGAATTTGGTCATGATATTGGAGTTGATGACATGGTTTCTAATGATTAGTTTGTTTATCGTAGAAAATCAGCTGATAATGGTGATTTGATAGTTGGACAAACTTTAAAAAATAAGATGATTTGGTGAATATTTTTAAGCAATGGCACATTGCACATTTACTTGAATATCGAGTTCAACATTCAAACCAAATATTTGTTCAATCACAATGTGTTCATACACCTGAATGTCAACGGTACTTGTGCGGGGATACCATAAAAGGTCAGATTTCTTTAAGATAACAAAGTTGAAAAGAAAACACATATGTAAAAAAAATCACCATCAGCATGTTATAAAATTGCCTAGACCGTGTAATATGACGATTTAGCTTTAAGCAACACATCCTGTCTAATATAGATATGAGCAATCAATTACAATCTATTAGTCGTTCGGGTAGGCACGCTGATTATAATTGGATAATCTATCATTTCTAATATTTATCAATATGAGATACATGAAGAAATTTTATTTTTAAAGAGATGCATCCTATAATTTTCAAGGAGAAATACATGGGTCATTACTTGAGTATAGCACCCCGAATCATTACACCAAACCCAATGCGGGTTCCTTTATATATGCGAGGAGATGGAGTATAAGCCACTTGCACGTCAGATTCAAAATGTTGTAAGTATTTGTTACTTTTTATATATTTGGACACAACTGTTGCATTTTATTTATGGATTAATAATTTCTATTTGCTTCATATTAGGCTAGAAAGATGTTACATGGACTTGCTCATTATGATGCATCTTTTTGATTCGAGACATGTCATACTACAATTGACCTTTAGGAGAAACATTAAGCCTAGATGATGTTGTTTTAGAGAATGAGACCACATAGACAGGTAGAAGTCATGCTATTGATGAAATCAACCCATCCACTCGTCGTCATAAAAGACATAGAGAGATTCAAATGTATTATTATGTTGTGTTATTTTTTTAGTTAATAGTTATTTTTATTATTATTATTACTTTTGTAATATTATTTTAGCTAATTATCATGTTGATTTTAATGTTGTCCCATATATTATGCATTTCCATACTTATTTTAAATAAACATGATTTAAAATTGTTAATTAATTGGTGAACATGTAAACATCATGAACAAGTTGTTTAAAATTTCAAATCATCCTTTTACAAATTAAAAAATACACATTGTCATGTTTTATTATTGTCATTATCAATTATCTTTATAATTAATAAATAAAAACAATGTTTAAAAATAACACACATTAATTTGATGTTATAATTAACAAATAAAAATGATGTAAAAATATCACTTTCAATTATGAATTTGAGGTTTTGTAATTTATGATTTTATTTGGTTTCGTTGTGATGGTTTAAGCTTTATTTTATGTAAAATTTAAGGTTAGTTTTATATAAAATTTATATTGAAATAACACAACTACTATTCACATTAATATTTAAGAACTGCTATTATCATTAGTGGTTGTTAGCCCGAAGGCAGAGTAGCTTGCTAGAATCAGGTGGAGCCGACTAAGGATAACAGTAAAAGCAAATCACCAATGCTAAGGAACCTGCACGACACTAAGAAACAAAGCTGAAAACTAAGCTAACCAGCTCAAATGCATGCTAACATTTTGCACCGAAGACGAGGGTAGTTACTTGAGTAGGAAATAAACAACTAGGCAATGCTATTTTGCAGGTTGACAAGTTCGAAAACGAACATGGTGAGGACCTTCTTTCTTTAGTTTTCCAATGGATGGATTCCAATAGTGTAATCTAGAGTCCCAGTGCGAGGAGAGGAGCATAACTTCATCAGTTAAATCGCAGTGAAAATCAATGCCCACGGACGACTAGTGCCCCAAAGCAAACACAAAGCAACAGAAGACAAAATGGCATGGCGAATTATCTTATTGTTGGGGATCGATCTCATGAAACAACGGGAACATAACCAAGGAAAGAACCCTGTTGGACGTGCCACGCTATGACAACTTGGTGCAGATTTTAAACAAGGAAAAGAAGTCATTTTCCAAGAGAAAATTGAATGCTTTTAGAGTTATAACAGCTATTTATAACGCAAGATTTCTTCCCACGAGGAAAGAAATGCAGAGCAAGGAACAGATGATCCACTTTCACTGCTCAATCGAGGCCCTGCCTAGAAAAGGAACAGATATTATTTTATATTCTTAACATCTGGGAGAGAACCTCAAAAAGAGAAGTCATTGAAGCACAAGTGAATATGAATTATGATATGAATCTACATTATGATATAAACCAACATTCAATAACACAGAAGAAAGATGAACTTCATAAGAACAGCATACTAGTATGAAACTAGCTGAGCATAAGGTTAAAGACTGGAAGAGAAACTGAAAGCATGTATCATCCCATTCAAACACGAGACTATCTGAGCATAAGAGGTTAAAGACTGGAAGAGAAACTTAAAGTACGTATCATCCCATTCAAACACAAGAAGCTACCACAAAGCCTAATAAACTATATGCTTCAAGGTCAACTAACAAAGGTCTCCCATCACTTGGCCAGCATCATCCTCACAAACTCCTCGTAATTCACCTGGCCATCACCATCCACGTCAGCTTCTCTGATCATCTCTTCCACTTCTTCATCAGTCAGCTTCTCCCCAAGATTTGTCATCACATGTCGAAGCTGCACATGTCAGGTAAACATCAACACAGAGTAGAAACTACATCACCTGAGCAGCAGATGTCAATAGCAGATGGGCAATATATCATCCAGTTTACAACAGGCTTAGTGACTATATGAAGTTACAAATCAAGGAAGAGGATAGCATTAAAGATACTGATATGTTGTTTACCTCTGCAGCAGAGATAAAGCCATTCTGATCCTTGTCAAATACCTTGAAAGCTTCTTTGAGCTCCTCCTCTGAGTCAGTATCCTTCACCCAGAAAGTTAAAATTCAATAAAAAAGTACAGCAGAATATACACGTCAACAGGAAATTGAAATCTTTTAACCAAGGAAAAGTCAGTTTCCACGAAATAAACACAGGAGGTGATAGTTGCACTCTTCAATTGGTTAACCAAGCTCTGATCGTTCCATTTATTTTGCAAGCTGACCAATATGCCATCAAGATGTCTCAAACAAAAGCTATGGTGCCTTGGACCTTGACACATTACAAAATGCTTCATTATTTATTTATTTATTTATTTTATGCAGAGATAAAATGTTTCAAAATAAAAACAAGCTAAGGTAGACTAAAATTAAACATTATTCTTTGGTTTCAAAACAAATCTTAAATTTGAAACTAATATGAACTAAACTTGTCAAAAAACCTAAACATAATTTATTTCACTAATGTGAAATTAACATGAACCAAAACCTGTGAATATCAAACAAAAAGAAACCCACAAACTAAAAATCCCAAATTTGAAACTGCAACTCGCTCTCCAACTCTTTAACCCCAGATCACCACCTTAACCCCAACTCAAACTGAACCACAAATACCAAGAGAATT
>Ga0325405_1007703_pt1 | contig 10824 bp, 2 predicted proteins | sample PopdelMetagenome_21_FD_205663 | JGI IMG/M metagenome (GOLD analysis project Ga0325405, IMG submission 205663) | Populus deltoides microbial communities from Bellville, Georgia, United States - Xylem-Control-R2 | ecosystem: Host-associated > Plants > Phyllosphere > Stem > Wood/Secondary xylem...
GTATTTATATAGTAGAAAGTATTCTTTAATTTTTTTAGACAATGAAAATTCAATAAATTGTTAAAAATAGAAAATAAAATGGAATGTTCAAAAAATTGTGGAGATCCCTAAGAGATCACAAGGTTTTACATGAATAATTCCAGTGTAGTTCTCAAATTTTTATACATATGGTTCCTAAAATTAGGTTAAATATCATACATTCAATCATACAAATATTTTAGAAGCTATAATGAAACTATATAATATTTATATAATATTTTTTAGGGCCTAAAACAGAATATAGGAGCATTCAAATTTTTATTTTTTTTATTTTGTGTTTAATAAATTAAGCTTATTTATTACCCGCGCTCCATACAAGGTAAATAAAAATTACAAAAAAAAAACACATAATCTAACAAGACCTTAGCCAAAACTACTGGAATGGATAAACACAAAGAAAGAAAGAAGCAGTGAAGTCAAATAATAGTAGACGAGATGACATGCTCGCGCGCTGCCGCGGGCTTATAAAACAAACGCACTTAATAGTGTTATAATTGTGAACCGGCGCTAGATAAGTAATAGAAACTAAAGGTATGATGGAGCAAATATTTCATGACGAAAAAAAAAGGTTGTGTTGGTGATCAAAAACTTAGAGACTGAATAAAATGATTTGTAGCAATCCATAGTGTTTTGTGAGGAAAGATACAGTGCTTTCACTACATCATTTAGCTTTTATGTTAATAAAAAGAAAAAAAAATTACAAAGCTAAATTCTCTACCAACTTAATATTAAAAAAACCAACAAAAATAATTTTGGAATGAAAAAAACCCATGAGAAAAAAACATTGTAGCAATTGACAATGTTTTGTGAGGAAACTACAGTGTTTTCCCCAATAAAATAAAATAAAAAACCATTTAAAGAAATACTGTAACAATCCATAGTGTTTTGAGAGAAAAACTACAACGCTTTCCCCATATGATTTAGCTTTATTGTAATTATAATTCTTAACCAAATCAATATTAAAAAAAATTGATAAAGATAATTTAAAAAAAATCACAAAAAAATTATATGAGAAAATACTGCAACAATTGACAGTGTTTTAAAGAAAAAAATTACAAAGCTAAATTCTTAATCAACTAAATATTAAAAAATAATCGACAGAGATAATTTTAGAAAAAAATAACAAAAAAAGGGGGGAAAATCATGTTAGAAACACTGTAGCAATTCACAGTGTTTTGTGAAGAAACCTACAATACTTCCCCACATAATTTAGCCTTATTTGTAATTGTAATTCTCAAACAGCTCAATATTAAAAAAAAATTGACAAAGATAATTTTGAAAAAAATTATAAGAAAAAAAACCACGTGGAGAGCCACTGTAGCAATCCACAATGTTTTGTAAGGAAAGGTACAGTGCTTTCCCCACTTGATTAACCTTTATTACAAAGTTAAATTCTAACCAACTTAATATTAAAAAAATAAAATCAACGAAGGTAATTTTGAAAAACAATATTACAAAAAATAAAAACACAAAAGAAACTGGAAAAAAACCATGTGAGGAAAAATTGTATCAATTCATAGTGTTTTGTGAGGAAAAACTTGTATTTACTTGTAATTATAATTCTTAACCAGCTTAATATTTAAAAAATAAAATTGACAAAGACAATTTTAGAAAACAAACATAACAAAACAGAAAAAAAACCATGTGGAAAAAAACACTGTAGCAATCCACAGTAATCTGCAAGGAAAGTTACAATGATTTCCTCACATATTGTAACTGTAATTTTTAACCAGCTAAATATTAAGAAAATAAAATAAAATAAGATAATTTAGGAGAAAATTATAAAAAAACAACCATGCGGAGAAACACTGTAGCAATCAACAATGTTTTAAAGAAAAAATATTACCAAACTAAATTTTTAATCAGCTCAATATTAAAAAAAAATTGACAAATATAATTTTAAAAAATAAAAAAATAAAAAAATAAAATAGAAAAACTATGTGGGAAAAAACCGCAAGAATTCACAGCATTTCAAAGAGAAAAAATTACAAAGTGAAAATTTTAATCAGCTCAATATTTAAAAAGTAAAATAAAAAAAATAATTTTAAAAAAAAATAAATGAAAAAAAAACAAAGGAAAGTTGAAAAAAAAAAGTAATTTTGGAAAAAAAAAGAAAAAAAGAGAAAGTTGGGAAAAAATGACGAAATGAAATTAAAAAAAAAGAGGAATTCACTGTGAATTACTGTTGTAATCCACAGTGTTTTGTGTGGGGGGAACAGTGATTCCCCCACACCATTTAGATATTAGTTAACGAGATGACATGCATGCGCGCTGCCACGGGCTTATAAAACAAATGTATTTGATAGTGTTATAATTGTGAACTAGCGCTGGATTTGTAATAGAAATTAAAGGTATGATGGAGCAAATATTTCATGACGAAAAAAATTGTGTTGGTGATCAGAAATTTAAAGACTGAACAAAATGATTTGTAGCAATCTACAGTGTTTTGTGAGAAAAGATACAGTATTTTCGCCACATGATTTAGCTTTTCAGTTAATAAAAAGGAAAAAAATTACAAAGCTAAATTCTCTAACAACTTAATATTAAAAAAAAAACCAACAAAGATAATTTTAGAAAAAAAACCCATGAGAAAAAACGTTGTAACAATTGACAATATTTTGTAAGGAAAACTATAACGCTTTTCCTAATAAAATAAAATAAAAAACCATTTAGAGAAATATTATAGCAATCCACAGTGTTTTGTGAGAAAAACTACAACGCTTTCCTCATATGATTTAGCTTTATTATAATTATAATTCTTAACCAACTCAATATTCAAAAAAAAATCGACAAAGATAATTTTGAAAAAAATTATAAAAAAATCACATGAGAAAACACTGCAACAATTGACAGTGTTTTAAAGAAAAAAATTACGAAACTAAATTCTTAATCAGCTCAATATTAAAAAAAAATCAATAGAGACAATTTTAGAAAAAAAAACAAAACAAACACCAAAAAAAGGAAAAAAAATCATGTTGGAAACATTGTAGCAATTCATAGTGTTTTGTGATGAAAGCTACAGTACTTCCCCACATGATTTAGCCTTATTTCTAATGACATGTAATTGTAATTCACAAACAACTCAAAATTAAAAAAGATAATTTGAAAAAAATTATAACAAAAAAAACTATGCGGAGAGACACTGTAGCAATCCACAATGTTTTATGAGCAAAGCTACAATGCTTTCCCTACATGATTAAGCTTTATTACAAAGTTAAATTCTAACCAACTCAATATTATATAAAAAAAAATCGACGAAGATAATTTTGGAAAGAAATATCACAAAAAGAAAAACACAAAAGAAACGGAAAAAAAACCATATGAAGAAAAATTGTATCAATCCGTAGTGTTTTGTGAGGAAAAACTTGTATTTATTTGTAATTGCAATTCTTAACCAGCTTAATATTTAAAAAATAAAATTAACAAAGATAATTTTAGAGAAAAACATAACAAAAATATAAAAAAAAACCATGTGGGAAAAAACATTGTAGCAATCAACAGTGATTTTTTAGGAAAGTTACAGTGTTTTCCTCACATATTGTAACTGTAATTTTTAACCAGCTTAATATTAAAAAATAAAATAAAAAAAAAGATAATTTCAGAGAAAATCATAAAAAAAAACCATACGGAAAAACATTGTAGCAATCAACAATGTTTTAAAGAAAAAAAATTCCAAAACTAAATTCTCAATCAGCTCAATATTAAAAAAAATCGACAAATATAATTTTGAAAAATAAAGAAATAAAATAGAAAAACTATGTGGAAAAACATCGCAGCAATCCACGGTATTTTAAAGAAAAAAAATTATAAAGCAAAAATTTTAACCAGGTCAATATTTAAAAAGTAAAATCAACAAAAATAATTTTTTTAAAAAAAAGAAAAGTTGGAAAAAAAAAGTAATTTTGAAAAAAAGTAATTTTTTTTAAAAAGAAAAAACAAAAAAGGGGAAAAGTTAGCCAAAAAAAAAAAGAAAAAAGCATTGTAGATTACTGTTGTAATCCATAGTGCTTTTGGATGTGGGGAACAGTGATTTCCCCACACCCTTTAGTTATATGTATAAAATAGATCTAGGCTGAAGCAGAAAGAGCAAAAGAATGAGCATCTCAGATCCTAAAGAAAAATAACGGAATTAATGCAAGGAAAAACAAAAACAAATCAAATATCATACATAAAATAAAAGTAGATTAGCTATCTAACTCGGGTATGCAGATTACTTCTATATGTTTTTTACTTAAAAAAATTCAAAATATAAATTAAAAAGTTTATACAAGTATTTAATTAAATAAATTAATAACCGTCTATGTAAATAAATAAAAACAATAGTTAGCAATGACCAAAAAAAATTGAAAAAAATTAAGAGATGAGTATAGATCAAGATATTCAATCATACAAAAAAGATATTTATCCAATTGTGTTTATTGAACTTGTTTATTTTAATTAATAAAAGATTATAGAAATAGAAAAACAAATAAAATTAATTGAATAAACTCGCACCCTAAACACATATTACACAACACCAAACATGTCATAAATATTATTTAAAAATAAATACTTTTTATTTTGAAAAATGAAGTTCATTTGTATAAAACAAAAATAAAAATTATAGATGAATTAGATTAATATCTTGAAAAATCAAACATAAAGAAACAATTTATAAACACTTATATTTAAAAAAAACATGTAAAACCCATGAATTAAGCCATAACACTGGGATAAGCCTATAGAAAAGAAATTGAAGATAATCACAAAACTAATATTTTAAAATAAATAATGTAAAATGATAAGATTTTATAAAGCCAAATCCCCAACAAATCAAATGTCCAAAAATAAAACTAAAAAAAATACACAAAAGGATTTTAAAAATAATTAAAAGAATGAGGGTGAAAATTAAAAGAAAAATAGAGGGAAAACAAAAATTTTTAATTGGACGGTTAAATTGAATTGAAAAATAACTTTAACGAAAAGAAAAACAAATAAAAATAATTAGGGTTAAATAAATAAAAAAACAACAAAAACTTTGATTCAATGATGAAATTTAAAGCCAAAAAACAATTAACAAAAAGGCCAAGAAAAAAAATCAAAATCAAAAGAACAAAGATATAAATGAAGAAAAACATATGAGAAATTGTAATTGAAGAACTAAATTGAAAAAAAATAATTTTTTTATAAAAGTAATATGAAAAAAATAAGAAATCAAATTAAATTGAAAAACCAAAGTCAAATAAAACAATTGTGCACTTTATTTGGCAAGAGAGAAAAAAAAAACATCAACGACAATTTGACCACCATACACCATCACGTGTCACACCTTGTGAAAGAGAATATGGTGGCGCATTCAAAGATATAGTGGAATGTCGGGTTTGGTTGTTGGGTGGTGTTGAACGCATCGTCTAAATGGTGCAGACGTTACACACTCACTAACGCATGATTAGCTCGCATCAGCAGCTTTCTTGATTAAAAAATTTAAAAGTCAACATGAAAAATTTCAAAATGCCTCTCATGACCCTAATTATAACCCAAAAAACCCGTGTGAAAATACAAAAACACCCTTATATGTAAATCTTATTTTTATGTTTTTTAAGGTCAAATACGTATTTCAACTATACATAAAAAATAACCAAAAAATCCTTGTCCGACAGCCTAACATTTGTTTGATCCTAGGAGGGTAAAAAGGTATTTTTATTGTTTAATAGTTTATGAAAAGTAAAACAAAAACCAGCATTCAACAATTCTAAAAAAACCTGAAATCTAAAAAACCCTATAAATAGATAAAATATGAATTTTCCCCCTCAATAATATCCTTGTATTAATTATATTTTATTTCTTAATTTTTAAAATATATTTTAATCAAGTCATATTTTATTAAATCATCTTAGTTTAATTTCTGACTAATGATTCTTAATATGTATGACCAATTGAGTTCCTAATATGTTGACCCAAGTATAAATTATAATTAAATAATTTAATTTATTATTAATTCAAAAATTGATTAATTTATATTTAAAAATCAAGTGCATCATTTAGCAACGTTTCATAATCCTCTAAATATTAGAAAAATCATTAGTAGTTTGACTTAAACCTTTTCAATGACTGATTTCTTAATATAATTAAAATCTTTTCATTAATAATGTTTCGATTTAAAATTAAAGCATGAAGTATATCTATTATGTTAAATCATTTTTTTTTCTCTACATAATAGTTATTGATCGTTTAAATAAGATTATAAATCCTTTTCAAATCTTATTTCACTTTTGCTAAGAACTTCTTAGTCAATACTATTTGAGAACAAATGTAACATTTTCTTCAAATACCTATAATGATGAATCTTCTTTTAATTACTCTAAGTACATTCATATAGTTCATGCTAAACCTAACACATGCCTTTTCGATACCTAGATTAAGATAACATGTAACATGATCAAAACATAACATTATCTATATAAGATAACTTGGTGATTTCAAGTCTAAGGTCATTTACATAACCGTAACATGAATCTTTCCATAGACATATGTAATCTCTTCATATAAAATTCTCATGTGGGCTAGTTTAGTATACATGTCTTATGATAAGAATATATATATTAGTTTTAAGCATCCCTTGTACCTTAACTTATAAGAACAACTGTTTCCTTTCATAAAGAAATGAATATAATATATATTAGCCTATACGGCTTTAATGAATGTCTAATATTTAAGAGAGTATCGACTAAAAACATTTTAGAAACAATATTTTGATGCAATATAAATCCTATAATTATAATAACTTTATAATTTTATTTGCAAAGCATTTTTGTCTCATGAATTTTATTTTTACTCTAGATTTCATAAATCAAATATTAGATTCATTACTATAATATTATATGAATATTAAAGATAAATTAAGCCTTGATTAATAATAAACATGTATTTACATTAATATAATAATGTCACGTATAACAAATTGATTGACTTTAAAACATATTAAACTAACATTTATAGTAGAAAATGTTAAGTAGAAAAATTAACACATCGCATCCACCGAGTCTAAATTAACTGTATTAGAGAGGATAATAATCAGAGACTGCAAAAAGAATCAAATGCTAAAATTCTAAATCATGAAATGTTCTTCCTCATTTTAAGAAATATAAAGCTATGATATCAACTAATGGCTGAAATACAAACTTACCATGAGAATCCTTATCCTTTCATAACTTAGATGGACACCTTAATTCCTTCCCACATCCTGGTTTTTGGCATACATATTGTTTGTCACTTCCAACACTACCAAAGGTAAAAAGTTTTCCTTCATAGTAAAGAGGGTGATGAGTGATCCACGAGGTATATTTTGTAGTGTTTAGTATATTGGATAATATTAACTGGATTATACTAAATATAACTGAATTGAACTGAATAAATAATTATCATGTCTTGTGTTTGTTATGCGTTGAACAAGATAAAATTATATATTGTAATGATAATAATATTATTATCTTATCTAATGTTTAAAGTGTAGATTATAATATATATTTTAATCTAAAAATTTAATTTATTTTTAATATAATATAATGAATAAATATATATTTTTTTAGAAAATCATTATTAATATCTATTTAAATATTATTTTATTCTGAACAAAATCCACAATTTTTCTTATGTTAATTAATACGTTATATTAGTATTTAACTAATTTACAAACAGTTGTAATTGTTTCAAATTAACTTATGTTTGAATTTTTTTATTTGCGCACGACCATGTGATAATTTTTGAAATATATTTTTATTAAATTATACAGTAAGTAGAATATTTTTTTTTTTTAAATTCAAACAATTAAAATTATATAAAATATTATATAAATTTAAATTTTATTTCCTTTTAAATGCATTTTTTCGACAAAAACATACATACATACATACATACATATATATATATATATATATATATATATATATTACAAGTAACATGATTTTTTGAATAAAAATCTAAAACAATTAAAATAAATATTCACAAAAAATAAAATGATTGAGATAGATGAGAAAAAAATATTTTCTTTACCAAAACCCTCCTTCTTTATTCTTTTTTTTTAATTTCTAGCAAACAAAATGTTTTTTTATTAGAAGATTTTTTTTAAAAAAATTAATCTCATATAAAAAGAAAATCTTAATAAGAAAATAAAAAAATAATACAAGGAAAATTTTGACCTAGAAATATAAAATAATTAATTTGATAAAATTATATAAAAAATTAAGTTAAAAAATAATAAAAAATATTCTTTATTAATATTCATGAGCAATTCTTTTCAAAACAAATTCTGCATATTAGATTTATATAAATTATTTTATAAATTAATTAACAACATTACCATAAAAAAACCAAAATATTATTTTAAAAAAAGCAATAATTGGATGGATTTTTAAATTTTATTGTAATAATCTTAATTAAAAAAATATATTATAAAACAAATAAAAAAAGATTAAGGCTAGGCACTAGTCCCCCATAAACTAGGTTCTGTTTGTTTTTGCATTTAAAAAATTTTTTTAAAAGTTTTTTTTACTTCAAATTAATATTTTTTTGGTGTTTTATGATTATTTTTGATGAGTTGATGTTAAAAATTATTTTTAAAAAATAAAAAAATATTATTTAATATATTTTCAAATAAAAAACAACCACAATTATATTTACGACCACACTATAAGTCAAGGTACCCTTTCTTTTTTCTTTTTTCTTTTTTCTTTTTTTAAGTTGGAACAACAAGTTTTTCAAGGGGAAAAAAAGCAGGAGAGGATACATGCTCGATGGGGGTAGACTACCTGTCATCATTTAGCTCAAGCTTTGGCTACCGGAAGTTTCTGAAAAATTGAATTTCAGCAAACGAAATTAAAATAATATTTATTTTAATTTTCATAATTTTTTCTAAAAACTCATTTTTCACATGAAAATACATAAAAATCAAACTAGAAAACACCCAGAGACTCCAAAATACATAAAAAATTAAAATCAAATTAAAAAACTTTTAGAGATTTTTTTCTTCTAATATAGTTAAAAATAAATACCACTTTCATTAAATTTTTTTAATTTTAAATAGCATTTATAGACCTTATTTGTTTACTGGAAAGTAGTTTCATTTTGGAAAGTGAATTCCAGGAAAGTGAATTATTTTCTGATGTTTGGTAGCGTAATGGAAAATAAGTTGGAAAACACTTTCTAGTGTTTGATTATGTCATGGAAAATGAGCTGGAAAATAACTTATTAATGTTTTATTTTTTTCAAGTTTATTAAAATAATGAGGAACAAATCTTATAGATTAAAAAGTTGAATGAGAATGAAATTGAAAAAATATATAATTTCATAAATTATCTCAAATAAAATAAATAATAATCAAAATAATAGAGATCAAATCTAAAAAAAATGAAAGATGAAGAAATTAAAAATAATAATAATTAACATTTTATAAATTATTTCAAAAAACATAAGTAACAATCAAAAGAATAAGGATAAAAAATTTCAATAAAAAAATAATAAGGGAAAAGCAAATAACAATTATAAAAATGATGACCAAAGTTAATATAAAAATTAAATTTTAAGAGATGAAATTGAAAAATAAATATTCAAAACAAAATATATATAGCAATCAAAAGTTTGATGATCAAATTTGATATAATCAGCAAATAATATGACATTTCTAAATTTTTCACAACTTCTGGAAAGTGTTTTCTGCTCAAATTTTTCAGGAAAACACTTTCTTGGAAATCAAGCTAAATTTTTCTTTGACTGGAAATTGTTTTCCGTTGACCAACTTTTCTAATGTCAAACAAACACATGAAAGTTTGGAAAATAGTTTCTTGAAAAGTGAATTTCAAAAAATAAACATAACCATCATAGTAAAATCAAAGTTATAAATGACTGAGGTTCGATCATCTAAGAGTTTTAGCTCTTCAATTTTTTTAGAAAATTCTTTTATTTTTTAATTTTTAAAAATTAAAATATAATAAAAATAAAATGAAAACTAAAAAGTAATAATTTAAAAGAACAAGGATGGAAAATAAATAAAAAAAACTTGAGAGATTCAAATAAAACTTTTGCATGTCATTTGTGAAAAAAAAGCTTGTTTCCTTTTGTATTAATTTTAATTTTTAATTTTTAATTTTAAAAAGAAGCTAAAATTATATTTCATAAAATTAGCTAATATAACAAAAAAGCAAAATAAAAAAAATATTCAAATAAATAAAATCATAAAAACATAATTTTAAGATATGTAATTGAAAAATAAAGGATATATCTGAATTAGAAAAATTACAAATTTTAAATATTAAAATGGTAAAAAAGTATAATAATTTTTTGTGAGCTTTTTAAAAGTGCAGTTGATGTTATATTTTAAATATAATTTTTATTTATAAATATATAAAAATATATTTTTTTATTTTTTAAAATCTATTTTTAATATTAGTATATAAAAAAATTAATTTAAAATAAAAAAATTAAAATTCAGTGAAACTTGGGTGAAAAAGGAGCACAAGGGCACGAAGTTGGTTTTTAAATAAATAATGATTATAAGAGAGAGAGATAGAGAGAGTAATTTCTAGAAGAGAAATATCTCTCGTCTCGATCGATCGAGAATCACTTGCTTTTAGATCAATCAAACCCCCGATCTCTACTCTTAAACCCTACCGCCGCCGACAACTCCACCACCATGAAACGCTCAATCGACGATTTTAGCGTCTCCAAAAGCAAAAGCAAACCCGTCTTCTTAACCAAAGCTGAACGTGAAAAATTAGCCCTTCAGCGCCGCCAAGAAGAAATCGAACAACA
>Ga0325405_1007707_pt1 | contig 10821 bp, 10 predicted proteins | sample PopdelMetagenome_21_FD_205663 | JGI IMG/M metagenome (GOLD analysis project Ga0325405, IMG submission 205663) | Populus deltoides microbial communities from Bellville, Georgia, United States - Xylem-Control-R2 | ecosystem: Host-associated > Plants > Phyllosphere > Stem > Wood/Secondary xylem...
ATGAGGGAGGGGAGAGAAGGGTTGCCCGTCAGGTTAAAAATTAAATATTACAGATAAAATTATTATGTCGGGCATTCCATCGGTCATTCTATTGGTAAAATGTGTCACTTCACCGTACGATTTGCCTTTTTAAATTTCACTGTAATACAATGCATAAGTCCATCGGTATATACTGAGAGACTATTTTTGTCGGTATATTTACATACAAACTTTACCGTCGGGTTAATTCTGTCGGTAAACATGTTGGTAAAAGTTACACGACATCATACTGTTTTAGCTTTTTTATTTTTTCTTTTCCTACTGCAATTCTCTTGGTATATACCAATAGAATGTTTCTATCGGTTTTTACCGAGGGATATAGTGATGGAAAAGTCCATCAATAAAATTCACCACAATATACCGACGTAAAAATTCTATCGATGTTTCTGTTTATATTTGTCAAATTTTTTATAGTGTCAACTATATCACGTCTCCCAGCTGTAAATTTTTACCAAACCTTTCTCCTGTAAAATGGGTACCTCTTGGTCAATATGACAATTATTTTTATGGTAATATCAGAGTACCTCTGATTCTGCATAATTGACTACTTACACATAGTTGATTAAGAAAAGAAAGGCTGGCAAAATGGCATCTTTAACTAATTTGTTACTCTTTTATTATTCTAATAATTATATGAAACTATTGCCATCATTTAAGCTCCTCCACCGGCTGGAAAAAAAAGCTCAACGTCAAAAAAGGATGTCAAGAGACCACAAGTGTATTCTAAAAAAGCAAAATAATAATAATAATAATAATAATAATAATAATAATAATAATAATAATCATGATTCAGGTATAAGAAGGAAAATAACATTCATTTATTCAAGGTGAAAATTGAAAATATTCAAACATTTTATAAAAAAAATAAAATAAAAAACTCAAAATCAAAAGAAAAAGGATCAAATATGAAAACAAAACAAAATAAAAGAGCAAATAGCATTTCAATCAATGATGAAATTAAAAAAAAATTTAAAGTTTACAAAATAAATCAAGATGAAAATCATACAAAAAAAAACAAAGAGGACTAAATCAGATATCTCCAAACATAAGAGGACATCATGGATTTTTTTTTTGCTTGGACAAGTTTTTTAGGAGAAGAGAGAGAAAAAGAAGAAGAAAAAAAGAAAACATTGCCTGAGTCAAATCTCTACACGCCTCACCATACACTTTACCTTATATAGGCGAGGACTCTACGAGCTTTTGAAAGTTGTCGCAATTGCATAATTCTCACCTCCTAACACCGTTACATGCACTATTTTAAGCATGCAGAGCAGTTTCAAGCGCTGACACATGCATTGCACGCTCCAACAACTTTTCTATAAAAAACATTAATTATTCATTTTAAATATATGAAATTTTCTATGTATTAACCCCATAAGCCCTTTGATCTCAAGCTTAAAAATTTCTGATTTTAGGTGTAACAAAGTAAATTCAACGCGCATTTATTTCTAAAATATTAATTACTCATTTTAAAATATGAAATTTCCCCTGTATCTATTCTATAATTACATAATGACTACATTGAAAAGATGAATAAGCCCTTAGATCTAAGTTTAAAAAATTATGGACTAAAGGGTAACTAAGTAAATTGACTATGTATTTTTAAACAAAAGATGATTTTCCCCATCAAGAGAAGGTAGATTTATTTTGATTTCAAGGGTATTATAGCCATTATACTATGCATTTAAAAAGTAAAAAGACTTCTTCGACCTTATAAATATTACAATTGGTCCCTATGCAATTACAAAACTACCCCTAGAAGCCTAGCAAATGAGTTTTTAGGGAAGAACAAAACAGTCATTACACTATTTTCATTTACTGTGCATAGAATCTATATGCACAATCACTACGCCATTAAACAGTTTTATCGACGGATTAATTCTGTCGGTATAAGGAACAAAAATCATCGGTAACATTATTACCGTTGACATCTCCGACAGAATTATTCTGTCGGTGTCCTGAGCGTCGGTAATTTCGCATCCCGTCGTAATTTTTGTCGGTAATAAAAAAATAAGTGCCGATGGACATTCCGACGGTACTACAGACGCCTACGCGCGCCAAAAAAAAAATTTCCCGCCACTAAGTTACCGACGGATTATATCCGTCTGTATGTTCAATGGTAATTACCGACGGATATTCCGTCGGTGATTGTGGTATGGAATTACCTACGAAAGTATTCCGTCGGTAAAAGCCATGGTAAATCCGTTGGAAGTTTACTATACTAAAATACCAACGGAAATATTCCTCTGTAAATCCGTCGGTATTTATTTAAAATATTTTAAAAAATTTATTTATTAACAGTTAAAAAACTTAATAACCAAATAAATTTGCATTAGACATTAAAAATGTAAAAATAATGTTAAATAATATTAATTGAAATATTCATTACAAATTTAATGTTTTTTTAGAAAATTAAACTAATTAAAATAGCGGCGGAGCCAGAGGAGGAGGAGGTTGGTTGTTGCCAGGACCGTACGGCCAAAAAGAAGTAGCACATGGATCATCACCAATCTTTGATCTAATCTCCATGACCATTTGATGGAGCAGAGCATAATCCGTCGAGAGGCGTTCATATTGTTGTTTCAAGGCTAAAAACTCTTATGACTGGGTGCTCGATACTGATGGAGAGCTCCCAACGGTTGAGACACTACCGGTCGATCGTAATTTTTCGACCGTAGTATTGGAGAGCCCGTAGACCTGATAAAAATCGGGTCCACCACACGATCCAACCTCCATCCATAAATCCGGATCGAAATCTGGTTGGGTAAAAGGATCGTCCTCATATCAACTGGCTATTATAGGTCTCTTGAATTTTTTTTTAAATCATCATATTCAATTTAAGAAAATAATAACTTACAAAATAAAATGATTGATCAAACATACCATAAATTGCTGAGCACGGTTGTCTATGTACTGCTGCACCTCTTTTTGGCGGTTTTGACTCCGCACGTGCGTCTCTACAAATAGCTCCATTGGACTCAGCTCACGTCCAAGAGACGTAGCCTGTAAGGAAAAAAAAGATTGCAAGTGAAATATATTTATAACCAACAACAAATTAATTAACGATATATTTCATTTAAATTAATCTTACTATCCGCTTCGCATGTGCGCTGAACGGGATGGAGCCGCCGGTGTGCGTGGTCACCGGACCATGAATTTGTCAGTTCCGGTTGACGCTCTGGATTGTGGGCGCCGTGAGAACCGCTTAGACATCACGTGCTCAATATATGCCGCCCATATATCTCTCGAGATGAATGGCGGTTTAAATTCCCGCCAAACCGCCACCTCATTCCATCCTTTAAGCCCGTTGTCCCTCGCATATTTTTCGCTTTTTTTTGGGTGTCATACCAAAAATCACGCAACCTACTTCCATAGTAACTGAATTTAGAAAATAAAATTTTAAATAAAAAATAAATATTATTTTTGATATTACCTAGTTGCCGCGTGATTCTCCCATACTCTCCTGACAACATTGTTGTCCGCGCTATCCCACTCAAATTTATTCTGTATATCTAAATAATTCATTGAAAATAAAAATAGTATAAGATATAAAATTACAAAAATTATTTATTAAAAATAAACTGGAAATTAAAAATTAACACCTACCTGAAATCACCGAAACCAAGCATCGATATGAGGTCTCTACTCAGGATGTCTGGAGACATGACTCCATTGAAACAATAAAATCTCCATCGATGATTTCAACGCCAATGTAATTGTCCTGGCAGACTCAATGTTTGTGAACCTGAAATTAAATAATAAAAAATTAATTAGTTGTTCATAAATTATGTTATAAGTATTAAAAAAAAACTAATACCTAAACAAACTTACATTGAGAGGTCATCCTTTCATTGTGCCTGGTACTTGCGAGTGAATTGACCCCACTGTGAAGGCACACCGCTTCTGCATTGTGAAACCGCACTAGAAAAGCCAGCATCACACGGTTGCGCAGATGCATCACCGTGATCAGCACCTAAGGAGATGTTCTCCTCGCTGCTATAAGAACTAGGTGCAATTGTCTGCTGATAACATTCTGTAGATTTCATTTGACGCATCTACACAAATGTATATGAATTATTACATAAATTAACTTTGATTATTTAAAAAACAATTCGGCAGAACCTCTCCTATACTAGAGACTACTCACAGTTTTTAAACCTGCAATCTTTACAATACCCACAATCCATATAATCTCCATCAACATCATATATACAACCTAATATCTATACCAATTCAATCATTAAAAAAAAATATAAACATCACCTCCCTTATAGTAGAGACTACCCACAGTTTTCATACCTACAAATATTGATAATTACACAAATATTGCAAAATCAACTATATACAACCTAACATCTATAAAAATTCAACGTCTATATATTTTCAACTACCATCAATACAAATTCATAAATAACAATTAAAATTAATCAAAATAAGAAACAACATAACATAAATTGAACAATATCATAAAATTAATATAAACTAATTAAATTTAATTCTATATATCAATTCACATTTATAACATAAATTCAACAATAACAATTATTTCAATACAAACAATAATATCCTAAAATTAAAATTAATATAAACTAATTAAAGTTAATTTAATTCTATATTTCAATAACATTAAACAAAACATCTTAAATACAAAACAAACAATACACAAAACTAAAAAAAACAATACATTAATTCAAAACAAATTTGGGAATAAAAAATGCTTACTTTAATAGTGTGTTGATTTTTAGATTTTATCTATAAAGAACACACAAAACAAAGAACACCAAAAAAATAATGATAATTAAAATAAAAAAATAAAAAGATAAAGAAAAATCATTACATACCTTTTAATATATTGAAAACTACCACCAAACCAATCAAATCTCTTCCAAAAACTAAACTCAAACGGAAAGGAGAAGAAATAGAGATGAAAGCCAAGAGAAAAAATGAACCAAATGGGGGAGGGGGAACGGTTTTATATGCCTACATTTCCGTTAGAATTACCGACGGAACATAAATGTTGTCGGTGGCATTAATTTCCGTTGGTAATTCTGACGGAAATAAATTGAAATGCACACCAAAAATTTCAAAAATACTGCCTTTGTTTTCGATCCGTCGGTAATCTCAACGGAAATTACCGTCGAAAATTGGGTCGCCGGCAATTCCATCGGTAATAGTGCCTCTGACTGGCGTGCGCTTCGGGATGTGTGATTTCCGTCGGTGATTTCTGTCGGTGATGTCCATCGGTAAATGTGGCACAACTCCGTAATTTTTTGACAACTCTCTGTGAAATATCGACGGCACTAGGCCATCGGGCTGTCAGTAGTACCGTCGGTAATTTTCCCATTCCGTCGGTGAACCCATCGGAAATTGTGGCACAACTCCGTAATTTTTTGACAACTTCTCTGTGAAATACCGACGGAAATAGTACGACGGTGAAGCCGTTAGTGAAACAGTCAATATTTCTACAGCTGCTCCCTGTATTTTTGTCTATCCTCCTGCACACTTAGATCACACACAGCACAATCACAGGAGCTGACAATTAAAAAAGAATAAATATTTCACGTTCTAAAATATTACATTATAAAAATAAGGTTTTACAGCATGTTTAGTCAGAATTTTCATCTTCATCCTCAATGAATTGTTATTATCCGCTTCATCGCACTCTTCAATGTGGTTATCAACTTCTTTATGAACATTCTCTACTGCATTAGTAGAGCTCAAAATAGCATTCAACTTCTCTGCGTCAACATCAACAAAACTATCATCGAAAACATGAAAATTCAAATTTTCTTCTAAGTCAATCGAAGGAGCAACTCAGTATGGTTCAACCAACTCACTAGCTTGAAAGACTTCATCTATCACACTTGTGTCTTCGTTCTCATCCTGAACAACCTTGACACGACCCCTGGGTTTTGTTTTTAAAATGGATAACCAATCAACTCTTTATCGGTCATTTCTAAAGGAAGGGGTGTATGTGTAATAAACTTGTTGGCATTGCTTTGCGAAAACAAAGATGTCGTTTACGTTGCGGTGTCTAGCTTTTGAGTTGATTTCAACGAGACCATAGTGAGGATCTACTCTGATTCCTCTGTCAGTTGTGTCATACCAATAGCATTTGAATAAAAATACTCTATTCTGCTCGCTATGATTTTGCAGTTCGATGACCTCTTCCAATCTACCATAGTAGTCAACTTTAAACTCACTAGAAGTCAATCCCTTAATACAAACACCGTTGTTGTATGTCTGTCTTCCATGCCCATATTCTTCAGTATGAAAGACATATCCATTGACAAAATACCCGTTATAGCACTTGACTTTTCTTTCAGGGCCCAGGCTTAGTAAAGATAGTGAAATAGCATCATTAACTCCCATTTGATAAACCTTGTATATTAAATACAAAACCAATCAATAAATGGATATTATGTAATATATATTTACGTACAGTGAATTACATTGCAAGAGATTATGAGTTTGTGATAGGACTTACATGTGTTCTAAACCATGTGGCAAATTGTTCATCTTGTAATTGAAAAATCTGGGATTCGGTCAGCTGTGAGTTATTGGACAGTAAGTATTGTCGATGTTGCCTGCAAGGTTGTTTCAAATTATATGAGTTTATGGTATCACAAAACATAAATAGTACACTCTTGACAAAGTTTATGTCGAACGTCTACTTACTTAATAAAAGGTCTCAGCTTATCACAGTTAAATAGGATATAATTTTGTGCTTGTCTGAACTCTATTTCAGACAAATATCTTTCCCTCGCGACATTTTTAGGTGTGGGTCATCCAGGATTCTAGAATATTGACAAGTTCCCACTTGAAGGCACTTCACCACCATCATCATGCAGTGGAACACGGTTGATCCTCGTTCTCAAATGAGATTCGAAATAGTATGAGATAAATGTTGAGATCTCCTCAACAATATAGGCCTCACATATTGACGCCTCAACATGCGCCTTGTTCTTAAACTTTTTTTTTTAAGATTGAACAAGTACATGCATATATATATATATATATATATATATATATATATATATAGAATTAATAAAAAATTATCAATAAAAAAAATATTTAATTATGAATTACATAGCAACTATAATATCTAACCTCTCGAATGGATACATCCATCTGTACTGGACCGGTCCTCCAACTTTTACCTTAAACGGTAAATGTACGGGTAGATGCTCCATAGAGTCAAAAAATAATGGAGGGAATATCATCTCAAGTTTGCATATTGTCTCCACGATATTCGTTTCAAGCCTCTCAATATGATCAACATTCAACTTGTTGGAGCATATATCTCTGAAGAAATGACTGATCTCCGTTAGTGCATCCCATATCCCATTTGGCAACAAATCACGAAAAGCTAATGGGATGAGTGTTTGCATAAACACATGGCAGTCATGACTCTTCATTCCATATAATCTGCATTCCTTGGTATTAACCAGCCTTGATATGTTTGAGGCATGTCCATCGGGGAAACACAGACTCTTAAGCCATCTGTAAACTATTAGTTGTGCGTTTTTCTCTAACACGAAGTTTGCTCTTGGTTTTGCGACCCGTGACCCATCACAAACCAACTCCATATTTTTACGGTTACAGAACAACGCTACATCCAATCTAGCCTTGATGTTGTCCTTTGTCTTCCCCTTCACATCCATGACGGTGTTGAAAATGTTCTCAAACACATTCTTTTTAATGTGCATGACGTCAAGGTTATGCCGGAGAAGATTGGTCTTCCAATAAGGAAGCTCCTAAAATATACTTCGCTTCACCCAGTTATGGGTTAAACCAAAAGTAGGAAACTTCTGCTTACCTGATTGGAGACCAAACATAGTGTCACCGTACTCTGAAACAACATCAAGCAATTCTTTACCGGAAAGACGCGGGGGTGCAACATCCTTTTCAACTCTGCCAACAAAGAAATCCTTCCTGTTCTTTCAGTACCTGTGATTTGGCGACAAGAAGCGACGGTGACAGTAAAAAAAAGAAGCTTTACCCCCGTTTGTTAGCGTGAATGCCTTGTTGTTCTCCATACAGGATGGACATGCTAGCTTTCCATACGTGCTCCAACCAGAAACTATTCTATAAGCTAGGAAATCATTGATATTCCACATCAAAGCCGCTCTCATAACAAAATTATGTTTCCTCAAGATATCATAAGTCAAAGCTCTAGAGGACCATAACTGCGTCAACTCATCAATCAACAGACGAAGACAAACATCTATATTCCGACCCGGACCTGGTATGACCATAAATAGAAACATGAACTCCGGCCTCATACACGTCCCCGGTGGCAAGTTATAAACCATCAGTATGACCGGCCAACAAGAATAAGGAGCAGCAAATGACCCGAATGGGTTGAATCCGTCTGTACACAACCCAAGATGCATGTTCCTTGATTCAGCTAAAAAGTGAGGATGCACACTGTTAAAGTTTTTCCAGGCTTCACCGTTAGAAGGATGCACCATCACTCCATCAACCACATGATGTGATTATTGCCATGTCATGTGCTAAGCAGTCCTTGGTGACATGAAGAACCTCTACAGTCTAGGTGTGATTGGGAAGTATCTAAGTTTTTTATATGCCACGAGAGTCTTTCCTCTTCCAGTTCTGGGTTTGTAACGGGAATGCCCACATGTCATGCACTCGGTCAGCTCAGTATTTTCAAGGTAGTATAACATGTAAAAGTTAGAGCACATGTCAATTTTCTGGTATCCTAAACCGAGGGGTTTTATCATGGACTTGGCAGCATAGAAGTTCTCTTTCAACCTGTTCCCTTCAGGTAAAATGCTTCTCGCCCATTCGATAATCTTGTCATAGTCGGCCTCACTCAACCCGTGATCTGACTTAATGGTGAACACCTGTGCTACGACCAATAATTTACTGTGGTTCGTGCAGCCATCCCATAATGGCTCGTCAGAATCTTTCAACAGATCAAAAAACTTTGCTGCATCTGCATTAAGTTCTTCTTCTACGTTTGGAAATTCACTGACATTACCTTCACTCATTCTCATTGCATCCATAACCATATTCTTGTAAGGATTACTGTTCTCATTTCCAACTTCATGCATGTTGCTAGCACTAGAACTTGACCCGACCACCCTTTCAACCATGCTCTTATTAGGAACAAATAGTTCTCCGTGTGCATACCAACACAGGTAGTCCTGCATGAACCCTTTGGTTAGAAGGTGCATCGTTACAACATCTTGATGCAGAAACTTTAAATTTTTACACTTCCTGCATGGACACCTAATACCGCCATCAGTAAAATTCCTCGGGATAGATGTTGTGAAATTAATAAAATCCTAAAGACCGTTACAATAATCCATCCTCCGCAATCCTTAGGGTGAGTCCCGATACATCCATGAACGATCATCCATGACTTCTATTGAATCTCTATAAAACATAAAAAAAATATTGGTTTCCTATGTTAAATATTCATTATCAATTATCCAACAAACTAAAAAGAACACTTATGTTAAATATTCATTATCAATTATCAACTATATATCAACTATCAACTATCAATGTTCATACATACAAATTTATACATATATAAATTTACGGAAATCACAACTTCACAATAGAATTGATAACAATTAAAACAGACCCGTTAAACAAGCTATTATTTATTTCATCACAACACATATAATTCGGTGTAATTCAAACAAAATTTCAACAATTTACAAATAAATATAATTTGATAAAATCTAAAACAAACTATAACAACTATAAAATTATACATTCATACAACAAGTTTCTTTAACAAAATACATATACTAAAAAAACAATAAAATTCACATTCAGAAGTTAAAACTAAAAAGGATAGATTTACTTACAAAAAATGATAAAATCCATAAGAATTAACGGATGTTGTGACCACGTACAAAAGTATAAGAAACTTGAGTACTTGTGTTGAGAAGAGGGGAAAGTTGGGATGGGTGGTTGGCTGCAGTTTAGGAGGGGAGAGGTGAGATGGGGAAGAAAAAAGGAAAGAAGATGGAGAAACAGAGTAAAAGAGTGTCGGCAAAGTAAATATTTACCGCCGCTTTCCGACAGATTCAACGACAGAAATTTTCCGTCGGTGATTCTGTCGGTTATTCTGCTGGTGTTAGTGACACGTAGCTAAACGGCTATCCGGTTTCGAATCCCTTGGTATTTCCGTCGGTAATTCCGCTCGAAAAAAATCCACGTCATCACGTCGTTGCAACTTTCAAAAAAAGTTTCTCACCGTCGGCGATAGCGCCGGTATTTGCCGACAGAATAATTTCGTCGGCCAATACCGATGGATTTTGAGAAGGAATTATTCCGTCGTTAAAAATTTCCGACGAAAAAATTCCGTCGGTAATTTCGTGGGTGTTATCTGATTTTCTGGTAGTGAATGAAATCACTACCCTAGTAAGTTTTTTTTTTTATTTTTATTTGTTGTTGATTATATGTTTTGGTAGCATGATTATTTTAAAATTTTATGTTCAGAACATCCGGTTAATATGTTTACCGTTTGTTATAAAGTAATAATTTTGAATGAATTTCAGCTTGAGCAATATGTTAGAATGTGCGGTTTAAGTCTGAACATCCAGTGCACATTTCAATCTAATGTTCAAAATAAAGATCCAAAAGATACATTTTCAAACTTTTATTTTTTTACGCATTGATCCTTAGACATTTGAATTATTTTTACATTGATACTAAAAGCCTTTTAGTATTATAATCTAACCCTTAAACTCAATATATATATATATATATATATATATATATATATATCTAGAATTAAAC
>Ga0325405_1007709_pt1 | contig 10819 bp, 8 predicted proteins | sample PopdelMetagenome_21_FD_205663 | JGI IMG/M metagenome (GOLD analysis project Ga0325405, IMG submission 205663) | Populus deltoides microbial communities from Bellville, Georgia, United States - Xylem-Control-R2 | ecosystem: Host-associated > Plants > Phyllosphere > Stem > Wood/Secondary xylem...
AACCCAAATTTTAATTCATTCTTCATTTATTTCATTTTACTTGTTTTTCCATCATTATTATTATTATTTTTCATCATCATTTATTTTATTTTTTTCAGTAAAATAATAATAATAATATTGATTGAAACAAAAATGGTAAAAAATTGGGTTATGACAAAGATGACTTGACAAAATTATTTCCTCAACCTAATGCTACTTCTACAGACTTGTCTTCATCTGCAGATAGACAGCTTGTTGCAGATAACATTTTCTCCTTCCCTAATGGTGTGGCTATTAATAAAGGGAATGTCAGTCCTGCTAATACACACTCTAAACACAGCCCCGGAGACTCCCAAGTTGATGATAGTAGCAATCATGGAAAACACTTGTCCACTACAACTGCAGATATACACTCTGACTCAAGAGTTGTCATTCCTATTATCTTAGACTTTGAGGATGATTCTTCTAATCAGTCTCCTCAGCCTCACCTACAGCACCCTCTTGGCATTCCTATTACCATGGATTCTGAGGAAGTTTCTGAAGGTGATTTTGTTAATTAGTCTCCTCTGCCACAACATCGTAGGAATCCAACTTGTCATTGTGCTCCTCCAACAAAGAAACAAGACTTTGCCACCTATGCTGCAAGACATCCTATATCTAATTACCTTACATATCAACATCTCTCAGCTGAGCATACTTCCTTTCTTACTGCTATCTCTGATGTGCATGGACCACAGAATTTCCAGGAGGCAAACTCACATGATGAATGGCGACAGGCTATGCATGATGAGCTACAAGCCCTTTATCAAAATAACACCTGGATTATTGTTAAACTCCCCAAGGATAAACATGTCGTGGGCAGTCGTTGGTTGTATAAAATCAAGTTTAACTCATATGGATCTATTGACAGGTACAAGTCATGCCTTATAGCTCAGGGCTATACTCAAACCTTTAGCATAGATTACAAGGAAACCTTCGCACCTGTTGTGAAAATGAGCATTGTTAGTGTTCTGCTCTTAGTGTATGTAAATAATAGATGGTTGATTTGTCAAATGGATGTCAATAATGCCTTCTTACATGAAAACCTTGAAGAAGAAGTCTACATAAAGTTTCCCCTAGGTCACACTCAAAGCTCAGACCTTAACTTAGTGTGTCGGCATCACAAATCTATTTATAGGCTGAAACAATCTCCATGAGCTTGGCATCCACAATTGAGTGTTGTTCTTGAAGGCGGTGGCTTTAAACAAAGTAATGTAGACTCCTCCTTATTTGTGAATCTTAGACCAGTGGACAAAGTAGTGGTTCTTATCTATGTTGATGATCTTATTATTGTGGGAAATGATGGTAACACAATATCTCATCTCAAGGCTACTTTACAACAACATTTTCCCATTAAATATCTTGGTAGTTTGAAATACTTTCTTAGGATTGAAATGGTTGTTTCTCACAAGGGGTTATTCCTTAATCAATGTAGGCATATTCTTGATTTACTAAAAGATGCCAAGATGATGGATGTCTAACCTGCCCCTACTCCATTGGATAGTAAATTGAAGCTTAAAACAACCAGTGAAACTCTTCAGTTTATCAATTACTATCAACATCTTGTTGGGAGACATTTATCTTACTATTACATGGCCTGATATCACCTATGCAGTGAGGCTTGTTAGTCTATTCATGCATACTCCTATAGTTTTTCACTTGAGCCTTGTTCAGCAAATTCTATGTTATCTAAAGGGTTCTGCTGGTCATAGGATTGTCATGACTAATTATGGTCATACTTAGATTACTGGATATAGTGACTCTATTGGGCTGGTAATGCTATCGCAAATCAATCGTTGGTTTTTGCATGTTTGTTGGTGGTAATTGGTCTCATGAAATAGTAAAAAGCAACATGTCGTTGCACGCTCTAGTGCTGAAGCTGAATATTATACGATGACATTTGCAGCTAGTGAATTAATTTGGATTAAAGGTCTTTTGTCAAATCTGAATTTTCTAACAGTATTCTAATGACTCTATTCTGTGATAATCAAGCTGACATGCATATTGCAGCTAATCCTGTATTTCATGAAAAAACTAAACACGTTGAAGTTGATTGTCATTTTATTCGTTAACAAGTTCAATCGTAGATTATCAAACCATGTTACACTCGTAGTCGCGATCAACTAGTTGATGTATTTACAAAGGTTCTAACATCAGCTCACTTCCATCTTTTACTATCCAAGCTTGGCTCAATCAACCCCCTTGATCCAGCTTGAGGGGGAGTATTAAAGGCCAACAACAGATGTTAAAGGAAAGCAACATATTCCTACTTTAACACGGATTGCTACTCCAATATAGATTGCAAGTCCTCCTAGAGATTAGATTGCAGAGTTTAACCTCAACATAAATTGCACAACTTGCAGAGTTTCAGTGTAAGTCCAACACAAGTTGCAGAGCTTCCTTCCTACCGCAACGTTAGGATTGCTCTACATATAATTAATAGTATAATAGTTAATAGACATAGACTTTGATATAACCATCACTACCTCTATTGTAACAGAAATCAAATGTCTATATATACCTCTGCTGCTGTACCAGAATCAATATGAAATAAGATTCTTCTTTCTTTTTGTTTCTTCAGGACAGTAGAAGAAACATCAAATCTAGTGAAAGAAAAAGTTTGCCCCTATAGACTCGAATTGACCTTCATCCTCTAATAGTCAACAACAATCCCGATTGATGATGTCTTGATTTTGCCCAGAAATCACACCCCAATCACACCTATTTTAATGATGTACCAAAAAAAAATCTAACTAGCTTAGGAGCAATACTTATTTATTTTATTAGATAATCATTTAATTTCTTGGTTTTAACAATTTAATTTATTATTTCTACCCTGGGTGACTAGTAGTTTGTACATGGTGTTTGGTAGATTAAGATGACAAGTACCTATAAAAGGTTCCTTTTATAAATTTGGGGACTCTTAGATGCTTAAGTAATAATCTTTTTAAAAAGAAAAAATGCAATAATATTTTAGAGAAATGGGCTTTGAAAATATATATAGGCTAAAAATATTGAAAATCAATCAAATACCCACCTCGAGTTTAAAGAATTCATAGGGTATTTATAACCCATGAATTTTGTCTTTTTACGGAGAGAAAAAAACAAGAAAGTAATTTTCTTTTGATAATATCAACAAGGGATAAATATCTTGTACATATTATTTATTACATATTATTAATAAGAGATAAATATCTCTCACATGTCATTAATATTGATAGAACAATAGTAGGTCTAACAAGATCTTTTATAAGAATCATTGACCTTTAATATTTTATTTTTAAGGGTTACAAGAATTAAAAAAATAATTCTATGTAGTTAGTTCACACACTATTGCAATAACAAACAAACCCAAAAAAACATTACCTCAACACAATGTTGCAGCAATTACCCCTCTAACACACGAGGTTCTTACAAACTTCCATAACGTTTTCCTATATATTTTTTTTATCCTTATTGTGCCATTACTCCTCATAGCTAGGGTATTTTTGTAGACCTCTAAGAACTTCTCAAAGCCTTTAATCCCCGTCCTTGATACCCCCACAACTCATCCTCACCATCAACTATCTTGTACATAAAAGACAGCAAGCTTGGGCATACTTTTTGAGTTGGCTTTTATAGTGGTTCAGAGCTTAGAGAAGGCAAAATTTTGGCTTGAGACTACATATGATATTCCAGAGGAGGGGTTATGTGTTTTTTTATCCTTTAGATGGAGATACAAAAAAAAAGAAAGGAATTGAAAGGGGTAAACAGAGCTCATAAGTTCTATTTCTCATCAATTAGTACACCCAATTTCAATAAGGAATAGACGATGTGTCGGTTTATCTATGTAATTGGGATGACACACCATTCATGTGGTTACCTAATGGCTGAAACGATGTGGTCCTTATTATTCCCCTTTGGCCCTGTGATTTTGAGCGCTTTTTCATTGTGGTCTATAGACTTGGAAATTTCAAATTAGCCCTTAAGTGGACCTTGAAACTTTCAATTCTTTCAATTTGTCCCTGGTTTAGCCAATTTCACCCCTCAAAATCTCAACACCTATACACTTTCGTCTCTAGACCTTTAATTTTTTCAATTTTGGCCAAATCATCTCCTAAACTTATTTTTCTCTCATTTAGACCCTTGTCTATACTAATTACGCCCTTCCAAGTTTTTACTTCTTTCAATTAAGTAATTGGCTTTCCAATTCTAATAATTTCGCCCTAAATATTTAAATTTCTCTTCAATTAGGCCCTCAATTAACAAAATTGGACTCCTAAACTTTGAAACATTGTACATATTGGTCCTCAAATCTAATTTGTCTAATCTTGACTGGTTTTAGTTTATTCTTCAATTCTTCTTCAACAATACCCAAATTTCTTGCCCACATAATGTTCTAACCAATTGTACATTAAATCCCTATCTTTTTGTGACTTGAAAACAAATTTTTTGAAGCTTTTATGAATTTTTGAATTTCTAGATTTTTCTTAAGACCCCGTTTGCTTGCTGGAAAGTAGTTTTCTTTTGGAAAGTGAATTCTGAAAAAGTGAATTATTTTCTGATGTTTGGTAGTGTAATGGAAAATAAATTGGAAAACACTTTCCAGTATTTAGTTATGTCATTGAAAATGAGCTGGAAAACAACTTATTAATGTTTTATTTTTCTCAAGTTTATTAAAATAATGAGGAACAAATCTTACAAATTAAAAAGTTGAATGAGAATGAAATTGAAAAAAAAATACAATTTCATAAATTATCTCAAATAAAATAAATAATAATCAAAATAATAGAGATCAAATGCAAAAAATAAAAAAATAAAAGATGAAGAAATTAAAATAATAATAATTAACATTTCATAAATTATTTCAAATAAAATAAGTAACAATCAAAAGAATGAGAGCCAAATTTGATACATAAAATTTTTTAATAAAAAATGATAAGGGAAAAGCAAATAACAATTATAAAAATGAGGACCAAAGTTAATATAAAAATTAAATTTTAAGAGATGAAATTGAAAAATAAATATTCAAAAAAAAAAAAAATATATATATATATATAGCAATCAAAAGTTTAAGGATCAAATTTGATATAATCAGCAAATAATATGACATTTCTAAATTTTTCACAACTTCCGGAAAGTGTTTTCCGTCCAAATTTTCCAGGAAAACACTTTCCTGAAAACCAAGCCAAATTTTCCTTTGACTGAAAAGTGTTTTCTGTTGACCAACTTTTTTAATGGCAAACAAATACAGGAAAGTTTGGAAAGTGGTTTCCTAAAAAATGAATTTCAGGAAACAAATATAGCCTAAATATGTTTTTAGAAAAAAGAAAATGGGAAATTTGAGGGAACTAAAAATTAGGTTATGATAACTACATGGCGATTTGAACCCGACAGACTATATGAATGACCTAACAAATGTTTTTAGAGACCAATAAGACAAGTCTAGGTCCAAGAAGAGGTCTGATCATGGTAAAGTACGTTATTACCTTAAAACATATATAATAAGAGATTTGATCATTGAATTGGGATCAAATTTTTCCAATTGATTATAGAGGAAGTTTTTTAATGAAAGGTGTCTTTATCGCTTATCGGACTTATAGATTTCTCATAATTAGACTCAGAAGTTGCTGTTTGGATTAATTTTGTTATTTTCTTAGGATTTTTTGGATTTATTGTTTGGACTAACTTAATTTAGTCTCTCGGAAGTTTAGCCAATTGCTAGATTCAATTTTCCAACAATAATTTAGGTGATTTATGCTTTACAATTCAAAGTGTTCTTGAAGAATTCTTATGGGATGTTTAAGTTTGATCCAATAGAGTTTTATTCTTTGTAGACTTCAAGTATAAATGGAGGCTTAAGAGCTTTTGAGAAAATTTTCTTACTTAAAAAAACTTGTATTGAGGAAGATATTTTTGGCTCAACTACTACAAAATCATATAATAAATAAAGTAAAGCTTCTTTGATAAAAAAAAAAAATAAAGATAAAAACAAAGCTTCAAATCATGACAAAGTATAGTATTCGTTATAATTAAATAGCCTACTGACTTCAGGCTCCAAATAAGTTGTTCAACAATTCAGCTAGCTCATAATTAATTTTATTAAATGTTTTTAGATGAAAATGAGTTTGAAAATAGATTTTTAGTTCAAAAAAAGAGCCCTTTATTTTTTAGCTACCTCTGTAGTGGTCAGAATCTAGATAGGACAAGAACATGTTGCTTGTCACAATAAGCAACACATGTTCTTTTAGAAAAATAGATGGACAATACATCGTCTGCCCAGCTTTAAAAAAAATTAAAAAGACCAAGGCGTACAGGCCTGAGATGGCAATCCACATGCATAGGCTTATTTTAAAGTCCTAAGCGCTTGACCATAGACTAGCGCACCTAACCTCTTATTTCTTTTCTCAATAAGTTAGATGTCATTTTTAAAACAAAAAAAAACTATTAAAAATGTATTTTGCATATTATTTTATTAAATTCTTAGACTAATTAAGAATATATTTAGATATTATTTTATTTAATATCATTCAATTTTTACTATTTTGTTTAATAAGATTGTAGAAATCTTTTTTTTTTAATTTGAAAGTTCTATTTTTGTATAACCCATCATAATTTTCTTTTTAGTTTATTTGCAACAAGTGTCAACTTTTTCTATCATAGGATTAAATAAAAAAATAAATTTGAAAAAAATCTTATTGAACCCAGTTAAGTCCATAAACCAGGTTACGAGTTTGATATGTTAACCCCAGTTGACCCGAGTCGCTTTAAGATTTTGTCAACTCAATTTTAAAAAGAATGACATCTTAAAATATTTTAACTCAATCCGAGTTTTGACTGATTTTACACCCCACCTTCGAATCAAATATCTTCATTAATGCTTATCTCTAAACCTTACCACTTAGTTTTTTATTGGTGTTAGAATTATTTTTTTACTTTTATTGACACATATAAAATCTTGCATATTATATTTCATTAAATGTATATATTATATTTTGAGTTTATAATTAAATTCTTTTATCTGCTAAAAAAACATAGTAGCAATACTTGAATTTGTTTTTTTTTTTTGGCATTCAAAAAAGCTTTGATTCAACCTGGAGAGTATACAAGGTTACTAACTCACCAAAAAAACAAGAGTATACAAGGTTACTCATATAGGTTTATTCTGTGGTTAAGGGTTTAAATAGTTTCTAAGAAATTATATATGTAAAGAATAAAAAAGGAATCATCACATTTTATTTTGGAAGCCTCTTACAGTCCGTATTTAGCTCAACTACAACAAAATCATATAAAAAATAAAATAAAGCTTCTTTGATAAAATAAAAATCAAAATAAAGCTTCAAATCATGACAAAGTATAGTATATGCTATAATCAAATAGCCTACTGACTTCGAGCTCCAAATAAGTTGTTCACCAATTCAGCTAGCTCATAATTTTAGCTGTTGATGACCCTACAAATTGCCCGGATCTCTCCTGTGTTACCGGTCAAAACTTCAAGTTGGCCCATTTTCACCATTGCTGCAGCAAATTTTCTCTTCCAACCTAAAGGACTTCTTGAATTCCATCTCACTTCACTTGCTGTTGCTGGGTTGGTCAAGAGAGTTTGATCTGATGTGAACAAGCCTCGGTTTGCTAGGATATCTCTGTAGTAATTTACATCATTAACGGTTGGAGTACGAGTGTCCATTGGCACCTCCAAGTTAGGATTAGTACTATCCTGTGGGCAGCTCTGCTTCAAACTGGCTGCATATGTGGAATCTAAACTTGGGTCCTGGCTATTTGTGCCATCGAAGTTGTATAATCTATCAGTGAAGGAACTGCAGTGTGAACGACCAATGGTGTGTGCTCCTGTTTTGTCAAAGGATACATTATTATAGGATATACTGTGTTAATTAGCACGATGTTGTTGTAATTAGTAAATGGATAATGATCTAGTTGTCTTAATTAAGGATGAATCAAAGTGGTAGTAAGAGAAGTTGAGGTTATTTAAATTAGCTGCTAGCTATGTACCAGAGAGTGTAACCATTTCTTCTTGAGTGAAACCCTTGTCTGAAAATCTTTGAGTGAGTTGATCGACATTAAAGGAGGGGGGAGGTAAGTTGGAAAAAGTCTCTGAGGCTAGTGAAACTGTTCCATCTATTCTTCCTGCAGGAACATAATAGTCAATCCCTCCGGTCTTCACAAAGATATAAAAAAAGGTTGGAGCATGTTTACGTACAAATTTAATAATTTCCTAAAGAATCCGTAAAGGGAAATGGCCCTGGGTGAGCACAATTTTTTTTACTTACTAAACCAAAGCTATCCCTTGCTGCAAATGCGAGAATATCAGCACACGAAACGACTCCTTGACATTCGGCTTCTAGTCTAGCCTTTGCATCGTCAATGACTTCAAAGCCACGCAGACTAGGGTTGTTGGCAGGGGAGTCCTTTTCTGCTGTGTTTGATAAGGTAGAGTCAAGAAGCACAGATCCCTCGCAACCCTAAATAGTAGTAGTAGTAGTAGTAGTTCTCACGAGACCAGCAGCCACCCCTCTATCCTGTCTGAGAGCATCTCTAACAGCATCTCTCACAATTGACTCAGCCCTCCTGCATGAATTTCTATAAAATCCTACTTGAAGCTGAGAATGGACACTTGGACAAAACAGGACTGCCACCCAAAAAGTTAAACATAGTTGAGCTAGCTTCCTGGAACTCATCATAATTATGCCCACGATTCTGTACTAGCTAGCTATATCCTTAATTCCCTGTCTACTTGAAAGCTTGCATAATCATATGCCTATTTATAGTTGAAGCAAGGATACATTATTCCACATTAATACGCGTTGATTATTATTTAAAGCCATTTTTGGTGCTAGTTGAGCAGCAACTCGTCTGGAGAGTGCTTGTACGTACATGGTCAGCTTCGAGGTAGCGATATCTTTCTTCCAAAATTAGAAGAAAGGACAGCTGAAGTCATTTAAATCATAATTGGAAAGTTCTTTTGTGGGGTGCCATGATATTATATATAATTGTGTTTGACTTTTCAAAATCTTGCTTAATAAGTAATTTAGTCCAATTACAGGCACTATTGTAAGGTGTTTTTAATCCATTCTCTGTAATAAATAGTGTGGAGACAACTTGTGCAAAGCTTTACAAGCCTAATTAACCAAGTTCTTAAGCAATGAACTGTTAAGATTTTCTATAATTAAAATATTTTAATTGCCAATGTTAGTGTTAATTCCAACGCAAAGGATTGTTCGATCTTATAGTTTGTTTTCTCTTAAATATATCAGACCTATATAAAAATCCATAAAATCATAGAACATATATATATGCCAGTTAATTTCTTTGATAACTTATTATTGATGTTCTAAATTAATTAATATGTGTATATATATGTTAAGTTATGGTATTGATTTTTATCTCTTACAAAAAAACATAATTAATACATTATATATATAATTCAGGATGATTATTGCAATTTATATTTGTTTTCATGGAATGGCATGAAGGATAAATTCAATTCCCGCCGAAGATTAGATAATATCATGTTTGGCATGTTGAGTTATTAAAGAATAATATAAAATCAGCAATTATACTTTATCAATTTAAATTTTAAAATCTTAAATTGAAATTGAGTTTTAATATTTTTAATAACAAAGAAATTAGATATTTGAATTTTACTATTATTATTTTGTCTAATAAGATTAAGTATCAAATAACGATGGACTTGTACAAGTGTCCAATTCAAATGAAAGACTTATGTATTAAAAACTAATATAAGATTATTTATTGGAATTCACTTAAGTCCTTGATTTGGTATTTTTTTTTTTTATAAGGATAAACTATTCTTAAATTATATCTAAAAGTTCATATAGCTGACAATTTTGATAATTCAGCAATAATCAACGGTACTAGCCATAGAGCCCTCACTGATAGAGTTTCCCTCTTCAATTTAGAATGAAAAGTAGAAAGATATTATAAAAGGACAATAAATACCAAAGTTTCAAATAAATATTATAAGATATTGCTGGATTCAATTTTCCAGCAATAATTTAGACCAGCGACGTAATAAAAAAAAAAGACCCCCTGAATTAGACCCACAGTTTGTCAAAACTATGGACTATAATTTGATTAATTTGATTGAGGTTGGAAGCATTTATTAAAGACATAATCCCTGTTCGAGATCTTGGACTATGATTGATCTTTGTGCTTTTATTACATTATGCTGCACCTTGATGTGAAATTACACAAAAAAAAAACTAATTTGGACACCTAAAATTAAACAAGGACGCATTTATAAATATTTGATTTTATTAAATATATAATTGGATATAATTTTTTTTTTAAATATTCTTATAAAATAATAAAAAAATCATCTAATTCTTCACTTAAATTTAATTAGTGATGACTTGATTTATTTGTGAAATCAAGCTAAGATTTGCACTTAACAATAACACTAATTTGAACATGTATTACAAAGCAAGATTCGATGATTTGTGTTTTGCAAGAACGTGAATTTGAGCGTGTATTACGGAGTAAGATTTGGTGATTTAATGCTTTAAAAAATATCTTTTATATATTTGTTTTCTAAATGTTATTGAAAAACTCTCATTGGGTATTTAGACTTGATCCAATAGAAATTCATTATTTATAAACTTCAAGCGTACATGAAAGGGGCTAGAGAGCTTTTAATAGAGTTTCTTTGCATGAAAACACATGTATTGAAAAAGATATGTTGTTGAAGAACTTTTATGGGGTATTTAAATTTGATCTAACAGAACTTTATTTTTTACAGACTTCAAGCGTAGATGAAGGAGTCTTGAAAACTTTTGAGAGAGTT
>Ga0325405_1007710_pt1 | contig 10818 bp, 12 predicted proteins | sample PopdelMetagenome_21_FD_205663 | JGI IMG/M metagenome (GOLD analysis project Ga0325405, IMG submission 205663) | Populus deltoides microbial communities from Bellville, Georgia, United States - Xylem-Control-R2 | ecosystem: Host-associated > Plants > Phyllosphere > Stem > Wood/Secondary xylem...
ATTATTTTTATATATTTTTAAGTAGAAAAACAATTTAAAAACTAACATTAAGAAATTCCATACTACTCTTGATCAAGGCTGTTTAAAGGAGGAGGAGTGTAGTCGTGGAGTAGAGAATCAGGTGGCTGCAGATCACATTCCCTTGACGAGCTCTATCCATCTTCTTCCCATAACACACCAAGTACGTCACTGGTCAAGACTTAATAATTATTAGTATTTACTCCTCCTCCTCCTCCTCCTCCTCTTCCTCCTCCTCCTGTCTTTCTTTCACTTTATACATTACACACTGGAATAGTACTACCACTGCTCCTCCCTCAAGACCTTTTCTTTTTGTTCTTTCTTTATTATCTATCATCTGAATTCAAAAATTCCTGTCTGCCCAACACAACATTTATCCTTCACGCTTGATCCCTCCCGTACACGTGGCTTCCTGTTAAAATTATTGGGAGCAACATCCTGCTGGGTCCCGCCCTCTTTTATTAAGACCTAAAGTACACCCCAAAATTCAACACATCCGACGGTTTCTACTCGATCAGACTGTCCTCTCAGCATCCCTATGTGAGGCTGCTAAATGGGCATCGGCCACGTCTTCGAAAAGCATCTCGCGGATGTATTTTGTGAGTGAGTGGCAGGATATGGAAGAAACCCTTTAAAAAGTGAATAAGAGAGAGTACAAAGAAAGTGTGAAGTTAGAGAATTTGGTGCAGTTTTGGATAGCATCGTGTGCTTAATATTTCAGGAGGAGGAATCTTTTTGCAGAAGAAGAAGAAGGAAGTGGAACTGTTGTTTCTCTGTAGGCTTTAAGATTTCTCTCTTCTTCTTGTTTTTTTTTTTTTCTTTTTAAGGTGCATGACTTGAGGTATGTATGCTTTTATGTATCTGTGAACTCTTCTTTATCATTTATTCGTTATGGTTTAACCATTTTGGACTTTAATCTGAGAACAGAAAGAACTAATGTGTATATTTTCTTTGCTCATTTGTCTCAAACAACACCATGCATTGTTTTGTGAGGTTGTTTTTATGGTTCTTGTTCTTTCAATGTTGGATTTTTTGGGTGGTTTTTTTTTTTTTTTGCCTAATAGAATATGTAGGAATGTGAAATTTGAGATGGGGTTTCCACAATTCCTTGTTTTATTATTGGGTTAAATTTATTTTTCCTTTGGGGGGTCTGGAGAGAAATGGGTAATGCCAATCTTCATTTAATTGAAAGTTTATATTTTGTGTGATGAGACTGTTTATAGTTTATTAGTTACAGAAACTAGGGTTTGAAAGGACCTTGTGAACCAACGGATCGGATTTGGGTTCTGTTTTTTGAATAATTTATGCAAATTTTAGCAAATGTTTCCCTTTTGTGGTATTTTGTCAAGGGAAAGAAAAAGTAGATTTCTCGCCTCTCTTCTGATTTAAGACAAGTTACTGTTTTGAAAAGCACCAATTTGAAGTTGAACTCTTGCTATGGATCTGTGTTTGGTTCTTTTTGTTTGACTCCAATGCAAAATGGAGATTGTGCTTTCCTATTCTAATGCCATGTTGAGTTGAGAGGACTTATGGCTTGAAAATCTTGGCAGGTTGAAAGAAAGAGGACGATCTTTGTATTTTTGAACTTGGATGTTGATTTAGCTGAGCTTATGTAGATCAAAAGGACTACATTGTGGGTAGTGATTTAGGGAGGAAACTGGATATGAATATGCTGGTGGGGACATGCTTGAACCAAGGGAAGCTGATATACCTGTCCTGTTTCTTGTCTTGGTTGTGCTTCCTCTGGTTGCTTACATTTTGCTTGGGAAATGGACTGAGTCTGCAAAGAAGAGAGAGAGGATAAGTTTGCTTGCTCAACTGGCTGCTGAAGAAGCTTGTAGAGCAGAAGTGATGGCTACCACCCATGTCATTCCTCCCATGTCTACTTCAAAGAATGGAATTCAAGTTTGTGCCAGATGCTTTAGTCCAGCTACAACCCGCTGCTCCAGATGCAAGTCTGTTAGATATTGGTACTTCACTTGTCCTTTTCCTCTAGATAAATGTGTTTGTTACAGACTTGTATTGTATTACTATACGATCCTTTTTTCCTGTCTTCCCTGGACTCAATAAGGAAATAGTTTTCATATGTGTATTTTCTTAAATGTGCACACACATACTCCGCTATTTTAGAAAGCAATTAAAAATGCGAAGATCTTGATCATGGATTGTCTAAATAATGTCTGTCATCAGATTTCTAAATTGAGGACAAGTCTTTGCATTGCACATTGAATATGTCAGCTTTAAAACCATCCAGGTTCTGTGAGGCTGAGTACCAAATGCGTTTTTTTTTTTTAAAAAAAAGCTTTGGAGGTTTATTAATGTGTTAATTTATGAAAGTAATTGAAACAAAGAGCCAAATGTAGAGAATTCATCTGAAGCTTAGCTGAGTTTACAAGTAACCAACAAAGCTACATTTTTTTTTGTTGCAGTGATCTTCTTCCTCATATTCATCTGTTTATTTTCTGTCTGCTATCTGGAGAAAATGAATTAATAGTCTAATAAATCCTTGGCTTCAGAAGTGAAAGGCAAATAAACACACCAGTTTCACTAGTTAAGATCTTTTATTCAACTTATTAACATTCTTTCGCTGCGCATGCCCTAAACCTTTAAATCTACTTGTTCACTCCCTGCCCCATTGACCTTGTGGGAAACTGTTGCCCTTCCTGAGACTAAAAAGCATAGGATTTAATTCTATGGGAAACTTAAGACTAAATTTCCACTCTATGTATGCAGGGGTTTGTTCTAGATATGAAACAAGTTTTAGTCGTTCATTTCATGTGGCATGTTTGTGCAGTTCATGTTAATAAACTTGTAAACATGATTTCCTGTTTTTTCTTTTGATCCCCCCCCCCCCCCCAAAAGTGACATGTCTCTTATGGTCTGTTTAGCATCAACCATGGAAGAGGGGAAACAAAGTAATGCATGTGATGTGCATCTCCTACTCTTAGATATAAACAATAAGCTACTAAACAAACCTGTTTCAAGTTTGTTAATTTTCAACATAAAACTGCCTGCAGTTCTGGAAAGTGCCAGATAATTCATTGGAGGCAAGCCCATAAGGAAGAGTGCCAACTGTTGGAAACTACCAGTTCATGCTCATCTCCTATGGCTACCTCATGTGATGAATCCATCCCCGAGAGGTTATCAATCAATGATGGCATGGACTTATTTTCCTTAAGGTATAATAGCAAGCAGCCTACAATGGATATTGGTCCTTCAGTCAATAATGTCCATCTCATATCAAGCACTGGCGCTTCTGCTGCTGTTAATTGTCCTGCAATTGATACCTCTCAAGAGGCTATGATGCTACACAGAAGAAGCACAAACAAGTCAAACAAAGAAATGTTAAGAAGACAGGAAGTGGCTGTATTCGATTCTTCCCAAGAAACTGCTGGAATCAGACCCACCAATTTAACTTCTTCTAGTAGTATCTCTAATGTTTTTGTTAACGGGCAAGACATTACTAGTGCTGTGGATGAGACTCACAAGTATTCAATACAACATCAGAATTTGTCCAAATCAAGAAGCAACTGCGCCTCCTCAAGCTCATTGAATGCTGGAAAATATGGAACAAATGCAGATTTCTCTAATGCGGAAGCTTCTTTTAATGGTGAAATGACAGGACCTAAATATTCTTATGAATCACCAGTTACGAATGAAAATGTGAAGGCTAATAGTGGATTGCATCCCATGGGAAACAAATCTTCTAAATCATCAAAATCAAAGATAAAAGTCTCTGGAGATCAATCATATACTGAAATAGATGGAAAAGGGCAACTTACAGATGATTCAAGTAGGTTTAATGGATTAAATTTACCAATATATCAATTCTTCTCTGAACTTCTTTTAACTTTACATCTGTGATGCAGAAGTTGCAAGAATGAGCAATGCCAACCCTGCACCAGGAAGCAATGGGGCTACAAGCATCGATATTATGAAGATGATGGGTTTAAGGAAGTCAACAAAACTTGCCAGACAAGATATAGCAGAAATTAATGTTATTCACAAAACCACAAGGGTTAGTTTCCAGTTCTATTTACGCTTTTGAGAGTTCACTTTAATCCTTCCTTTGTGTGCTTTGGTTACTTTACTGGGTATATTAGGTCATAATGGAATACTACTTGTTATTATATCATTTCATCTCAGATGCTGTTCCCTTATGAAGAATTTGTGAAGATCTTCAATTGCGAAGTTATTAACTTAACACCCAGAGGACTTGTAAATTGTGGAAACAGGTATGACTGGATGTGTCACTGATGCAGAATAAAGAATTGTGCAGTGGTGTTTGTGAACTAAAGTAAAATTAAGAGAATCTCAATATCACATGCTTCTGTTGTTCATAAACTTAAACATGGGGTAGCTGCTGTTTTGAATTTTACTGCTGTTGATCACTGATTATGAGCAGTCAACTTTAACATGTGGGATTGTTTGTATTATAAATCATGTGTTTGAATTTTGACTTTTATATGCTAGGTAGTTGCATTTAATTGATGAAGGTTGACATCTACTTGTGACGAGACCAACCAAAACTTTATTTTACCTTTTTTGATTGTAAATTCAAGTATAGGAGCGAGGTAATATAAATTTGTAACAAGCTGGTCTCTTATTTCTGAATGTCAAAGAACTTCTACAAGATGATTATTTTCCCGTGCCTTTTTGTTACTCACTTTTTCTATTTTGCAGTTGCTATGCCAATGCTGTCCTTCAATGTTTAACCTGCACTAAACCTCTGATCATCTTCTTGCTTCGTAGATCACATTCAAGAGCATGTACTCCTCTATTCTTGTTTTTCCTGTTGTGGGTATTTAAAAAGAACAATAGTAATTTGCTCGGACATGTCTAATTTTCTTATCTGCATACGCGTGTTAGGTTGTGGGAAGGATTGGTGTCTCATGTGTGAACTTGAGCAACATGTAATGATGTTAAGAGAATGTGGGGGCCCTCTATCTCCTAGTAGAATCCTTCTTCATATGCGTAAAATTAATTGCCAGATTGGTGATGGAAGTCAGGAAGATGCACACGAGTTCTTAAGGTTTTCTGAAGATTTACTAGCTGATGTTTTTCTCTTGGTTCCAAATTTCATCTTGGAGATACTAGTCCCACTTTACTTCATATTTAGTTCCTCCTATTTATGAGTGTTCTTCATCCAGGCTTCTGATTGCATCAATGCAATCCATTTGCTTGGAGAGACTGGGTGGTGAAGACAAGGTTGATCCTAGATTGCAAGAAACAACTTTTATACAGCATACTTTTGGTGGGCTTCTTAGGTCAAAGGTGTTTGCTCATTTGGTTCTTTGAACTGTCGTTTCGTTTCACTGCAAATGTTTTGCTTTCTTTCTGTGCATTTCTGTTTCTTTGATTTTAGTTAAAGACTGTTATCTTACACAACAATCATGAAGAGGTCAATTTTCTGCTACTAGGTCAAATGTCTGAGGTGTCATCATGAGTCAGAGCGATATGAGAATATTATGGACCTTACTCTAGAGATATTTGGTTGGGTTGAGTCACTTGAAGATGCATTGACTCAGTTTACAACCCCTGAAGAATTGGATGGAGAAAACATGTACAGATGTGGAAGGTGGGGCAACCCTTTTCTTTCTTTTCTTTTTGTGTGTTTTTTTTGCCATTGCATGTGTTAGAGTTTAAGGTTTGGAGGTTAAAACACTCAAGTAATTTAACGGCTCTGAAAATATGTTGATGAAAAGGTGTGCTGCATATGTCCGAGCCAGGAAGCAGTTGAGCATACATGAGGCACCAAACATCCTGACAATTGTTTTGAAGAGATTCCAGGTATCACTTGCATATTTGAGTATAATGGCTTTCTTTCTGTTATTTGTTCAATCTACTTGCAGGAAGTCTATAATGTTGCCTGCCCCCGGTATTAAGTTTACTTTATCGGTTGAGTCTTGGTATGATCACTGAATTTGTTTTAGGCAGCAATTTACAAAATTAATTGTTTCCAACCCACCTAGACTGTGTTGGTTTTGATCCCCTTTCTAGCACATCAACATTATTTATTCTTATGAATGAATGATTTTAATTGTCTGACTATTTTGCTTCATTGATTGCTGGTTTTGCTTCACCAGGAGGGAAAATATGGGAAAATAAACAAATGTATCACGTTTCCAGACATGCTGGATATGATCCCATTTATGACCGGAATGGGTGATGTCCCTCCTCTCTACATGCTTTATGCTGTTGTGGTACATTTGGATACCCTGAATGCATCTTTTTCTGGACATTACGTTGCATATGTAAAAGATTTGCGAGGCAGCTGGTTCAAGATAGATGACACTGAGGTACACCCATTTCCTTATTTCAGTTCATTTTTGTAGTATTTGGTTCATCCATCTTTCTTTCATTTTTTTAACGATAACTGGTTGATGTTTTTGCTTTGTTGCATATTTTTTTTCTGGAAAAGGTAATAACATATAATTCAGTGTCATGTTTCATGGTTAACTTATCTACCTTGGTTCCATCTGCTGACCCAACTTTGAGATGATGGAGTTGGGCTTAGTTTGGATTAGGGTCATGGGTTTGATGGAAAGTAGAAGAAGATCCCAGTCAAATGGAAGAGTGGAGATGTTTAAACTACAATCTTATAATATTTACTCCACAGTCAGGCTGCTATCTCAATTCCTTTGTATCTGTACAATATATGGTTTTAAGAGTAACATGCATCTTATAGACATGATATTCTGGATTGGCTGTGCATCTAGCATGTCCAATGTGGCAAGAAATTAGAATTGCTATTTGTCTATCATCTAATTCATCGCCTGTCTGCAAAAATCAATCTTCTTCAATTGTTTTTGTTATTTGCATCGCAGGTTTAAAACTGTTCCCTTTAAGGTTTTTTTTTTTTCCTTTCCATTTTTATATACAGCCCTGCACAGCTGATGAAATTCATGAAAGTGGACTCTCCTTCCCTCTCTTCTGCCTGCATTTTTTCTTGTTCACATGGTTGCCCATCATATTGATATTAACTTTAACTAGATCAACTGCATTTTAAAATTATGGTGTTTTAATTGTTTCCATAAGATTCTATATTGCAAACTGGGATCTCAATGATTTGGATCATGCTTTCATAACAGGTTCATCCAGTATCAATGAGCCAGGTGATGTTGGAAGGAGCATACATCTTATTTTACAAGAGGTAGATATTTGGGTTGAATTCCACTACAATTACTTGGTCTCTTCTTTTCACGAATTCTAGTATTCTACTGCTAGTTAATGTTTACATTTGTCCATGCTTCCCTCAACTTCTTGCAAGTTTTTGTTTCTTAGGTCCTGTACTCGCCCTCAAAAGCTAATTTGTGAGAAACCTATCGGGCAACAAGTTCCTGTATCTTCAAGACACTGCACATCAAGAACTCAGAAACCTTCAAGACAAGGACAGAGAAGATGCAGCAGCCACTTTGTTGGCCCAGAGGTTTCATTGGATCTCAAACCAGAAAATGGTTCTGGCCTTGCCAGCTATGCTAATGGCATTCCAAGGAGGAGTTCAAGCAAAAATATCACACAGGTGATGGATTTCTCTGATGCTACCTCAAGTGATTGGTCCATTTTTACAAGCTCAGACGAGGCATCTTTCACAACCGAGAGCACCAGAGACTCTTTCAGTACTGTAGATTATGCTGATGCATGCAATGTAGATACATTCTCCTCAATTTTCAATGATCTGTATGCTCCAGAATCATCTTACCGGAATACTATTTGCCGTAGAACATTTTCATATAGTAGGCCACAAACTAGGTTCATCTTGGAGACGGGCCATGTTTTGGATTCATACTCATCAACCCAACCTCCAGGGCATGGAAAGGAGAGAATTCTACACAGGTCTGTGATTCATCAACCCAATTCCTCACGGACAGTTCCTGCACCATGTCTGTAGGAAATGGGAGAATCACAAAGTATGGTCTTGTCTGATCTTCTGGTCATTGCAGACTATAGTGTGTAAATCCCTAATCATGACTAGTGACTTGGCTAGGTAGAAGCTGTACCTCAAAATTTTTGTTTTCAATACTTTGATTGGGGCATGTGGATTGTTTTAGAGTCCCTAGGAAAGGAATATTCTTGTTTTTATTGAAAATTGTAAAGTGCCAGCATATCCAGTGTCCCTGTTTGTTTTAGTTTGTTAGTATTTTTCTATAATCCTAATAGAAAACTAATTTTTCACTTGCTTGGCTCATATTATATTAGCTAAGAGTGAATCTGTGCCTGACAGTTGTTAGCCTGGTCAATATTTTTCTCAATCTAACTTGATGTGCAATGAAATATGACTGACAATTTTCTTTCCTGTTTTGGGACTGCTTTCCATCAGTTTTACTGCATGGTTGTCATTATTTAGGATTTGGTTAGGTTGCCATCATTTGAATTTAAATGTTCATCATCAAACAAGCAAGGTGAGCTTCTAGGAGGCATTGTTAATAGTTCCTAGGAAATTCTGGTTTTGCAGAGCAAATTACTACGTTACTATACTTGATGAAAGACACTGATCCTACCAAGAACTTGAATTAACAGAAACTGTTGCATGAAACCCGTAGCAGATTCAAAAATGTTTTTCTTGTTCAACTGGACTGCATACCTTAAAGCATGGAAGAACGAGGGAAATTTCTCCTGCCATTCATGGAAGAACTTGAATATTGTAAACTGCTTGCTGCAAGCAGATATCAACTGACTTGAAAGTGGAATCAAGTCCCGAGTCCTATGTCTGAATATTAGTACGATTGTTGTTTCTAACTAGATATATGTGACTAGACGAACAGAGGGAATTTTATTCAATATGACAAGTAGCTGTTGCCTAGGATTTCTCACGAGGATATGTTTATCTATTCTCGCACTACAATGACCAACACAATGATCTCCTCTTACATTACCAGCAGCTCATCTTCTACGTAAAATTGCATCCATATCTCATTCACCCTGTTGTCAAACTCAAATGGAGAGTTGTACTGTGCAACAGTATAGACGGTGGTGGAATCAGGACGGCTTTTCTCAATGGCAGCAGCCCAAATGGTGTCAGCAAGACTAGCTTGCAAGGCAGCAGCTTCCTCTCCAACATTTGAGTCAGTGACAAATCCATTGAATTGCCTTACAGCTACATATGTCGGTTTCCATCTCTGAACATGGAGGCCTTTCGCTGGAGGTGGATTAGCTTGGTTCTCTTTTGGGACATAGAAGCTGACAGTGAATGAGGATTCACAGAAGGGTCCATCACTGGGTGATACTTCAGTGATCACCGGAGCTGTCATCTCTATTTTTTCTTCATAGCTATTCTTCCCTTGGATGTAGTCAAATAGCCTGCAAGTAAAATAAAACAATTTAGCTCCAAAAGCATGATTTATATGATACCTACTTGCCTCGGAAGAGGGCTGGAAGCATTAAGATATTGATAATTAATAATAATAATAAATAAATAAATAAATAAATAAATAAATAAATAACCCTAACCCTCTCATTTAACTAGATAATTAACTAAAGGGCAAACCTCAAATTTACCATCCAACTATTAAAGTAGTTTCAATTAGACACTCAATTTTTTATTTTTTTTTTATCAATTGTCACAAAAAAGAATTTTTATTTCTCAATTAGATCATTTTGTTAAATACAATTAACCGAGCTGTTAGGTATCCGCATCTTCCCCGCATGATCCTGGCTAGAAGAGAGAAAATTGAAGGGTGATTTTCCTTCAATGTTCTTAACATTATAATAAATGATGTGCTCCACGTGACATTAAAATCTGAAATCTCTCAATACATATAGGTAATCAATAAAATGGTTAAATTGAAAAATAAAAGTTCTTTAATCGTATAATTGATAGAGAGAAAAATTATTCTGGATGCATAATTAAGACAATCCTCCATGAGAGAGAGAGAGAGAGAACTTGTAAGTTACCTTAAGAATCCAGTTCTGGTGGCTTCAACAAGGGAGATATCTTGGATAGAAGAGGTGGACATCCAAACAGAAGAGTTATAGCGACGAATTTCATAGCCATTGCCAAGTTGAAGAACATCAAACACCGGGCATTCTATGCGGGTGCAAGCAGGTGGGTATATCGCAACGCCGCTCCTCTTAGCCTCATCATGCCAGGGGCCAAAGCTTGCACTTGAGAGAAGGGTCAAGAGAAATGATAGCTTCAACATGCTAAAACCAGATATTTGTAGTAGCAGAAGGGATATTGAGAATTCAGCGCTCAGCCTCAAGAGGAAGATAAGAGGTATATCCACATATTTATAGGATTCCGCGGGGAATAATTAATGAAGCCGCCATGAGTTGAGTATCGGTATCCTAATACTTTGTAAATTATTGAGTATTTGCAGCCACTGTAGAGAGCGGAGACGTTGATTTACAAATTTGTTGGATAACAGCAGTGGCTATTATGAAAACACGTGTAACACTATCATCTTCATACAAGAAAGCAAATGGCAACCACAAATGCGGAGATTGGGATTGTACGGTTGTGTAATTATTTTTTGAAGTATTTTTTTATTTATAAATATATTAAAATAATATTTTTATTTTTAAAATTTATTTTTTATGCTAATATATTAAAATGATTAAATAAAATATAAAAATATAATAAATTTTAATAAAAACATTAAATTTTAATAAATTTCTTTTTGGTTCGTACTTCTAAACAAGGGCATAATCTTGGATATTGTTTGCCATTGCTTGATTTAGTGTTTTTTTTATTATTATTTTGATGTTATAATATAAAAATATTATTATAATATATTTCCAAACAAAAATAATTTTTATCTTGAAACATTTATAGGACAGATTCGTGATTATTTCAAAATG
>Ga0325405_1007714_pt1 | contig 10815 bp, 3 predicted proteins | sample PopdelMetagenome_21_FD_205663 | JGI IMG/M metagenome (GOLD analysis project Ga0325405, IMG submission 205663) | Populus deltoides microbial communities from Bellville, Georgia, United States - Xylem-Control-R2 | ecosystem: Host-associated > Plants > Phyllosphere > Stem > Wood/Secondary xylem...
TTTTTTTTTTTCTTGAAAATGGCTAAAAATCCTAAATTTATGTAAGCATCTTTTAAAAAAAATCTAAAATTCTTTGACATGTTTTTTTTTTAATATTGTTTGGATTTTACAACAAGTTTGTAAAATTTCAAAGCAATATTTTGAGACGTATTTCTGATATTAAAATAAAAAAAATATTTCTTTTAATATATATGATTATGAACTTATACACAAGACATATTAATGATATTAAATATAAAGATAATTTATGTTTTTAATATTGGTATTAGAACGATTAGGTTTTTAATCTGATAAGATAAGGACCTTCTTACCAAGAATAATTTTTCTTAAACTTTAGATAAATCAACGGTTAGAAAACACAATATTTTTTTAATTTATATTAGACAAAGAAACAATGCAACTTACTTCAGGTAATGCGTACTAGGGGTGTTAATAATTTTTTTTTTTACACAATCAATCCTCTTACTCAAATTCTAGGATCAGTTAAGGTTCCTAGTGATCAAAATATTAATTGACAACTTGTATTTCTTTTTTTTATTATTATTGAGAAAGGACAAGGATCCGCCCACATCATTCTCGATGATACCGATCCGGAAAGATGATCTCTGCAACACCACACACGTGCAATTATTATTATTATTATTGTTATTATAACTTGATTAATAAGCCTTAGTTGTTGTAACATAAATGCATATAACTTGATTGTGCACAAATAAGTAGTGTTCTATAAATTTTAATAAATAGCCTTTTAAAATCTTCCAAATCTCCAGGTAAACAATGCTGGGACAAACATATATAAAGCGACCTTAGATTACACAGCTGAGGATTTCACATCTCTCATGAACACAAACCTTCAATCTGCTTTCCATTTGTCCCAACTTGCACATCCCCTTTTGAAAGCTTCAGGGGCTGGAAAGATTGTCTTCATGTCTTCCATTACTAGTGTGGTATCTATGAACACCCAGTATCCTTTGTATTCAGCTTCTAAAGGTACTTAACTACTTCTCTAGACCTGTTTTCTCATTTTAATTTTCCTTCTGTTTCTATTGCAAAAGCTTGTTCTCTTAGGACCTGTCATGACATGAATACTGCAGGTGCAATGAACCAACTTACAAGGAATTTGGCGTGCGAATGGGCTAAGGACAATATAAGGGTTAACGCAGTTGCACCCTGGTTCATCCGAACTCCACTCACAGCACATGTACAACATTCTACAAACTCACGAGTTCTCTAATTAACGTTTGATCTCCTTTCTACATGTTTTTCCCATTCAATTCTCATTGCACAAGTCCAACAAACATAGGTGGATTGTTCTGAACTAACGCGAGACGCTCAGTTCTGCAATATGATTATCTTATCGAACAATTTTATTGCTTTAGTTCTGCAATAATCAGTCTTAGGAGCTAGGTTACTTAGATTAATGAACGTCAGCAACACATTTGTTATTATCAAGCTAGTTTTTCTGTGATAATGAGTTATCTAATGCTTTTCCTTAACCATTCAGAGTCTGGATGATGAGAGCATTGTGAAGGAGGTTTTCAATCGAACCCCCATGAGACGCGTTGGGGAACCAGGGGAGGTCTCTTCTGTTGTCGCATTTCTATGCTTGCCTGCACCAGGTTTCTTAACAGGACAAATCATATGCGTAGACGGAGGGATGTCAGTGAATGGCTTTTCCATGGGTTGAAAATCAGCTGCCTGCTCTGAGGCGTGAATTCATCTACTTGTAGGATTGAATAAGGCAGTCTTACTGCCCTTTGACGATGTTTTTAACCATCCTGCCAAATAAGAGGATTGTCTCAGCCTCTCAATGACTTGCAGCAAATTTAATATTATTTATTTGGGTGTTTTCCGTGCTCAATAAACTATATTTTCAATTAATATTGCTCTTTTTTGATGTTGTGAACTGTCCTGTCAAATCTTATCTTTGGATGAATGTAGTGAACTGCCATGTTAGATAAGAGGATTTTTTCAGCCTCTCAATAATGACTTGGAGCCAATTTAATATTATTTATTTGGGTGTTTTCAATAATCAATAAACTATCATTTCAATTAATACTTGTTTATTTTCAAAGAATATGGGAAGGTTGGATCCAACTTTAAATCAGTGGGGTCATTTGACTCCACTACTGCATTTTAAATTTTACAACATTTATATAAGATTAGTTTTTTTATTTTTTTATTTTTTTAGTAATGTGGGTGTCTGGACCAATTTATACGTATCTTAATTAATTTCACGGGCCCTGAAGTTAACGACCATGTAAGCCTCCAGTGGCTCTGAGGTTTGTGAAACTCAAACTAATGATCTTTAAGGAGCAAATTTAGAGTTTGATCGGTTCAGCTACACCCCTCAAAGTTGAGATTAATTATTTTACCCAAGTTAGTGAATGAGTTGATTTTTTTTTCAAATAAAAACTTGGATATATAGGATATGTTATGTTTTTTTATATAATAAATTTTAAATATAAATTAAAAGTTTATTTAACATTCAATAATTATCTATGTAAATTAAAAAAATATTTGTTAACAGTAATTAAAAGAAAAATTAAAAAAATTAAGAGATAAATGTAGATCTTATAAAATAAGATATTTACTCGTCTGTTTTTACTGAACTTATTTATTAAAATAATAAATAAAAAATGCATGGCCAAACATATAAAAAATATTATTTCAAAATAACTATTTTTTTAACAAACAAAGCTTATTTGTACAAAATGAAATAAAAATATGCAAAAAAATAAAATACAAAACAAAATAATTTTTTTAAAAAAAAACCTCTATCCAAAAAAGGCTTGCAAAACCTGTAGTTTAGGTAACGAGACATAGATAAACTGATAGAAAAGAAATTGAAGGTAACAAAAAATCAATTTTTTAAAATAATATAAAATGATAAAATTAAAAAAAATGAGGAAAAAAATTATTCTTAACTATATTAACTCTTAAAACTTGTGACTTTTTTTATTAAATTGGAACTTTAAAAAATAAAAAAACAGTGAAACCCAATCTTGAACAAATCAAACATCAAAGTATGTAATTGGGAAAAAAAAATCAAACCCATAAAAAATTTTAATTAAAAGAATGAGGGTGAAAATTAATATAAAAAATAAATTTGAGGGCATCAAATTTTTTTTAATTTGAGGGTTAAATTAAAAAGAGAAAAACTTTAACAAAAGAAAAGGGCAATAAAAGGAATGAAGGCTAAATTAAAAAAAATAAAACAACATAAATTTTGATTGAATGATGAAATTGAAATCTAATAAAACTTTGATAAAAGAGCCAAGGGTAAAAATGAGAAATTAAAAGAATAAGGATCGAAGTGAAAAAAACAATAATATATAAAAAATTGTAATTTAAGGATGACAATAAGCAATAAAAAAACATAAGGACTAAAATTGAAAAACAAAAAGAAAAGAGAACATATATGCACTTTCTCTAGAAGAAAAAGAAAAGAAGGAAGAAAAAAAATAAACAACCACCAACAACAAATCACTCATCATTTATCGTTATGCGCCACACTAGGAAAAAGAGGAAGCGGCGGCGCTTCTAAGGACATGGTGGAAAGCCAAGTTTGGTCACCGGATGGTGTCACACGCGCCAACATCTTTTTTGATATAAAAATTTAGAAAGCAATGTAAAATTACCAAAAACATCTCTCATTATCTTGAAAATAACAAATAAATAAATGTGAAAAAGCAAAGACATATTTTAATTATAGTCTAAGAAAGGAAAAACAAATGGAGCCCTTGGTCAATAACTAAGTATTTTATGACCTTGGGTTAAAGAAATATCTTTACTATTTTAAAATATGAGAAAAAACAAAAATATTCTTGATAAACAATTCTAAGTTTTGTTGATCTTAGAGTAGAAGAATATTTTCACTATAAAAAAATATTGAAAAAGGCTAACATATCTTGACAATTTTTTTAATGGCCAATGAATTTATTAAAAAGACTAAAATACCCCCATAATCTAAGCTTTTATTTTTTTCAACACAAAAATAAAATAATAATTTCATTATAGAAATCAATAGTAAACTGTGTCTATAATTACAGTGAAAAACCATGCCCTATATATTTTTTTTTTTGTTAATTTTAGTGGAAGTATTTACTTATTTTTACCTTATTGGGCTCACTAAAATAATTTTTAAACTCAAGATGGTCAGATTACCTTTGTATTTTCGCTTGTAATAAAATTATTTCCTATCAAGCTTCTTTCCTTTTTGTTTTCCCCTAATCGCTATTATCCTTCTTAGACTATTAATTTTGTGAGGTAAGAAATGAAATCTTTCAAACAAATTTTCTAAGATAATCTCATCCAAAGTTAGAATTTCTTCATGACTCTCTGAAATTTAACCTTTTTAGACTTCCCATGCTATTATCATTATAATTATTTTTTTTCTTCATTTGCATTTAGAAGCCTGCTTCGCACTGAACCATGACACTTAGTTTACTCTAAACATAAAGCCAAAAATCTGAGTAATTAATTGTAAGGAATTAGGTTGATAGTCAAGAAAGTTTGCTTCTTTTCTTGACCTGATGAATTCAAATCTATCTGGGCAAAAATTAAAAAAAATTATTATTTTTTTAAAAAACACCCGATCGAGGAAGAATATATGCTTTTAAAATCATCACGAGATAATTAATATTGATTAACGTGTAAAATAGTTCAAGAATATTCTTACTGTCAAGAAAATTTAAATCCTTCAAATTATTATCTACTCTACTAGTTTAGCATCAATCCCGTCCATAGAAAAATGCAAATGAAGAATTATGATGTCGAGATATTTAATATCCATCAAATTTCTTATCTTGAATCTTAATGCAACCCGGAGAAATCCAATTTCAATTGCTTTATTTATATTTTTCAAATTGTTCTATGTTTTCGGTAAATAAGCAATAATAATTAAGTTATAGAGATTATTTATTTATTTTCAGTTTTTTTCCCTTTGCTTCTTCTGATTTTTTTCTTTAAGGTGCTGAATGCTTGTCGCTGGGCAACCCAAGTAATAAACTTAAATTTAATACATTTAAAAAATCATTTAAAATACCAAAATAAATCTTTTATCATGATGTATATGGGCTAAGACATAATAGCCTGAGAACCCATCTAGGCACACGCCTCATGCTGAGAGTGCTGCCTGGCCTCTTGGTGTTCGGCTCAGGGGGCCAGACTTGGAATGTATAGTGTAGATTACGCTCAGGCCAGACTTGGAATGTATAAGAGTGACCTGGCCTCGGGGGTTAGGTTCGAGACAATAGAAAGTTTGGTCGGAACATGAATATTAGGGGATCGGTTCCCGAAAAACCAAGAGAGGTGCATGGGGATCAGGCTTGGACTCGAGGAGATAGCAAGGTTTCAATCTAGGGTCCATGGAGATCAGGCCTAGATTTGGTCTCAACATTTGATAAGTTTTTGTTTCCTTTTAAATCTCAAAAAACTTCTCTTTTAAATCTTTGAATTATAGTATCCTGACTCGAAAAAAAATGTTCAAAGTTCAAGTCCAGAGTTCAAATAAAAGACTTTGGGATTTTATTTCTTTACACCAGACTTAGTATTTAATTTCTTAATTGAGACAGAAACAAAAAAAATCCGGAAACAATATCATAATGTAATGCTTTTAATTTTTATATTTTCTCTTCATTTTTATTTAACACCAAATGAAGTCTCCCTAAATGTTCTTGCTTTTTTCATATGAATGAGATTAATAATTTATTAATAATCAGTTAAGAAAACAGAGTACAAGCCAAAGGAGTGAGTGGCTAGAACAAAGTACCATAATTGTTAAATTTGGTTTAATTTAGTGGATTAACCCTTCTAATTCAAAATTTAATTTAAATTGAATTGGTTTTGATTTAATCAAATTCGTTAACCTGATCAAGTTAATTTATGATTTAATTGATTCAATCAGATTGAGATGTTCTAATTTTTTTAAAAAAATAACAAAAAATTAAAATAATATGGTTTTAAATAAAAATTATAGATTAAAATTGATTTGGCAGCTCAGTAACCAAGGTTCCTTTTCAAGTAAGACATGGTCGGTTGTGATAAGTATGGAACAAACATGACTTCCCAACAAAACTAAAGGATAAAAAGAGGCCAACAACCTTTCCCAAAAACAAAAGCTAAACCCCAAAATCCACAGCAGCAGCAGCAGCAGCAACAGCAGCAGCAATAATGAAGATAGCTAGGAATGAGTGAGCAAGGAACTAGCTAGAGCCAAACATGGAAAAACCGGCAAAGAACATAGCCATAGCCAGACACATTGAAAAGAAATTAGCCTGCACAAACAGTTGAGAAAATAAAATAAGTCCCTGGAGTAACAGAAACCAGCAAGGAGGCCCCTCCCTGACAAAAACCTTGCAGCTTACCTTCCACTTCTTTTCTCAACTTGTTAAAAAAAAAAATTATCTTAATCCAAAAATTTAATTTATTAGGTGAAATTCTAAGATATAATTTATATAATTATCTAACACACTTCTTCGAGTAAAAACCTTTTAAATATAAAGGCTCTCTGTATTTGAAACTTGCATAATATACACTATACTATCTGCCGCTAATCTTTGTATAGTTCTTATTGAAAAGCATTTCAGATCACAATTTATAATTACTTGTTTTCACATGTCTATCTTATTATAGATTTCATGTTCATCTTTTATAGATTTTATGACTTTTGATGTTACAAAGCAGTCGAAAGTTACCAAGAGAGTATTGTTCATTTAATGAGATTATTTACACCCTTTTCCCTTTGAGTGATGAAGCTAGAGATATTTGTCAAAGGGGCAAATATTTTCTTACATAAGTACGAGATTTATGAGGGAAAGATGGTGCATTTTACTTGGAAATATAATGCAAAAACAATGTTTATTCTATGTTCCATGTTTTGTTAGTGATTTACACTTTTGCATTATTCAAATTGACATACAAAGAGTCACTGTCTAGATTATCTTGAATCACATACTGTATTTTTCTTTATTCAGGGTTTGAGATTCAACATGCTGATCACTTTAAAGTTTAAAGATTTCGCAGAAAATTAATTCAAACCAAGAAATAGTGTACTTTTATATGGAACAAATGATTAAAATTGGAAGCCTTCAACTACATTTTACCCCACTGGAAAACTAGCAAGTAAAACAGATAGGATGAGAGAGAGAGAGAGAGTCGGTCAGTCAGTCTAGTGTTAGAATCTTCCAAAATGATACTCAGAGCTTGTGTCAAGAATTAAAAATATGATTTCTGCACCTACCTATGGAGTCTTGACCCTTCAATAGTCCTTGAAAATGGAAATCATATCTCAAAACAATGGTGAAGATCTTATCTTTAAAAATGGAATGTACAGTCCTCCATTTGTAAAGTTACACAGTAAGAAACATCCTCTTTAGTTCAATTTAATTCATTCAGTTACAGTAAATTGTTTCAATCATCCAAGTCTTGCAGCTATAAATAAAAACACCAAAAAAATAGCTAGCTTTGCTGTAACATTTCAGCCTCAAAAGTGAGATTTCTCCACTAATAATTGCAAGAGGCTACACGTAAAATGGCCTGCTTCGGCAGCCTCACCACAAGCACTAATTTTACTGTACTCTGCTTGTGGATGTGGCTTGTCTCCATGTTAAAATCGGATCCTGAAGCTTCTTATACTATATATATGTAGCACTGCAAGGTTTGCAGTTGATCAAAAAGCCACTGGGTGATTAAGCTCAATTATTGACCAAGATCTAATTAATACTTGAAACTTAAAATATGTTCACCAACCAAAAATAATAGAAAAACAGAAATACAAGAGACATTATTACGAACCAAGAGACTATTGTTTTGGCCCTGGTCCCGTGGAGACATTATTATTATTATTATCTTTTTATTGAGTGAAATTCGAAACATGTCAATTCATGGTCTATGTGTTAAGATTTACCGAACAATACTTAATTATCAGTTGTCCCTTTTATCAATTCATTGTCATAAACTTTATTCTCTTTGAATCTGTTTTCTCTTAAAAGACACTCAACCCTACCACCATATCAACTTTTTGCCTAGGGATTCGACCGTGAACATCGTACAATTTGATGAGGCTATAATTATGATCTCCAATGCACAAATGATTTTGATTTGATGCCACAAACATAAGATCATCAATACCCTATTCTAGTCCTACACAAGGTGGTCAAGTGGATTATTATAAGGGTACATGAATCTTTCAATGTGCATTCAATGTGCATGATGTGTTAAAAGAAATTCAGAGACGCAGAGAAAGGTTGGTTCTTCTAAAGCTGTTCAATCATGGCAGCCTTCTCTCGTATTTCACTTTTATGAAGGTTTTGATACATCACCTTTAAGCTTTTCTGAGTTCAAAATCTTTGATACTGAGAGTTTTCTTCCTTCTGACTTTCTGAAAGATAATGGACATGCATTATTTATCTAGCCAAGTGAATTATTTTTGCTGTAGTACTAATCCCACGTCTCTTTTTTAAAGCTACTGGTGGTAGAGCTATATAATGTAATCTTTTTTTAAAATAATAATAATAATAATAATAATTTGATCATCTTAATTCAGAGCCAAAACCTGACAGAGGGAGACATATGGTCCCGCGGATTGACAGACTTGAAAGGTGTAATTGGCAAAAGTTTCAGCCATGGCCAATTCAAGAATCCACAGTATAAGAAATTGCAGCAGAAATAATGCTTATAATATATAGAGGTTGGCACAGTAGATCTTTAAAAAAGAAATAGAGATTAAAGGAGAATACTAGCACAACAGTAGAACAAAAAAAATATGCATGGGCAAGACATTAAAGAAGGTTTGAATTGACCAAGCATTTATGTATGGCTCATACACAAGATGCTCTAAGATAACTACAAAAAGAAAGGGTAAAAAAAAGTTACAAAACAAAGGAACAGAAACATCCAAATTAGACCAGCTAGAGAAAGCTACACTAAGGATAAAATAGCAAAGACATTAGTTGCAATAAGCCTTTCAGAGACTGCCAAAAAATGCAGAAATTGCCCGCATATGGTATGTCGAGGCAAAAAGAGGGCCAATCACAAAGGAAAATTAATAGTAAACTTTCTAACAATTCAGCATAGACTCTTCTTGAATCCTACCTAGCATCTGATACACAGCTGTAGCAATCTCATCCACAGAACTCAGCTTACAATCATCTTCTACCTGCAATAACAGTCAAATTAGTTGTTTTGTTTTTCCCTTGACTAAAAGGATATATATTAACTTAATTTATTGATAAACTTGCTCTAATATAATTACCTTGACACTTAGAGAATAAAGCACAATTTGATCAACTGTTGAGACATTTAGGTGAAGAACAGTGAGCCGCATACTATGCAGCGCAGAAACAACCTTCAAGAGCTGTTTCGGCCGCCTTTTCGATCTTATTTTGAGGTTCGCATGACTCTCCACCATGGTCACTTCTATGTCAGCTATAGCAGATTGAGACTTCATCAGTTTTTCATCGTTGCCAGCCGAGCTTTCGCAATGAATTGAGCTTGTTGTGTACTGTGGAAATATAAAGAATTTAGAGAAAGGCAGTGAAGAAACATGTTGCTGATCATCACCATTTGGTTTTTCTTTCATTTCTTTACAGGCACCAAGAACTTGTAACTTTTGCTCAAGCTCCTTGACAAAATTAATGGCGCCTCCAATAATTGAAGCTTGATCACCCTACAAAAATTTACTGCTTAATTAAGAGAAAGAAACTTTGCAGGTCATAGAAGAAGTTATCAAGAAATGAAATTGAGCAAGTAAATGAGGAAGATAGGGGATGAGAGGGATACCCTTTGAACGTAGGACTCAGGCATTAAAGATCTCAGAACTGAAAGATACTCATTCATTTGCTTTCTTCGGTTTCTCTCTACAGCAATGTGAGTCATTCTCTGATTCTCAATCTCTTCTTTGTTCTTTTTGCTCCTTGACCTCCTTCTCTTAACACGAGTAGCAGGCATTGCTGATGAGTCACCCAAGTGGTGATGATGATCACTAGTTGGAGTAGTACTCATCAGTCCATTTACTGCATTAATGCTAGCTTCTGATAAGGATGGAATGTTGCTACAAGTTAATTGCAAATCACTGAAGGGAGGCACCATGGAATCAGGTGGCGGCAAAGGGTTCCAATCCCCATGAAGAAATGTTTCTGTTTGGTTCTCGAGAAAATAAGAAGAGCAGCTTTTGTCTTGATCTTCTTCATTTTGGTCTAGGCCAAAGTCATAGCTCCAATTCCCACCTGGAAAAGTGTAGAGTTCTTTGCTGCTGTGGCCAAACCAGTCTTGTTGAAAGACTGCAGCCTCTAATGCCATCTCTTTCACACTCTTTCTTGCTTTTCAGAAACTCAGTAGTGTATTTCTTCCTTCTTCCCTTTTCCCTCTTAAATGCAACACAAAGAGAGAAGAGTAGCAGCACAGAAACCACCCAAAAAGAAGAAAGGCTTTCTGCTTTTGGGTCTTGTATGGATGGAGAAACTGAGCTTTTAAAGGCCTTGTTATGAAACAAATTATCTACAGCACATTGCACGTGAAAATGGTATTGGTTTTTTGTTGAAAAAAGAGAGGAGAGTATACAAAGAAATTGGATTTTCCTTAGAAGATGACAGGCGTTTATATATGTGCGTTATTTATCTTCTTATTTCCTTCTTAACAACTACTCTCTCGGTATTTAAATAATTAGTCAATAAAAAACTCATTTTGATTTCTTTCTAAATTGTATGTTTAGTAAAAAAAATACAATCAACTTGTTGAGAATAAACATAAAACTTATAATTTAAAAAAATATTATTCTAACTTCTAAAAATTATAATTTACATCCATGATCAT
>Ga0325405_1007715_pt1 | contig 10815 bp, 6 predicted proteins | sample PopdelMetagenome_21_FD_205663 | JGI IMG/M metagenome (GOLD analysis project Ga0325405, IMG submission 205663) | Populus deltoides microbial communities from Bellville, Georgia, United States - Xylem-Control-R2 | ecosystem: Host-associated > Plants > Phyllosphere > Stem > Wood/Secondary xylem...
TTCATTGATTGTTGCACAAAATTCTGTGATTGTTTTTTTTTTTTTTTTTTTTTGCTCAGTTATCACTGAAGTTTAATCATGCTCCCATCACCCCAACTGAAAGTTTGTTATCTAACATAGCATATTTGTTGTGTCAGTGACCGAAAAGTTGACTTTAGAAAAGGTAGAAAAGAAACAAAGCACAACAAGAAAGGACATGCTGAATCCGTGCCATCCAGTGGATCTGATGGTTGGCTGCCTGACATGGGTGCTCTTTGTATATGACCATGAACTTGATTTTTATGTGAGTGCCACTACCAGTTTATATGTCTTTACAACTTTCTGTTTCTTTTGAATTGTGAATTCGCATCATTGTTTTGCAAATCAAACGGGATTGGTTTTTCTTTTAATGGTTGAGTAATTATTTTGTCATATAGTGATTTCAGTAATATAAACCACTAACCTGCATTTGTTTAAACCGGCAAAACCTGGTTTTGACAATATAGAGCTAGTTTTCCTGTTGCATATATATATATATATATATATATATATATATATATATATTTGAAAGAGGATTGAGATTTTGTATTTCCAACTGTAGTTATCTAGGACATGGTGAACAGAAATAAGAGAGAGAGATAGAGAAGGAACGGAAGAGGTAGTGTATTGAGATGAGATGAAGTTTCCTGATGCAACTTCTAGATTAAATGAATGTACGGAGTCAGCTATTTATGAACTGTTGACATTCTCACCACAACTGTTTTTCTTATCTATGCATATGAATTAGGCATTTACATGTGATTCAGTTTTGGTGAGGATGAGAAGGGAGCTAAACCCATAAAATATGTTATTATTAGCTTGGTTTGTTTGTTACTACAAGCTTTCTGATATGCTGAGCATCATTTTGGTTTTCCTCAGTGCAGGTCGCCCGGGATCGACCAATTGATGCCTGCCCCCCATCCTAAATGGAAAAAAAAAAAAAAAACCCTCTGGGCAGTTCACCACCACCTAGTCAGGCAAGCTGGGTATCTACTGCCTGCCTTGAGGTCAGTGTTATGCCTCAGGTTGAAGCTCATGCTTTATCCTCCACAAGTCGTCAATATATCTGAAAGCAAGCACGACGCACTAAAGAAGGTGCAGAGATCATGGTTCCCAAGATTCGTCTTCGGCAAAACTAAAACTATTCAGTTCAAAATAATACGAAGGGAAAGTAGAGGTAGGAGCTACAAATTTTGGTTTCTCGATATTGACCATCCTGTTAGAGAATTAAAAGAAGAAGAAGATAATTTCCACTATGATAGTCCAATCTTGTATAGGGCCAGAAAATTAGCCTTCAGCCACTTGCTCCTTGTTGACAAGCTTTGTTTTGTCAAGGAATCATGGTAGTGTCTTTGTATGCATCGGCAGGTGCCTCTTGCCCATTTCATATATATATATATATATATATATAGTAATGTTCCCTATTGTTTTGAGCTGGGGAGGAGGGAGGGCTTTAACCTGGAGTGCCTTTCTGGATGTGAGATGATTACCATTAAGTTACCTCTGCTTGTCTACAGTGATTCTGCGTGCTCGTGATAAAGAATCATGTTCGCGTACTCGTGATGAAAGAATCATGTTCTTCAATATTTTATTTTTCATTTATGTGGTTCATACTTCATGTTACATTTTGCTCATTATGATTGTTCTGCCGTCTAGGGGTGAAAAAAAAAACTTTAAAACCTATTAAACCGAAAAAAAAAACTGAAAAACTAAAAGAAACAGATTAGAAAGTTTTTTTTTTTTTTAAATTCGTTAGGTTTTGAAAAAACTGGACCGAATTGAACTAAAAAGAGTTCAAAAAGCCAGACCCTAGTCAATCCTAGCAACCCCCCTCAAAATCTCCCTACCAAAAACCACAGCTACTCTTTTTATCCACTGGACCCTCCCGAAATGACATTATTTCAAGAACAATATGAAATGGATGTAGATGATGAAGGTGGCACTTCTGATCTTAGCATAAGCGTTGTTAACCCAGAAAACAACAAAAACAACATTTACAATTGATGAAACAGAAGCGATTCAAGTCATGCCCACTAAAAGAAGAACTATTTGACTCCGACTCGTTTTCTGACCTAGTAAAAAGAATACCTCAAAAAATGGGTGTAATCTCGCTAGCCACTTAGATGCATTTGCAGATGCAGATGCCAGTCACTACGACAACAACAACAAGACGCTTATCCACCAACGACCGCCACACAAAAGTGGAAGGTCATGGCCGTAGGATCCGAATACCCACCACTTGTGCTGCCGGGATCTTCCAATTTACTGATAAAGTGTATTTTGGTTTTTTAACAATATAAACTGAACCGACCAAACTGGAAGTGGTTGGTTTCAGTTTTGGTTTAAATTTATTTTGAATTTAAAACTAAAACGAACCCAACAAAAATTATGAGGTTTTACTTATCTCTAATACACGGATAACTATTCATTATAATAGTGAAGGCGAGAAAATGGCCTTCCAAGAAAAACCCATTGACTTGGGCATTGGAGAATGTGTTTTTATCATGATATAATTATTTTTAACATACTATATATTATATGGGGTTAGATTTGTTAATTTTCTTTTCTATGCACAGTAAAATCACTACTATAATCTTGGATTAAAAAATTATTATGCTTTAGGCTTAGAGGTGTTTATATACTTTCTAATAAATTAGGTAGAGTGCAATTATTTTGACATTGTTCTCAGAGACAAAACAATTAAAACTCTTTTATAAAGGTGTCTTGGTTATTTTTTATTAGTTTTGTTGTCCATTTTAAGGTCAATGAGGGGTGTTATTCTAATTATTATATATTTAAAACTATTTTTTTAAAAAAAACCTTATAGCATGCATGTACTAGCATGTGGACGCCTCCGCATTCACTCCATCAGGACACAAAAAATGGTCTTTCAGGGTAGCTTTTGAAAGATCTTAACACCCTCTACACGGTGATGCGACGTGTGTAGGCAAAGCGTCACTATTTTTTCTTATTTCTCTCTCCACCTTGAAATTTGCACCACCCATGCAAAATTTTAGAGGAGCCCCTGCCATTTATTTTTCCTTCACATTTGGTTCATATCTTTTTTATCAATATTTTTTTATTTTAAAATAAGCCATGAAATTACAAGTATTTTTCAATTTCACCCTCCTATTATTTTTTAATTTATAAATAATCTATTAAATTCCAAAAGTTTTTTTTTTAATTTCCCCCTATATTTTTTTTATCATTTAAATTTGATCCTCATTCTTTTAGTTGTTATTTATTTTGTTATAGATTATTTTTTTAATTGTTTTTTTAACAAATTTCATCCTCCTTGGTTTTTTTTTATCAAATTTTATCACCATTGTTTTTGTTGTTTTTTTTTCTTTTATATTTTTTTTATTGATATTTTTTTTATGATTTCATCCTTCAAAATTAAATTTTTTTAAATTTAAACTTCTTGATTGAGCACAAGTCTGAGATTTCACAAATTGCAGGTTTTAGATATTAGACCTGGTTTAGAAAAGTTCGCTAAAGTTCACTTAGTTTTTTTTTTTTTTTGTCTTTTTTTAAGTTGATGTTGTCTTATTATTTTATTTTTTTTTATGTTTATTTTTTGAGGTTTCATTCTACTCAGTTAGTCCTCTATAGTTGTTTTTTCAATTTCACCCCTATAGGTTTTTAATCTATAAATAATTTATCAAATTACAATTTTTTTTATTTCATCCCATGATTTTTTCATGTTTGAAATTTTTTTTCTAGTTCTTTTAACTGTGATTTATTTTTTTTGGAATCATTTTTAAATTTATTTTTCAAATTTCATCCTCCTTAGGTTTTTTTCCTCTCAAATCTTATCTTCATTTTTTTTGTTGCTATTTTTATTTGCTTTTGCAAGTTACTTTTTTAATATTTTTCAACGATTTTATCATTCAAAATCAATTTGATTCAGAGTTAAGCTTCTTGATTAAAATCTATTTTAAAATTTAACAAGTTGCAAGTTTTTGAGATTGCATCAGGTTTAAAAGGATTATCTGAGTTTGCTTGTTTTTTTTTTCCTTTTTTAAAAGCTTATGTTTTTTTTTCTTTTTAGTTTTGCTTTGTTATTTTTTACGGTTTGCCTTCTATTAGATCAACATTAGGTTGTTTGATAATCCAAATAGACTCAGGTTTGTTGTTTTGACCCCTTTTTCTTTGTTATTTTATTTATTGTTGTTGCATTTTTTTTCATGTTGTTTAGATAACCACTTGATCCAATACCTTAGAACTTGATTTTTTCTTTTACTGTAACATTTTATTTTGCTTCGGAAAAAAAAATTGTTCTAATCACTGTGAAGCACGGGTAACAAATCTAGTTATCACTAAAGATCATACAAGACATAGAACTAAACTAGATTTGTTGTCTACGCTCCGTTGTGGAATGAAATGTTTTTTTTTTAAGTAAAAAAATACTAGGGTAAAAAATCCAAGATCCAAGTCATTAGTTTAATTGGTAATTTAAATAAAATAAAAAAAATGCAACAACAATAAATAAACTAATAAAAAATAACAACGAAAAAAAGGTAAAAAAAAACTAGACTTGAGTCTATTTGCATTATCAAACAACTCAATATTAAAGGGTGAAAATATAAAAAAAAAAACCAATTTAAAAAAAACCATATTAATTGGGTAAAATCGAAAACCCCGAGACTATGAGTATAATATTGAGATAATCTCATAGAAAAAAAAGTAGTGATAAAAGTTTGAATGATGAAATTAAAATAAATCAATTTAAAAAAAATAGACCCATGTTAACATTTAAAACCAGTGATCCTAGTCATGAACCCAGAGCTAACTCAATAAAAGAAAAACCACAAAAAAATGCAACAACAATAAATAAACTGATAAAAAATAAAAAGAGAAAAAAAAAAAACTAGACATGAGTCCATCTAGATTGTGAAACAACTCAATGTTGAAGGGTAAAATTATATATAAAAAAAAAAATTTAAAAAAGCAAAAAGAAGCCATATTAAATTGGGTAAACTCTAAAACCCTGTGATCATGGGTATAAAATTAAAATATTTTCATAAAAAAAAAAGCAGGATATAAATTTTGAAAGATGAAATTAAAATAAATCAATTAAAAAAAGTGAACCTGCAACACTTTTGAAACCGATGATTCTCGTCATGAACCTAAGGCTGACCTAATAAAAGGCATACTATATAAATAAAGACTCACAAAAAAGAAGGGATATATAAAAAAAAAAACACTACTTAAAAAAAAATTAAGCAAATTCGGACAAACCTCCTAAACTTTATCTAATATCTACAACTTGTAACCCATAAAATTCTAAACCCGGGTTGAATTAAGAAACTTAATTCTCAACCAATTTAATTTTGTAGAATTAATTCATTGAAAAAATATTAATAAAAAAAACTTGCAAAAGAAAAAAAAAGAAACAAAAAGAATGGGGATGAAATTTGAATTTTTTTTTTAAAATGACTCAAAACAAAATAAATAGCAATAAAAATAATAAGGACCAAATTTTAAAAATAAAAAATCATCGGGGTGTGACACTAAAAAATATTTGTAATTTGATAGATTATCAAACAAAAATTTGATAGAAACAAAGTGATAACCTCATCAAAACACCTCTTTTTCAATATGAAGAAAAGAAAGATTTTGAGGTTTTAAAATAAAAAAAATATTAATAGATTTTATTTGAAAAATATTTAATAAGGCTATAAATCTATAACATTATATTTAAAATATTTATATTAGTTGTATAGTTATATTTTATAAAATAAGCTTTATATAAATATATGATATATTTTTTTTATCATTACATTTTTTATATGTCATTATGTTATTGTAAGTGGTCAAAAAATTATATTTAATGTTCTATATATATGATATAAATTTTTTTTAAAATAAAATATTAGTATGTTATTTTCCAGTTGATTTTTCATATCATAGCCAAATACTAGAAAATATTTTTTTAACTTATATTTTATGACATTGTTAAATATAAAAAATAATTCACTTTATAAAAATTTATTTTCCATAAAAATTACTTTTTAAAAAAACTACTTTCCAGAGATGGGGATTGGTAAAATGAATAGTAGCAGTGTACAAAATTATTTTCGGTTGTATTTAAGATTGTAATGACAGTTGCTTTTAAAAATATTTTTCACTTAAAATTAGATCAAAATAATATTTTTTTTATTTTAAAAAATTCATATTTAAAATTAACACATCAAAACTATCTAAAATTTTATATATATAAAATAAACTAATTTGAAAAAAAAATTAAAAATTTTAAAATATTTGTAATTTGATACAATATTTATAGATTAAAAAAATGTTAGAGGATGAAATTGAAAAACAATAATTAGAGGCTAACCCAATATAAGGCAAATCATGAAACATAATAAAGCAAAACTAAAAAAAAAAAGGATAAAAATAAGAAAACATTAGTTTAAGAAAAAAAAATCATGCAAACCCGAGTGAATCTCCTAAACCTAGTCTAATTTTTAAAACTCGCAACCCGTGAAATCTTAAACTTAAATTCAATCAAGAAGCTTAATTCTAAACTAATTTAATTTTGAAGGATGAAATCTTGGAAAAAATATTAATAAAAAAACTTGCAAAAGCAAAAAAAAAAAAAAAAACAACAACAACAAAAGAATGGGGATAAAATCTGAAAAATTGTTTTTTTATGATAAAAAACAAAATAAATACCAATTAAAAGAATGAAGAACAAATTTGAAAGACTAAAAAAAGGCAAGGGGGTGAAATTAAAAAATAATTATAATTTGATAGATTATTTATAAACAAAAAATGATAGGGGGTGAAATTGAAAAATAATTGTAATTTTATAGCTTATTCAAAAATAAAAATATTGTAATCAAAAGGATAGAGACCAATTGTGAAGGAAAAAGAAATTGAAAGAGCTGATGCTAAATTTAAGGAGAGAGACGGAGGGAAAAAAATGATTGTTGACACCGAACCAGAGGCATCTCTGGTTCATTCGCCGCCCCATCGTGTAGAGGGCACCACGATCTTTTAAATGCCACCTTAAAAAGCAGTGTTTGGTGACCGGATGACATTGCACGCGTCACTTAAATTGCGTGAGGGTCATCCACACATTGCACGCGTTAATATTTTTTTTTCTTATAATAATATTTAATATATATCAATTACAATAATACCCCCGAGTAATCTTCAAATTTACAATAAAATCAAAGTAAAATGACCAAAAAAGCCCTTGTAAGAAAGTTATGTTGATTTTATCTTTAAAAACATCAAAGTAATTGCACTATTTTTTAAAAAAAAAATGAAAGGAACAAAAAGACCCCTGAGTGAAAGGTATTATATTTTTTTTATTCTAGGGTTAAAGTAGTAATTTTACTTTGCTATAAAATAAAATGACAAATCTAACCTCATACAATATGTTAAAGACAATTGTGTCATGGTGAAAAGATCATCTTGCCCCCAATACCTAGTTTAATGATTTTTTTGTTCAAGGATAATTTTGTAATTATACTATCATAATAAATAGTGTTATGAGTCTTGATGCACAATAACTTATTGTGAAGAGTTAGGTTTTTTTAATTGCCATTCAACCAAATCCATTCCTTTTTCTTTTTGCGAAGGACACTTTTGGTGAAATCTTAATAACATTAAGGACTTGTTTGTTTCAAAGAAAACAATTTTTTATGTTTGGTGAACTTCTAAAAAATAGTTTTTAGAAAATTAGTTTTCTACGGTTGGAAAAAAGTAACCTTTCCAAAAGAAAAATGTTTTCATTTTCTTATCCTTGAAAAACACTATCTAAAATACATCTTTTTTTCTCATAGTGATAACCTCATCAAAACATCTCTTTTTCAATATGAAAAAAAGAAAGATTTTGAGGTTTTAAAATAAAAAAAATATTAATAGATTTTACTTGAAAAATATTTAACAAGGCTATAAATCTATAACATTATATTTAAAATATTTATATTAGTTGTATAGTTATATTTTATAAAATAAGCTTTATATAAATATATGATATATTTTTTTCATCATTACATTTTTTATATGTCATTATGTTATTGTAAGTGGTCAAAAAATTATATTTAATGTTCTATATATATATATGATATAATTTTTTTTAAAATAAAATATTAATATGTTATTTTCCAGTTGATTTTTCATATCATAACCAAATACTAGAAAATATTTTTTAACTTATATTTTATGACATTGTTAAATATAAAAAATAATTCACTTTATAAAAATTTATTTTCCATAAAAATTACTTTTTAAAAAAACTACTTTCCAGAGATGGAGATTAGTAAAATGAATAGTGGCAGTGTACAAAATTGTTTTCGGTAGCATTTAAAATTGTCATAGCAGTTGCTTTTAAAAATATTTTTCACTTAAAATTAGATCAAAATAATATTTTTTTTATTTTAAAAAATTCATATTTAAAATTAACACATCAAAACTATCCAAAATTTTATATATATAAAAGAAACTAATTTGAAAAAAAATTAAAAATTTTAAAACTTTGTTTTGTTTTTTTGCTAAAAAACAAATTTGTGATCAACCTTTTTGTACATAGGTCCCTTTAGGTGGGGTCCTTCAGAAGAGAGACAAGGAGCAACACCTTGCATATCTATCACATTGAAATTGAGGTTGGCGTGGCCTGGTTCTCATTTAAGTGCCGTTAGATTTGGTCCATGCTACGGTGACAAAAGTCAATCTGTTTTTCGCCGAAACATCACGCCAATGGTTGTATTAATATAATAATAAATTATCGTCATTTCTTGTAGCCAAGACATAAAACAACGTCATCTCTTGCATCCTCTACCGAACTATTTATCTAGAGTTTTCATTGTCTTTAAAAATCAATTATTTTATAGATTCAATTATTAATCCTTCAATCAAATCACCCCACGTCAGACTTGTATTATTCTGAGATAATTTTATTGTCAATGCCTCATTATAAACAACAGACCAGACCCTAAACGAGTAGTTGATTGGTAAAGCCTTTTATCGCATCCATCAAATGGTGATTTGCCTTAGAGATGGTGCGTTTATCTTATGATTTAATTATCTTATCCTTATTTTTTATTTTTTTTCCAGTGTTTGATCTGTTTTTTGTCTATTTCTTTTTTACTTCTTCTATTTTTTTAACTTTGATTTGTTTTAAGTTTTGATTTTTTTTTTGTTTAGTTTTCGAGTTAAACCATGTCTTTGGTTTAGTTTATAGTTGGACCAAAGATTTCAGGTCAAACCGGTCGGGTTGACTTGGTCAGATCAACCCTACTGGATCAAAATTAGATCAGGGGTTAAGAACTTTTTTAGTTGACAATGTTTTTCTAAAGGTTTTGTTTGCTTTAAAGGTGTGTTTGGCAAACACCTTGTATGTCTATTTTAACAGTTTTGGTTTTAGAAAAATATAGGTTTTTGCCAAACATAACCTTAAAAAAAAATTATACTTGTTGCACATGACCTAATCCTTACAAAACATTGCATTTTATTTATAAAAAAGAGAGAAAACATTTTAACATTGTTTTAGAAAATGTTTTTGTATTTCTTTGTATTTTTTTGTGGAAATTACGAGAAGTTTGTAAAATTCCTTAAGGATTTGATCAATATTTTAATAATTCTAAGTTTTTTTTTTTGAAAATTAATGATCAACATTCTAGTATAAATGTTGAACTTACAAATAAGTTGGTATTTAAATATTAGAAGTTGACTAGAAAATTCTCAAAATAATAATAATAATAATAATCATCATCATCAATTTTAATTGGTAATATTTTTCACCACAATATACGAGTTGAGTGAAATACTTTCGCCTTCTAAGATAGATGAATCCTGTCAGAGCACCTACATGGATTATTTCTATAAGGATTGATTTGGGTATACGAGCCCATAATAAATTTGAAATGTTAGTTTTGTTCATGAGCGTAAATCTTTGTTTTGAGCTATAAACGGACCACTGACTAAGAACCCTTCAACACATTTAAACCACATCCAGACCACACAACACAGCTTACCTCAAGTAAAGTGTGCTAAAAGTTCTAATAAGTTCCCTGAGCTATAGCTAGTTCTTTACCTTTAAATTTCTGATAAGACCAGTTCACTCGAATGATCTAATAATCTTAAATTAAATAAATAGATGGCGACTTCTTAATTCCGGGTCCTATCATGCCCAACACACACTTGCGACATGTGTATTGAGCTGCTCATTTCATTTAGTCTATTCCTGCCACTGTCTCTTGTTCTCCATAATCGGTTCTTGCATTTCTTGATGAAGAACTTGCATTCTCTCATCCACCTGCCTTCCATGTTCCTGCAAGGATTTAACTTTATTACTTTCCACCATTTTTATTGTTTAAGAACACAAAATACCCTCATCTTAGTCCTGGAAAGCTAGCGGCTTCGATACCAAATTATTAAGACCTGTCTCAACAATGTAAGAAATATAGCTGAGAAATAGAAGAAGAATAGAAAGAAAGAACTGTACAGGGAGTACAAAAATGATTACTGTTGTTGCTTAAAAAGTTAATCCATACAAGTCTCTCATTTATATCCAATCATATTAGCTAACCAATCACAACTGCTGCTATATATGTTAACTTGTGTAACATGTGTTTGTAATCCAACTTCCCTCTAACAGTTGCAGCTATAATTCCTGCCATCACTGCTAGCTATTCTTCCCACATCATCCCAGCTTCTCCCGCATGCATGTCAGCTCAACTTTCATTCCAAAATAAGTCCTGCGGGTAGATGATTAACAAGTATCCATGTGTCTATGTGGTTAAAATGACAGAACATATATACACTGTTGAGCTTCTCCCGCAT